>Ga0209344_10004783_pt1 | contig 12154 bp, 7 predicted proteins | sample Cruoilmetagenom6_FD_187293 | JGI IMG/M metagenome (GOLD analysis project Ga0209344, IMG submission 187293) | Oil polluted marine microbial communities from Coal Oil Point, Santa Barbara, California, USA - Santa Barbara Oil Seep Sample 6 (SPAdes)... | ecosystem: Environmental > Aquatic > Marine >...
CCGAACGGAAGGAGCTGGAAGAAGAAAGCGCCAAGCTACCCACTACTAACGAACAACAAAGACGGATAGAGCTTGCAATACTAAATAGCAAGCTAGATCTGTTGAATGAACGAATTGCCTCTGCGCGAATTCTGGATCCAGCAACACAGCCCAAGGAAGAGGTGCGCTTTGGGGCAACGGTTAGCTATAAAATCAACACCTCCCCTATTACACTGACTTTTCAGATTGTAGGGGTTGATGAAGCGGATGTAGCCAAGCAAAAAATAGCTTTTGTGGCACCCATAGCCGTAGCGCTAACCGGACATACTATAGGGGATGTAGTTTCTTTTAATATGGGCGGGGAGCTGCGTAAACTGGAAGTATTGAATATTCAGTATGATTAATTATCAAGAAAAAAGTTCCTTAGCTCTTCAAAATTAGAATTTAGATCAAAACCCGCTCCAATTGAAATGATCCCTCCCCTACAAAATCCCGAAGATGGATTTAAGATATTCGTATTATTTTGTAAATAGACAACTATAGCCACCTCAATTAATTCCTGTGCTGCGTGAAGTTGTAACCATTCTTCTATCTGCGGAAGGTTCTCTATTCCACCTATCAAAGTGGTGTTTGGACCGTGCGCATTGAGGTTGCGCGCCAAGAAACTAGCAGGACAGGAAGCGAGCGTCCAAGGAAAATTTCTGGGATTGGCAAAATCTGGACCGTGTTCCAAGGCATTTTCCCAAAGACCTATGGAGTGATAGACTCCCGCATCTGGCGTAAAAAGATAGATAGCTGTTTTTGCCGGAAATGCATCATTGGAATAGCACGATGAAATGACATCTGCAAGCCCACCGAATATATCGGCAGCGTCTATTTCCGTTTCAGAAAAATTATGCTGAAAAAAATAAAGATTTTCTGATTTCATACTTTTCCAATTAATAATGCCGAATTGATGCCGCCAAAGGCGTAACCGCAATTCAGAACCCAATCCATATTTTCCATTATAATAGGTTCCACCGCTATTTTAATACCAAAATCTGAAGGCAACTCTAAATGATTTACCGTTGGCGGTACCGTTTTGTGAAGTAATGACTTCACACATATTACAGCTTCCATTGCCGTTGCAGCACCCAAACTATGGCCTAGCGCGCCTTTTAAACCGCTTACCCAAGTATTTCTTTCCCCGAATATATTTTTAATAGCTAAAGCTTCGGCAGCATCTGAGGCCATGGTGCCACTGCCGTGGGCACATATCCAATTTACCTGTTTAGAATTAATACCAGTTGCTTTTAATGCATTTTGCATAGCCTGACCCATTTCAAAACCATTCTCATGGGGTTTTGTGTGATGGTAGGCATCACAACTCAAGCCCAGTTCGCCGATAATCGCCAAAGGTGTTGTGTGGCGTTTAAGAGCGTTTTCATATGTTTCAAGTATTAAAAAAGCAGCACCTTCACCTAACTGCATTCCTTTTCGATTAAGGTCAAAAGGCCTGCAAAAGTCTGGTGTCATGGCCCGGGAGCGACTAAAACCTACCATAGCAATACGAGAAAATGGATCCACTCCCCCAGCTATGGCCAGTTTAACCCTTCCGGAGCGTACCGCTTGAGCAGCAGCACCAATTGCATAATTGCCAGCTGCACAAGCGGTACCAAATGCTGCCGTTGGTCCCTCAAAATTAAAATGTTTCTGAATCGTTTTGGCAAACACATTGCCAGTAGCTTTTGAAATGTCAAACGACTTGCCAGATGCGGCCTCTTCAAATGCAAAACTTTCACCCATAGTGGTTCCAACAAAAACACCTACATCACGATTAATAGCGATATTTGCCTGCGTTAACGCCTGCTGTACAGCCCGCAGCGCCATTATTTGTCCACGGGTGCCATCGTTGGGTATGGATGGATCCATTACCCTACAAGCTATGGTTGTTCTAAAACCTTGGGTTTCTAAATCATCCCAATGTTTAGCAGCACATTTTTGCTGTATTATATTCTGCCACAATTGTTCCACTGTGTTTCCCAGAGGAGTCATCACACCCATGCCGCTTACTACCACTTCATCCTTCCGCATTAGGCATTATATTTATAGGTTATTGGATTGGTTATGTAAATAGGCAACCACTGCATTTATAGAGGAAAGTTTTTCCCAATCCTCATCAGATATTCGCACTTGGTATTCCTGTTCAATATTAGCCACATATTCTGCTAGGTCTAAAGAATCAATATTCAAATCATGATAAAAATGATCATCATAAAGTAGATTCCTGGGTATCTTCTTGCTTACCTTAAAAAGCATCGTTTTTAAATGATCTGCAATGTCTATTTCTGTTTTCATGGATATACTTTTATTTTATCTGCAAATTGAATTGCCTGCTGAGTACCACAAATTGGTGCCAACGGATCACCAAAAATACGGTAACTATCCATGGCAGATTGCGTTGGAGGGCTTGCAGCAACAATTAATTCGCCAATGGTTGTTACTCCCTTCTGTAATGCGTTAGTGATACGTACCGCCCAACGTGTATTGTCTGTGTGATACGTATTCATAACCGCACCAAAACTGGCTGCAGCAGCACCTTGCAACGGAATAGCTTCTGAAAAGGATAGTCCAGTGCGTTTTCTACTGGCCGTTGCACAGCAAATAGAGAGTAAGGCACCCAATGGTTCTCCCTTGGATTCTTCAAAATGATGTTTTCGCAAGCCGTAATAACCTACCCAACCAATTGGTCGACCGTGACCGAAATAAAGGGCAAGTCCCAAACCAGTACGTAGGCCTTTCAGCATTTCTTCTTTTACCAACAAATCACTCGTCCATCTATAAGGTGGTGTTTTTCCATTGTTCTCATTCAGCAAGGTCTCAATACGTGTTGCAAGCCTGATGTATTTTTTATGGCGTTGCCCTAAAATAGCCACAGGTTGCTGCGCTCCATCACGTAGCTGCACTTTTGCAGCTGTTTCGGCAAAAAGCCTAATTGATTGTATGCTGCTTTCAGGAAGATAACCAATTGGTATAGCCGTGCCATCTCCACGAATCAGGACGGGTCCCGTCAATAAAGTACGGGGAGAGCGCCGCGGCGCCCCCACCCATACAATAGCTTGACTGGCTTCAGCATAATGAGCCAAAAGTTCTGATGAAACATCCAATTTATCAGAAACTACAGGTCGTGGAAGAAAACCTTTTTTTTGATAGGCTTCTATAAGCGGCTGCAAGGCTTCCATTGCTTTTTTTGAAGCTATAATTGTTATCATGCGGCTCTTACTTCATCAATAAACGGTTCCCAAGCTGTTACATCACTACTTATAAACAGCCTATTATAATAATCGCGCACAATATCACCTTGTTGCTCTGGATTAAAATGATCTAACCCTAAACCATTACTTGTAGCGTCAAGCAGAGTTTGTTCCTTAGTCTTTCCAGGATCAGCATAATCATAGCCCTCAGTAGCTTGGGAATATAGTGCATCACCCATATAGATAGGACCTGAATATTCTCCTTGCCAAACGTGGGTTAGTTCGTGCATAAGCCATCCAAAATTACCTGGGGAAGCTGGCGTTCCTTTTGAAAGAACGGTACCATCAGGAAAGTGTATAATGCGCATTGTCCCTACTCCCGTATTGCCTCCGGTATTGCCGGAAGCCACATTGGCAACAAACGACCCAATAAACACGTGAACCATATTATAAGGCAATGAGTCGCCGAAAACACGTCGTGCTTCGGTTTCTTCTTCGGCGGTAAGGCTTCTGAAAAGACCTGCAATTTCCAATAAAAGTCCGACCAAAAGAAATACTGCACCTCCACCAATTTGGATAAAGGCATCCAAAAATTCCTGTCCGGTAATCACCAATCTGTTATATGCAGCAGCAATAAGTAGTTGGGCCTCGCTTTCTATCTGATCTGCAATGGCCCTTGAGATATCCTCTACCGTTTGTCCAGCTTCGCGGAAAGCTTGGACGAAATTGGCGATGATATTTTCAGGATTGCGAACAGTATCTGCCATGATTTGCGCTAAGGTTAAGCCATAGGCAATAAGACCAAGAACAATCTCCTTCATGGCATTGATTGTTTGACGGGCGGCCCAAACCAAAAGATCAACGGCTAAATAACCCACTTGCAATACCCCATTAATAAAGGACCTGATGCCTTCCAAGAAATCGTTTTCCAGATATGATAAAACGTAACTCACAGAATTGCCAACACGCACAGTAGCCTCACCTAATAAAGTAAGTGCGGCGTCACCAATTGCAGCGGCCCAATCTATAACTTTGGAAATATTTTCGCCTATGTCTTCAATTAATTCCAACATTTTATCAAAGACAGCATCTACTTGAGTCATTCCCCAATCTAGAATTTCTGTGACAGATTTCTTAACAAACCGAATTGCCAATAATGTTTCTCGCCACAGCCCAGAAGCCAAAGCTTCACCGCGGTCTAGCAACCAGCCCAGAACGTCGCCCACAGGACCCAAAGCCTGTAACACACCGTTTATAATTTTTCGGAATACAAAATAGGTAGCCCCTACAACAGCTTCTAGAATATCCACTAGTGCTTTCCCAATTTGCATGGCAGCATCAATTAAACGCGCTGCCAAACGATAGGTAAAACTTACCATATTACCTACAAATTCAACTATGGTCTTCCCAAGTTCAAATGCTGCTTTTACAACGTGTTTCAATAAATCAAAAGCTATGGAAACTACATCTTTTAGCAAGTTAATTAAGGTAGTACCAATGGCAAAAAGGGCATCAACTACTTTTTTTATTCCTGCAATCGCTATCTGCGCCATGGATATTACCATGTCTGAAATAATTTTTCCGGCAGCTAAAAGAGCGCTAACTATTTTTTGTACTACTTCAACTGCTGCATTGGCAACGTAGGCCATAAAATCTACTATTGCGGTACCAATATTGGCCAATGAACGCGCTACTTCTTCAATCAAATCTGCACCTGCACTTATAACTTCATCAAAGAGATCGGTTAGCGTATTTCCCAAATCTGTAAACGATTGTATTACCTGGTCCCAAAGTGACAATGGGCGGGTAACCAAGGTGATCAATATTTCGCCAATGGCCTTGCCAATTGCAAGCAAAGCACGTACAGTGTTGCGAATTAAGGTAAGCCCAAATTCAAAAGCTTGATATAAGATATTACCGATAGATTTACCTAATTCAATAAGTGCTTCTATACCTTTTCTTACAATTTCAAAAGTTTTTGCAGCTAGCCAAGATAACAAATCAACCAAAACCCCTACTAGGCTGTCAATGGCTCTTAAGATTTCCCTGACGGAATTAACTACTAACGTAAAGGCTTCTTCCAGAATATTAAAAAGTGATTTACCAATATCCTGTATGCCCTGAACCATTTTTTTGAGAATCTGAAAACCTGATTCAACTGCGTATTGAAGTACATCTGCCACGGTGTTTGCCGCTGCTACTAAGGCTTGGCATAAAGCTGAAACCGCTGCACGGGTCCAATCTGCAATTTCTTGCAGCAGATCGCCAATAGAGTCTATAATTTCTTCAATTGCATCAACAATTGCATCAATAGCATCTGCAATGGCATCTGCAATGTCTTCGAAAAATTCCACTACAGCCGAATCCACATCTGGATCTACAGGAGTATTGCGTCCATCATTTTCAAGCTTACGCGAAGTTTCGCCTGCATCCCGCAGCCAAATAAGAACATCTTGGGCACCTTGCTTATCGATGCTTTTCTTGCTTTTTGTTTTCAGTAATAAATCTTCCATCAATAAATGAGCCTGTCCTCTTGGCAATTGGCTTATGGCGTGGACTACACCCTTACCCTGCCCAGCGTTTTGATAGCCTTTGATGAAAGCTTTGCGTTCTGTTTTTTTCATTAAAGATACACGTTGAAAAAGTTCGCGATGTTCCTCTGGATTTTTAATGGTCTCAGCATAGGCTTCTGCCAAAATGATACCTTGATCCTTGCTTTTCTTGTACACTGTGAGAAATGCAGGTGCCAAGTCCACTGGTTTAAAAGCTGTTTCTTTCAACTTTTTAGTAACCATTGCCCTTCGCCCCATCGCCACCCCATCGAGTGCTAATGTGATACGGTTCATGATTTTTGGTTTTAATGTTAATACTAATTCTTTTGAAGCATAGCCTGCTTCGTGGCTTTAGGTTTATTCTTTTTGATTGTTTTATTGAATATGAATGGAACAAATCCCTGAGGAGTTGGGATTGGGGAAGATTCTAAGGGAGTAGTTTTTATTATTTTCTCAAATAATTGGGAAGTACAAATACCTAAGCAGATAAATGCTGAATCTTTAGTCTTAAGCTTTTTGGAAGTTTTTTTAAAAGGGAAACCTGAAGTGAGAGCACTAAAACGCTTCACCTCTGTATTAATAATATCTAAGTTTTTTTTCTGAAGAGTTAAACTTAATGAAGCCAGTAAATCCAGAAGGGCTGGCTTTGCTATTTTTTGTGATTTTAAAATGCTTGCGATTGAAAATTGATCAAATTCATTTTCGGTAAGGAGTGGCAGAATCATTATGCTCTGATCTTCAATTCCTTTATTTTTCTTGATTGACTCTAGAAAGTTTGTTTGAGAATAGCTTTCCAATAGGCCTTCATCTAAAATAAAGAGATGTTGTGATTTTGGATTTAAGGAAACCTCGTTGTATTTCAAAAATATTTTCTTATTCAAGAAAGAGGTAATGCTCGAAAAACTACTGGAATCAAATAATGTTTCTGTAATTATTCTAAAGGTGTTATTAATCTGCCCCAACTGTTTTTGCGCTTTTTTAAGAGCAATAATTTCTCGTGAAGATTTTCTGTTGTTGTTTTTTAATTTCTTTATCTGCAGTAAATTTTCCCTCATATGGTCCACTGAAGCAGTAGGGTTCAATGCCGGCATTGCATTTAGAATGGTTTCATACTGATGCTCGGTGCTGATAGCATCATCAAGACCGTGGACGGCAATCAACGAACTTAATTCTGGATTATTGGAATAAGCAGCGTCAGAGAAAAGTAAAGCCGTTTTAAATAAACGAGACTCTTTGATTAGATTGGTAATCGTACTTGGCTTAAAATAAACAACTGCTTCCAACATAAGTAGGTATATAAATTTGGCATATTTACTTGCCAAATAATGAATGGGGAAGAGGAGAAAATAAAATTAAGAAAAAATAATGACATTTAAACACAAAGCACTCATTTTATGATGTTTGTGAAATAATAATTATGATAATGACCGAAAATCATCATTTTTTTAGAAATTGCTGTGGCTTTTTGTAGATGGCGAAAATACTCTCCTTCCACATTATATTTATCTCAACTACTTTTATTCAAAATAATTTTTTATTAATATTGCTGTATGGGAGTAGGTGCATTAGTAGTTGGAACAGCAGTTTTATTTTTAGTTCTCTTTCTTGTTGCAGAATTGGAAGAACGATTATAAAAAAAATCTAACTAAATTTTATTCAAAAACGGTATCAGGAGCTATTACTTTTCGCTATCTGTAAGCTTTTTTTTGTTCTATTTTTCCTCCAATTTCGTTTTAAGTGGTTCTATATTCGCCATCTTCTCATTTTTGAATATCCGTCATATTTCTCTCATTTAAATAAATTGTGCTTTCACGAGGTATTGTTATCTTGCACGATATCATTAAAAACAGTTATCATGAAATTATTACGCCTTCTCTTTATCTTTTTATCCCTTCCTATATTCGCCCAGCAAGGGGGTATGTGGATTCCTTCACTTTTGGAAGGAATGAACGAATCTGAAATGACCAACCTCGGCATGAAAATGACCGCTAAGGATATTTATGACGTTAACAATGCGAGCCTGAAAGATGCCGTACCGCATTTTAACGGCGGCTGTACTTCCGAAGTTATTAGTAACCAAGGGCTTTTACTTACCAATCACCATTGCGGTTATTCGCAGATACAGAGCCATTCCTCTTTGGAAAATGATTATCTAGAGAATGGGTTTTGGGCAATGAGCCAAAAAGAGGAATTACCCAATCCCGGGGTTACCGCAAGTTTTATGGTGCGTATTGAAGACGTTACAAGCCAAGTAATGAATGGTATTTCCGAAGCAATGACTGAAGCCGACAAGCAAAAAAAGATAGAAGAAAACATTGCCAATGTGGTGCAAACTTCTCCTAAAGAAGCGTGGCAGGAAAATCGTGTACGTACTTTTTATGAAGGCAACCAGTACATGCTTTTTGTGGTTGAAACCTTTAAAGATGTTCGATTGGTAGGAGCTCCGCCTTCCTCTATTGGGAAATTTGGTAGCGATACAGACAACTGGATCTGGCCTCGACATACCGGTGATTTTTCCCTTTTCAGAATTTATGCCGACAAAAACAATCGTCCCGCAGAATATTCTGAAGATAACGTGCCTTACACTCCAAAACACTTCCTTCCAATTTCCTTGGATGGAGTTGCGGAAAATGATTTTACATTGGTCTTTGGGTATCCCGGAACTACTGATGAATACTTGCCATCTGTTGCAATTGAGCAAGTTATAAACACTATCAACCCAGCGCGGATTGCCATTCGTGACGCTGCCTTGGCTATTCAGGACAAGTATATGCGTGCCGATCCGCAAATAAAGATTCAATATGCTTCTAAATATGCTCGTATTGCCAATTACTGGAAAAAGTGGAAAGGCGAAACCCTTGGTTTAACAAAGAGTAAGGCCGTGAGTATAAAAAAACAACAGGAAAACGCGCTTACTTCTGAAATAAACAAAAAAGGAAAACAACAGGAATACGGCAAAATATTACCTCAATTTGAAAAATACTACACCGAAATTGAGCCTTATGCTCTTGCCCGTGAGTATTATTTGGAAACCGTATTGCGCAATGTGGAGCTGCTTCGCACCGCTTACCAAGCTTATCAATTGAAACAGGTTTATGAAAATCGTGGCGCCCAGTCTTTTGAAGATAGAAGAAACAATATGGTGGAGCGATTGGAAGGCCAATATAAAGATTACAGCAAACAAGTGGACAAAGAGGTTTTTGAGGCTTTGATTGCACTGTACGCTAAAGGAGTGCCGAAAGAGTTTTTGCCAGCTTCATTTAACAATATGAACGCCCAGCAATTGACTGACAATGTTTACACAAACTCTGCTTTTGTGGATTATGCTTCCCTGAAAAAACTATTGGAAGGCGATGCCGAAACAGTGATAGCAAGGCTGAATAATGATTCAGGTTTTAAAGTGGTAGCTGAAATGGCAACTGCTTATTTTGACAAAGTAGCACCCAAATATGAAGAATTGGAATTAAACATTTCTGGTTTGGAACGCGATTATATGAAAGCGTTGTTGGAACTAAGTCCAAAAGACGCCCGTATTTTCCCGAATGCCAATAGTACTCTGCGCATTACCTATGGAAAAGTTGCTGGCTACTCCCCAGCTGATGCTATATATTACGAGCCCGTAACACACCTTGAGGGCGTAATGCAAAAATACATTCCCGGCGATTATGAATTTGATGTTCCACAAAAACTTATAGACCTCTACAAAGCTAAAGATTATGGCCAGTATGGCGAAAACGGAAAAATGCCCATCAACTTTATTGGGACCAATCACACTACTGGTGGAAATTCTGGAAGTCCCGCAATTGATGCTTACGGGAATCTAATAGGGCTAAACTTTGACCGTGTTTGGGAAGGCACCATGAGCGATTATTACTATGACCCTGCCCTATCGCGCAACATTATGGTAGATATTCGCTATGTGCTTTTTATTATGGATAAATACGCAGGAGCGAAGAATTTAATTGATGAGCTGAAACTTGTTCATCCTAAAAAGGAAATGGGGAAATCCAAAAAGAAGAAGTAACTTATTTAAGTTATATGATATGAAAACCGCTGTATAAATGGATAGTACATTTTTACATCTTCAATATTCAAAGTAATATTTTCGGAAACTAAAATATTGAAGAGCTCTTGTTTTATATCATTTAAATCCTGATGCTCAAGGCCGTATTGAATGTTCAAAAAATCCTTGACCTGCATCGGATCATTAACGTCATCTTCTAGATATTCTATAAAATCTTGATACAGTTTTTTATATTCCCCAATGGGTAAGGCCAAGAGAAACAAAATTCCCTGAATTCGCTCTTTATTTATTTTTGCGGGAAAATCGTCGTGGGCCTTGATGATTTTATAAATGTTCACAAATCTTTTAATGCCACGTGGACTAGAACCAATAATGAGCGACATCGATTGTATAAGTTGTAATTCCTCATCAGTAAGCGTAAGTATCTCTGCGAGTTGTTGAAGTTCCTTTTTAGTAGGCAGCTTTTGGCTTGGTTGTGTTTCCTGCGGTGTTTCTAGATTAGACTGTACATTTTCCTTTTGGTTATTGGCTGGTGAATTGGGTGTCTTTTTGGTTTTGTTTTTTATGGAAGTCGTTCCGGAAAGGGAGGCGAGCATATTTTTTACGCTTTTATCATCCGCTTCCTTTAAAGTGAATGGTATTTGGAATATTTTTTCCAAATAGTCTGAAGGGCTTATTGGTTCAATTCCATTTACTTCCATAGATTTGGTGAACTGTAACTGATGTCTTTTAATCAAAGCATTCTTTACCCATCGTGGATCCACACCAACCACTACCACAAATAATGGAAAGGCCATTAATAAGTTTACAGCCTCCAGTACCTCCACCACCCGTTCTTCAGGGCAACGATCCAAATCGTCTATGTACAGAATGATGCGTTCTAAAGGTTTTTCAAAATAGGTCTTGAATTTTAGGGAATCTTCCACGGTTATCTTGCTCAGCTCGACAGCGTGTTCTTTAAAAAGCTCGTTGAGCACTTCAAAATCCTTTCGGATTATTGAAATTATCCCCAACTGATCTTTGTAGTCCTTACTTTCTGAACGCCGTTCTATAAAAGAATACAAAGCTTCGGTGGACAGGGTGTTTTTTATACGAAACTCCAGTTCTGTTTTCTTTTCCTCTGTAACGCTTATCTGTTGGGTTATGGCTTCAATTTCATTGCGGGAGCTTTGTATTTCAAATTCCAATGCTTTTTGACGTTGGTGGAAATCCAGGGTGGTTTTTTCTGTTTCGCGTTCGTAATCTTCTTTAATTTTCCAAAAAGAAGCCGCCAAAGGTTGCAGCTGATTATAGGTTTTTATTCCGCGAAGCAGAGCTCCACCAGCAAGTGTTAGGAATGCCCACATTTCAGTTGAAAGTTTTAGGTTGGCTTTGCCCATTTTTTCAGCAATAAAATTTATCGTCAAAGGCACAGCGATTATTATAAAAATTATAACTGCCAACCATAGCATATTCTTTTGCCACTTACCCGCTTTAAAAAAGGTTTTTAGAAATGTGAAAACGGAAGTGGTGCGTTTGTATAGTTCTTTGGGAGTTTTCCAATATTCTTCAGGAATGATGGTTTTAAATTGTGCAACATTTTCAATAATTGTTTTATTGTTTGTAAATGCTGTTGTTACCTTTTGTTCTATTTGAAATTTGGAATCCATTTCCGAAAGCATTCCGAACAGGGTTTTTTCTTCAATAGTTTCAATTTTCTTTTTTAGTTGTTCTTGTATTGTTTTCTTTTCGGTTTGTAGATTGGACAGTTTTTCTTCAACGAGGCTTTTTTCCTTTTTAAGCTTTTCCTGTGCTTCATTGGCCATGCTCAGGTTTTCTTTGAAAATGTTTTCGATGCCTTCTTTTTCATCTTGAGCCTTGGTGTCATTGCTGATATATTCCTGTAAACCTTCAAAAATTCGGGTGACCATACTTGCCCACAGATTGGAGTCCATATAGGACCAGGCGTTAAAATGCACTTGCGCAATACCTTTGCAAAAAACGGTCTGTTCTTCATTAAATGAGAAGGTATTGATACGCTCCTTTAATTTATTCATAAAGAAACTTTTGCCAGAGCCCCACCTGCCAAAAAGTGCAATCGCCAAGGGCGGAATAAAACTTTTAGCGGCCATTACCCTTGCAAAGGCCATAACATCTTTTGTAATATTAAGTTGATCTTCCCCAACATCGGCATCACTTAGCAGTCCTGCTATGAGGCTTGGCCTTGTGGGCATATTATTTTGCAATCTGTCTTTGAGGATGGCAAATTGATCTGGATTTAATTGGGAAATAATGGTTCGGATTTCCTCTTTGCTGGCTTCGGCTATAGTGCTGGTGTAATGATTTAATTCCCCTATCGGAATTTCAATATCACGAACAATCCATTC
>Ga0209344_10004784_pt1 | contig 12153 bp, 9 predicted proteins | sample Cruoilmetagenom6_FD_187293 | JGI IMG/M metagenome (GOLD analysis project Ga0209344, IMG submission 187293) | Oil polluted marine microbial communities from Coal Oil Point, Santa Barbara, California, USA - Santa Barbara Oil Seep Sample 6 (SPAdes)... | ecosystem: Environmental > Aquatic > Marine >...
ATTCCCGATCCTCAAGCGCCTGTGCGGGGCCGGGGTTGTGGTAACAGAAGACGAATGCCTGCACGCAATGGCACTGGCCTTTGACCGCCTGAAAATCGTGGTTGAACCCGGCGGTGCCGTTGCCCTTGCCGCCGCCCTGTTTCATGGCGATAATATTAAAACGGATGCAGTCATAGCCGTCACTACAGGCGGCAACGTGGATGTGCCTGTGTTTCAAATGGCATTGGAACGGTTTGGCGATAAAGGGTAATTGCCTTCAGAAAACATATTTAGGCATTTGAAACATAACCAAAATAAAAGGCCCGCAGGGTTTCCCCTACAGGCCTTTCAGGAAGGGTTCAGCTAAATTTTAGCCGAACTGATTCATTGTATTGTCTTCACCGGCCGCTTTCAGCGCTGCTTCACCGGCAAAGTATTCTTTGTGATCATCGCCCATGTCGGAACCTGACATATTTTGGTGCTTCACACATGCAATACCTTGACGGATCTCTTTGCGTTGAACACCGGCTACATAGCCCAACATACCTTCGTCACCGAAGTATTCTTTGGCCAGATTGTCTGTAGACAGGGCCGCAGTGTGGTATGTTGGCAATGTGATCAGGTGGTGGAAGATGCCTGCATCACGTGCCGCATCCGCTTGGAATGTGCGGATTTTGTCGTCTGCAGCATTTGATAATTCCGTACCGTCATAGTCCACAGACATCAAGTTGGCGCGGTCATATGCAGACATGTCTTTGCCTTCTTCAGCCCATGCATCAAACACTTGCTGGCGGAAGTTCAGCGTCCAATTGAATGATGGCGAGTTGTTGTATACCAGTTTCGCATCCGGAACTGTTTTGCGCACTTCATTGATCATCTCGCCGATTTGACCAATGTGTGGTTTTTCAGTTTCAATCCAGATCATATCCGCGCCGTTTTGCAAGCTTGTAATGCTGTCTAGAACGCAACGTGCAACGCCTGTACCTGCTTTGAATTGGAACAAATTGGATGGCAAGCGTTTCGGGCGCATCAGTTTGCCGTCTTGTTTGATAACAAGATCACCATTGGACATGTTATCCAAAGTTACTTCGTCACAATCAAGGAAGCTGTTGTATTGGTCGCCCAGATCGCCCGGCTCTTTGGTCACGGCGATTTGTTTAGTCAGGCCGGCACCCAGACTGTCAGTCCGTGCAACGATGATCCCGTTTTCTACGCCCATTTCCAGGAACGCATAACGACAAGCGCGGATTTTTTGCAAGAAATCTTCGTGCGGAACCGTTACTTTACCGTCTTGGTGGCCACACTGTTTTTCATCGGAAACTTGGTTTTCGATTTGCAGTGCACATGCCCCCGCTTCGATCATCTTTTTCGCCAGCAGGTAAGTCGCTTCCGGATTGCCAAAGCCTGCATCGATATCAGCGATAATCGGCACGACATGCGTTTCAAAGTTGTCGATTTTTGCTTGCACTTCAGCTTTTGCAGCCGCATCAGGTGCGGCATCAAGTGCGCGGAACAAACCGCCCAGTTCACGGGCATCTGCTTGGCGCAGGAATGTGTACAGTTCTTCAATCAGTGCAGGAACGGATGTTTTTTCGTGCATAGACTGGTCAGGTAATGGGCCAAACTCTGAACGCAAAGCCGCGATCATCCAACCGGACAGGTACAGGTATTTACCTTTTGTTGTGCCAAAGTGTTTTTTGATCGATATCATTTTCTGTTGGCCGATGAAACCATGCCAGCAACCCAAAGACTGGGTGTATTGTGAACTGTCGGCGTCATAAGCGGCCATATCCGCACGCATAATGTCGGCTGTGTATTTTGCAATGTCCAAACCGGTTTTGAAACGGTTTTGTGCGCGCATACGTGCGACATATTCAGGGCTGATCGCCGCCCAGGCATTTCCTTGTTCTGCAATCAGGCTTTGCATATCATTATTATCGTTATCATAAGGCATCGTTGTCATCCTTGTTGTAAATTCTGTTACGACTCAGTGTTTCTGTGACTGGATTTACAAAACAAAGACCTGTGAGTCCTTTAAATACTTAAAAACAAGGGATATTTCGTGTGGGTTTGTATGGGTCGTGTAAAGTTTGTATTGTAAACTTGTAAATTTTGTAAATTTACAATGCGCCTTTATCTACCGCGTCGCGCAAGTAAAAATGATGAAAACCCGGCACTCATTATTATGACAAGCCCAGCTAGGCTCAGTGCATCGGGCCAGTCGGAAAATACCAACAATCCAATCAGCGTAGCCGCCAGCAGCTGACTGTAAATCAAAGGCGCGATCACATTCGCTGGCGTGTCTCGATTGACCAGAACCAATAACAAATTCCCCAAGGCCGAGCCCAGCGCACTGATAACGACCAGTATAACTGCACTGATTGAAACAGCGGGCAGCGAACCAATGCTAAGGGGCAACAGGATAACTGACCCGATCAACAATTGTGAAATCAGCAAGAAACGGGGGCGGTAATGGCCCGCCAGATTTCGCGTGGCAATCAGATAAGACCCGTGCAAACATCCTGCCAAAACCGCAAAACCCATACCGCTTGTCATACCGAACCCCGGTTTGACTACCAAAAGCACGCCTATGAAACTAATGGCAAGCAGTACGGTGCGCCGCCATGTTATCCGTTCTTTCAAGATCATGGCCGATAGAAAATAGGCCACGACCGGGCCAATAAAAAACCCGCCAAAGACATTTGCAATCGGCTCAGTTTTCAAGGCTGTCAGGATAGAACAAATCGCCGCCGCTATCAGACAGGCCCGCAAAAACACGTGCCGATCCAACAGATTTGGTAAGTCTGTACGTGTCAGACCACAAAACGGGAAAAGCAAAACCGCCCCCAAGGCGAAGCGCGACCACGCAATAAAGAACGGATTGAAGCCTGCCCCCGCCAACCCTTTGCCGGCCGCATCCCCCATAACAATCAATGTCATGGCCAGCACCATCATGCCGACGGATTTCATGGGGAAGGTATGGGGCATCATGTGGGTTCCGATAACAAGAGCCGCCACCCTATTGGGCGCGGCTCTTACGTCAATCGGTAATGATACGGAGCTTAACCATCAACCCGAATAGTTGCATTCGTCGGATCATACGGGCTGTCTTCGACAATTTCCGCGTCCCAAAGCTGGGCGAACATTTTCACTTTTAGCTTTTGGCCAACCTTGGCCAGATCAGGGGATACATAGCCCATGCCAATGGATTTTCCGAAAGCCACGGAATAGCCACCAGATGTCAAACGACCCACTTTAGTGTCACCGTCATACAAAGCTTCACGACCCCAAGGGTCAGCGTCCCTAGGCCCGTCAATCAACAGGGTCACACATTTTGACCGGATGCCCTTGGCTTCCATCGCAGCCTTGCCGTGGAACTCTTTTGACAGGTCTATAAAGCGCGGCAGATCAGCCTCGGCAGGGGTTGCATCACGGCCCAGTTCAGTTCCGAATGCGCGGTAGGATTTTTCTTGGCGCAACCAGTTTTGTGCCCGCGCACCGACCAGTTTCATGCCAACATCGGCACCCGCATCCAGCAGCAGATCATACAGATAGTTCTGCATTTCAATCGGGTGGTGCAATTCCCAACCCAATTCACCCGTATAGGCCACACGGATTGCATTCACAGGGCACATGCCCAGTTCAATTTGTTTGGCAGACAACCACGGGAAGCGTTTGTTCGACAACGCGGTTGCCGGGTCGGCATCCTTGATGATTTTGCCCAGAACCTCGCGGCTTTTCGGGCCGGCAATGGCAAAGACGCCCCATTGGTTGGTCACATCCTGAATTTCGATATATCCAAAATCTGCCACTTTATCTTCTGCTGCTTTGCGCAGGTAATCGGCATCATAAGCCGTCCATGCACCCGCAGACACAAGGTAATAATCATCCTCACCATTACGTACGATAGTATATTCCGTGCGTGTAGTGCCATGATCTGTCAGCGCATATGTCAAATTGATGCGGCCAATTCTGGGCAGTTTGTTACAGGTGAACCAATCCAAAAATTGCGTCGCACCCGGTCCCTTGACGATATGTTTGGTAAAGGCGGTTGCATCGACAAGCCCCACACCTTCACGAATGGCTTTAGCTTCTTCAACCGCATATTGCCACCAGCCACCACGGCGAAATGATCGGCTGTCGTGATCATCAAAGCCCTCAGGCGCAAAGTAGTTTGGACGATCCCAACCATTTACGCGGCCAAACTGTGCCCCTGCCGCTTTTTGACGATCATAAGCAGGCGATGTGCGCAAAGCGGCACATGCGGGGCGTTCTTCATCCGGGTGATGTAAAACATAGACGTGATCGTAGCATTCTTCGTTTTTACGCGCTGCATATTCGGTAGTCATCCAAGACCCGTAACGTTTGGGGTCTAATGAGGCCATATCGATTTCGGCTTCACCTTCAACCATCATTTGGGCCATATAATTGCCAACACCGCCTGCGGCAGTGATCCCGAAACTGAAACCTTCCGCCAGCCACATATTACGCAATCCTGGTGCAGGCCCCACCAACGGATTACCGTCCGGCGTGTAGCAAATCGGGCCGTTAAAATCATCCTTTAAACCGCTTTCTTCGCATGACGGCATACGGTGGATCATCGCCATGTACTGATCTTCGATACGTTCCAGATCCAGCGGGAACAGATCAGCGCGAAAGCTGTCCGGCACACCGTATTCAAACCGGGCCGGTGCGTTTTTCTCATAGACACCCAAAATCCAACCGCCACGTTCTTCTCGCACATAGGATTGTGCGTCAGCATCGCGGATCACAGGATGTTCGGGGTTTCCATCTGCGCGCCACTGCACCAAGGCCGGGTCTTTGTCAGTAACAATAAACTGGTGTTCCACAGGGATCGCGGGGATTTTAATACCCAGCAGTTGCGCCGTGCGTTGCGCGTGGTTGCCCGTAGCGGTTACAACATGCTCTGCCGTGACAATCACCTGTTCTTCGGAAGGCACAAGATTACCGCCCTTTTCAACCATCTTGGTACAGGTCACTTTCCATTCGGAACCCGTCCATTCGTAACCGTCGACCTGCCATTTACGCTCGATCGTCACACCGCGTTGGCGCGCACCCTTCGCCATAGCCATAGTCACGTCCGCTGGGTTGATATACCCATCGGTTGGGTGATAAATCGCACCTTCCAAATCATCAGTGCGGATCAACGGCCAGCGTTCCTTGATCTGCGCAGGTGTCAAATGATGATATTCAATGCCCACGGTTTCAGCAGTAGACCCGTAAAGCATGTACTCATCCATGCGGTCTTTGGTTTGGGCCATACGCAGGTTACCGACAACCGAAAACCCTGCGTTCAAACCGGTTTCCGCTTCCAGTGATTTATAAAAATCAACAGAATAATCGTGCAAATGCGTTGTGGCATAGCCCATGTTGAACAATGGCAACAAACCCGCAGCGTGCCAGGTTGACCCCGATGTCAGTTCATCGCGTTCCAAAAGCATCACATCTTTCCAGCCGTATTTCGCTAAATGATAGGCAATACCCGCGCCAACTGCGCCACCGCCAACAACCAGAGCTTTTACATGGGTTTTCATGGGATTGATTCCTTTGATCTGAATTCTGACGTTAGATTGCAAAATTTATGCCCATAGGGCCAGAGTACGCCGACTGATTTGGGGAAAAAACGACATTGCGCGCGCAAATCACTCAAGCCCTGTTGACCTTCGCCTTGGCAGGGTTATGTTTTGCCACAGCCTGTATTGGAGAGTAGAATGACCCCAAAAAACCCTTTCTTTTCCAAATGGAATACCCCTTTTGAAATCCCGCCGTTTGATTTGATTAAAGACACCGATTTTGCACCTGCATTTGATGAGGCGTTCAAACAATCCCGCACGGCAATAGATGCGGTGGCCCAAGCAAGTGATGAACCGACATTTGCGAATATGATTGAAGCATTAGAGCGGGCTGACCATTTCATGGATCGGGTCGCTGGTGTATTTATGAACCTTTCAGGATCAAACTCAAACGATACACTGGAAGCATTACAACGCGATCTGGCACCCCGTTGGGCAGCATTCAATTCCGAAACCATGATGAACGCCGCATTGTTCGCACGCATGGATACGCTTTTTGCAAACCGCAATGATTTGGACTTGTCAGGCGAGCAATTACGGGTGTTGGAACTGTATCATGAAATGTTTGTGCGGTCTGGCGCCAAATTGATGGGCGAAAACCGTACGCGGTTAGCAGCAATTTCACAGCGTTTGGCAGAATTGGGCACCGCTTTCACCCAGAACCTGCTGGCCGATGAGCGCACATGGTTTATGGAATTTTCCGAAACCGACCTGGCAGGCTGCCCTGAATTTCTGGTTTCGGCTGCAAACGAAGCCGCCAAAGAACGCGACTTGGCAGGATACATCATCACCCTGTCACGCTCTTTGATCGTGCCGTTCCTACAATTTTCCCCACGGCGCGATCTGCGTGAACTGGCCTTCAAAGCATGGGTTGCACGTGGTGAAAACGGCGGCGATACAGATAATCGCGCGATTGTAGCAGAAACTTTGAAACTGCGCGAAGAACGCGCACAATTGTTGGGCTTTGACACATTTTCCGACTTCAAATTGGCCCCGGAAATGGCCAAAACACCTGACGCCGTGCGCGACCTGTTAATGGCTGTTTGGGAACCTGCCAAGGCTGCAGCAAATCGAGATGCAGAAAAATTGACCAAACTTATGCATGCAGACGACATTCAGGCAGAACTGGCCCCATGGGATTGGCGTTATTACGCCGAGAAATTGCGTAAAGCTGAACATGATTTGGATGAAGCTGAATTAAAGCCCTATTTCCAATTAGACCAGATGATTGAAGCCGCTTTTGATTGTGCGAATAAACTCTTCGGCTTAAGTTTCACACCCATTGACGCCCCACTGTATCATGCGGATGCACGGGCATGGGAAGTTAAAAAAGGTGACCGCCATATGGCCGTGTTTATTGGCGACTATTTCGCACGATCATCCAAACGCTCGGGCGCATGGTGTTCGCGATTCCGCGCGCAATCCGCATTGGATGGCGATGTACGGCCCATCACCGTCAACGTATGCAATTTCGCCAAAGCCCCGAACGGTGAACCATGTTTGCTGACTTTCGACGACGCACGTACACTGTTCCACGAGTTCGGCCATGCGCTGCATTCGATGTTGTCGGATGTTACTTACGGCTTTATTTCCGGCACGTCAGTTGCACGCGACTTCGTCGAACTGCCCAGCCAGCTTTATGAACACTGGCTGTCAGTGCCCGAAGTGTTGGAGCAATATGCCCGCCACGCCGATACAGGGAACGCCATTCCTGCGGAACTCTTAGGGCGCCTTTTGGCCGCTGAAAACTTCGATCAGGGCTTTGCAACGGTGGAATATACCGCAAGCGCATTGGTCGATCTGGCATTTCACACCGAAAGCCCGCCTGCCGATCCGATGCAAAAACAGGCGGAAGTATTGGACAGTATCGGCATGCCCGCTGCCATCACTATGCGCCACGCCACGCCGAATTTTGCCCATGTGTTTTCAGGCGACGGCTATTCCAGTGCCTATTACAGCTACATGTGGTCAGAGGTGATGGACGAAGATGCCTTTACCGCTTTCAAGGAAACTGGTGATGCATTTGACCCTGAAACGGCAAAACGGCTGCATGACAATATTTATGCAACGGGTGGCTCTAAAGACGCAGAAGACTTGTATCTTGGTTTTCGTGGGTCACTGCCGAAAGTCGATGCTTTGTTAAAGGGGCGCGGGTTAGCCTAGTCGCGCAACTCGTCCGCCCAAACGCCCCAAATATCGGTTTTCAAGGCCCAACCTTTATGGCCTTTTGCTGAAATGGAACACCATTTCAACACACATTGATTAAGCGATACAATCGCCCCCTCTTGCGCATAGACCGCAGGGGCGGCCTGCAGGTTGGGTTTTATACGCAATGTTATATCTGGCTTGTTTACTATCGCGGTGCGCACACCCGACAATAGTCCGTAATGCATCCAACCACCCTGCCCGTCTTTATCCTGTACCCGCCGCCAATGACCAAACTCTGCCGTGATCAAAAGCGGCGTATTGGTATGCTGAAAAACCCAGTCGATACGGTATGTCAGGCCCGGCCCACGCCGCGCATTACCCTGTTTTGCTTTCATGGAAACAAACCGTGGCAACGGCAAGTTTGTAACGGCACCGCGTTCGGTTACGCCTGCAAAACCGGGCAAAACAAACAAAACAGCGGCCATAACACCTGCCAAAAGGGATTTTATATTGGTTCGCGCCATTTTATATGCCTGCTCCGGCCAAAGTGTTTTTTTGACAAGGCTGGTTGTTTCGCCCTGTTCTTGTGCTGCAAAATTTGCCAGAATAGACAAAATAAATCCAGCCCATATAGGTGTATGATGTCCAATTCAAAACTAAGTGTTGTCGTGACGCGACGGTTGCCGCAAGCGGTTGAAAGCCGGTTGGCCGAATTGTTTGATGCACGGTTAAATGAAACTGACACGCCTTTTACCCATGCCCAACTGGTTGATGCGTTGCAAACCGCCGATGTTCTGGTGCCGACACTCAGCGACAATCTGGATGCGGAAACACTGGCCAAAGCGGGTGATCAGCTAAAACTGATCAGCAACTATGGCTCTGGCTATGACCATATTGATATAGAAGCCGCCAAAACACATGGCATTATGGTCACGAATACGCCCGGTCTGTTGTCCGAAGACAGTGCCGATATGACATTGGCCCTAATCCTAACCGTGATGCGCCGCTTCAAAGAAGGCTCGGCTGCGTTGCAATCGGGTGACTGGCAGGGCTGGGCACCTTCTGCATTTTTGGGCACATCCGTTGGTGGAAAAACACTGGCCATTGTCGGTATGGGCCGCGTGGGTATGGCAGTTGCACGGCGCGCCAATGCATTCGGGATGAAAGTGGTGTATCACAATCGCAAACCCGTTCACCCTGAAATTGAACGCAACCTTGATGCAACTTTTGTGGAAAAACTGGACGACATGTTGCCAATGGCCGATGTGTTGTCGTTGCATTGCCCCAAGACCCCGCAGACACATCATCTTATCAATGCGGAACGGCTGAAACTGTTGAAACCAACCGCCTTCGTGATCAACACCGCCCGTGGTGAAGTGATTGATGAGGCTGCCCTAATCAATGCACTGGAAAATGGCTGTCTTGCCGGTGCCGGTCTTGATGTTTTTGAAAAAGGTAGTGAAGTGAACCCACGCCTGTGCGGGCGCGACAACGTCATGTTGCTGCCTCATATGGCTTCGGCCACCAAAGAGGCCCGTGTCGATATGGGCGAAAGGGTAATCTTGAATATCAAAACCTTCGAGCTGGGCCACCGCCCCCCCGATCAGATTTTGCCGAAGCGTTAACCGCAAACCGAACATTCTGCAGATTTTTGCAACCCGATCTTGCGGCTTTCTCCGTAAAGTGCATCAAATATCAACATATCACCCGCCAATGTCTGTCCGGCACCCGTGATATATTTAATCGCCTCTGCCGCCATGATCGAACCTATGATGCCCGGTAATGCTCCCATCACACCCGCTTGCGCACAGCTAGGTGCCAACCCATCTGCGGGCTCTTCGGGGAAAATACAAGCATAGCATGGTGTACCGTTTGCAGGATCAAACAGCGATACCTGCCCTTCCCACTGGCTGATCGCGCCTGAAATCAACGGGGTTTCGCCGGCAACGCATGCGGCATTCACCAATGCACGGGTTTGGTAATTATCCGTACCATCAAGCACCAGATCATAATCCGCGAATAAATCTTGTGCCTCATTTTCTGTCAGACGACGATTGTAGGGGCGGATGGTGATATGTGGGTTCAGCGCATTCAACTTGGCTTCTGCCGCAAAAACCTTGGGCATATCCAACTGATCCTCATCAAACAAAACCTGCCTTTGTAGGTTCGACAGGCTGACGGCATCGTCGTCAATAACGCCTAGCATTCCCACACCTGCGGCAGCCAAGTATTGCAGTACAGGCGAGCCTAAACCACCTGCCCCGATCACCAGAACTTTCGATTTGCGCAATTTTTGTTGCCCAACCCCGCCAACTTCGCGCAGAATAAGGTGTCGCGCATAGCGTTCTATTTCAGTGTCTGACATCGGGCCTTGGTTCATATCTTGGGGTTCCTGATCGCGCAAAGGTTTGCGGTACTTTCGCAAAAAACGAATATAAAGCAAGACCCCCGCGATAAGCAGTAATACAACAATAAACTGCAACCGCTCTACGCTAAGATCAATACCCAAAAGCTGCATCTAGCCCTGACCCGTAGACCCGTAACCACCCGTCCCACGCGTGGTATCATCCAGCTTGTCGACAACCAGAAACATCGCGCGTGTCACAGGTGCGAACACCATTTGCGCGATACGGTCGCCGTGATTAATATCAAACGGCCCAGCACCGTGGTTGATAATCACAATACTGATCTCACCGCGGTAATCCCAGTCAATTGTACCGGGGCTGTTAACAATCGACACGCCTTTTTTCAGAGCCAAACCGGAACGCGGGCGAATTTGCGCCTCATATCCATTGGGCAAAGCAATTGCCAGCCCCGTGGGGATAAGTGCCCGCTGACCCGCTTGCAGCGTAATACCCGATACGCGCAAATCATTCTTGAAATTCGCCCGCAGATCCATGCCGACAGCACCAATCGTTTCATACGCAGGCAGAGTAATACCCGTATCCGATCCAGCGACGCGCATGATACTTACTTTAATATTTGCCATTTATTTATCCTGTCCCAATGTATCGGCAATTTTTTCTGCCAACCTATGTGCAACCGCGTCTTTGCTCATCCGCGGCCAGTTTTCTGCAGCATCCGACGTTATCAGCGTCACATCGTTTTCTACACCGCCCATGATACCGGTTTCAGGCGATACATCATTGGCCACGATCCAATCGCACCCCTTGCGTTTACGTTTTGCAGTGGCATTTTCCAGTACATCATCGGTTTCAGCGGCAAAGCCAACAACCAGTTGCGGGCGATCTTTGCCCATATTTGATATTGTGCGCAGAATGTCGGAGTTTTCAGCAAATTCCAGAATCGGCAGTTTGGCGGATTTTGTTTTCTTGATCTTTTTGTCAGATGCGCTTGTCACTTTCCAATCGGCAACCGCAGCCGCAAACACGGCCGCATCTGCAGGCAATGCGTCATGTACCGCTGCCAACATTTCATCTGCGGTTTCAACAGGTACAATCGTACAGCCCGTCGGCATCTTTGCCCGTGCAGGTCCTGTCACAAACGTAACCTTGGCCCCCAAGGCTGCCAATGCATTAGCAATTGCACTGCCTTGCGCACCGGACGATCGGTTGGCAATATAACGTACAGGATCAATCGGTTCATGGGTCGGGCCGGACGTCACCAGAATATGGCGGCTTTTCAGAGGGCCGTTCAACAAAGCGTCTTCGACGGCTGCCACAATCGCCAAAGGCTCTGCCATACGCCCCGGCCCGTATTCACCACAAGCCATATCGCCCTTGTCAGGTCCGACAAATAAAATACCGTCCTGTTTCAACTTTTTTGCATTCCGTTTTGTCGCCGCATGTTCCCACATCCGTACATTCATCGCGGGTGCGATCAACACGCGCTTATCGGTGGCCAGCAACAGCGTAGTCGCCAGATCATTGGCCTGCCCATTTGCCATCTTGCTCATCAAGTCAGCAGTCGCAGGGGCTACGACAATTAGGTCAGCTGCACGCGATAACTGAATATGACCCATTTCGGCCTCATCACCTAAATCGAACAGATCACGGTACAGTTTTCCCCCTGCAAGGGCCGCCACAGACAATGGCGTAACGAACTCCGCCCCGCCTTTGGTTAAAACCGGCACCACAGATGCCCCGCGTTCACGCAAACGACGGATTAAATCAAGACTTTTATAGGCCGCAATACCACCGCCTATAATCAGTAGGATTTTACGACCAGCCAACATGTGCATGGCACTACTCCAATTTCACTTGGAACACATGTAAAGCCGCGAACCGCTGGGTGCAAGCGTACAAGATTAGGCGTCAACCAATATCCGTACCGCTTTGCCCACATCTTTTTCTAACCGCTTGCGCAGTTTATCCAAAGCTGCCGCTTCAATCTGGCGCACCCGTTCTTTCGACAGGCTCAGTTCTTGTCCAATGCTTTCCAATGTACGCACCTCATCCACTAACTTGCGTTG
>Ga0209344_10004785_pt1 | contig 12153 bp, 15 predicted proteins | sample Cruoilmetagenom6_FD_187293 | JGI IMG/M metagenome (GOLD analysis project Ga0209344, IMG submission 187293) | Oil polluted marine microbial communities from Coal Oil Point, Santa Barbara, California, USA - Santa Barbara Oil Seep Sample 6 (SPAdes)... | ecosystem: Environmental > Aquatic > Marine...
CGTCTTAAGTTTACAATTCATTAAATTTAAGGATAAATCAGAAAGAACAAAAGAGAGGAGTAAGGTTAATATACACGCAGAAGCTTTAGACTTCGTCAACATTGAAAATCCCCTCTCTTTTCTACACCGATTTCGTACAGTTCTATGAGGCTTTTAGACCTAGATTTTAAAGCCTGTGCCGTACTTGATACGGTAGCGTTGAAACTCGCGTAGATTGTCCTTTCAAAAAAACATTTTCTTATAAATAAAGATATTAAATATTTTGGAATTGACTTTAGTCGCTTAGTTTTCGATGTCACAGATTCTGATGGCAATTATTTTCAGTTTAAAAACAATCCTAGAGGCTTTAAAAAGTTTTTAAAGCTCTTGGATATTGAAAGTCATTGTGTGATGGAAGCCACAGGTTATTATCACTATCAACTGGCCTATTATTTACTTGAGTCTGGGATCTAAGTTTCAGTAGAAAATCCTTTAGCAGTTAAACGATTTATACAAATGAAGTTGTCAAAGATAAAGACCGATAAGAGTGATTCTAAACTTATCTGTTAATACGCAAAACAAGTAGAATTAAAGCTTTGGAAAGGCAACTCCAAACATCAAATAGAATGTTTACAGATAACAAGACTCCTTACTGTATATACAAAGCAGAGCACGATGCTAAAAAACAAATTACATATCGAAGCAGTTTTGGGTAATCCAAGTAATGCGGTTGTGGGGTCCTTAAAGCGTAGCTTGAAACAGCTTCAAAAAGAAATAACAGTCTTGGAAGCAAAACTAATGATGTTAGTAAACAAGTACACCAAGATGTTTTAACACGCCTAAAAAGTATACCAGGCATTGGAAACAAAACAGCATTAATGCTGGTTGTTTTAACAGACTGTTTCGAGCGTTTTACAAGCGGAAGTGAATTATGTAGTTATGCAGGTCTGACCCCTGTAATTAGAAAGAGTGGAAGTAGTGTAAATGGACGAAGCAGGATCAGTAATATAGGAGATCAAAAGCTGCGTAATTTATTATTTATGTGCAGTTTTAATGCTTGTAAACACAACAAAGCTTGCCGAGATCTTTATGAGCGAATCGTAGCCAAAGGAAAGAGCAAAAAATTAGCATTAATTGCAGTGTGTAATAAACTACTAAAACAGGCCTTTGCAATAGCTAAATCAGGATTAACACATGATGGAAATTATAAAAGTACTTTAGTGAAAAATTAATGAGTTTTTACTTGTTTTTTGCCACAGTACTTTGTTGTAGTGTCGTTTTATCTAATACCTTTAGTTTGTAAATCAACATATACATCTTGATTTCCATGATATTCTTTTCCAAACTTAATATTAATATCATAGTTGATTCTGTATAAATTTAAAACATCATCTACCATATTCTTTTGACTTTTTGCTATTTTTAATTCATTATGATGATTATTTAAAGCACCAAAAGCCATTCCAATTGGCCCAAGACCTACAGCCATTATTATAATAGGTATTGCAGAAATTACTCCACCTTCAAAAATATATTTGCCTAAAAGAAATCCACCAACTATTACAGAAATCCCAATAATCGCAAATATTATGAAATAGGAATATGTAACAGCTTTAGCTCTATTAGCTTTTTGATAACGAATATTTACATCTTTCACTTTACCCTCAAACTTTTCATTTAATTCAATTTTTGCACAAGTATTATTGAATTCTGGTTTTCTATTTGTTAATGCGCAAGTTGTACCTTTTTTAAAGTCAACTTTTTGATTGTCACATAGATTACAATGTTTTGATAAATCCATTAAGGTTAATGATTAAAGGCGTTATTATTAATTCCACATATCAGAAACATTTTCAACAGGTAAATAATTCCACCAACTATAATCTACAAGTTTTTCTTGAATCATTAATGTGTCATTTTTTTTATTTACCAATTCTAAAGGGTATTCCGCTATCATGCTATATTTTGGATTTTCACTGTCATAAACAATAACAACCATTTTATCTATAGGATATTTATCTCCTTGTTTGCCATGAAACTTAATCCCGTTAACTTGATATTCGTATCTGGAATAATCGTTATCTCTTTTTCCTTCTTTCCAATTCGCTACTATTTTGCCATACGTATATTTAGTATTTGTTTTAAGTCCATAAAAGGTTGAATAATTCCAAGAAAAGAGTATTCCTAAAACAATTACTAATCCTATAAAAATTGTATATGAAGTTCGTTTTTTACTTTCCATTTCTCAAAATTCACTACAACGTTGTTGTGTATGATTAGGTTGCGTGTTTCAGCAACTAATTTAGCAAATAAATAACGAATAGAATATTCCGCAGGAATATTCGTAAGTAGGCGAGAACTAGCAATGAATTATACACGTTGTTAGCAAATGTTACTTGTTTAGTTATAACATACTATTTATTTTCCTTTTCATTTTTTTAAATATATTAAGAACCATAACATCATTTATGTATTCAAGTTTTCCATTTTTGTCAATAATAATATTGTAAGGATAGTGTGGAATCTTAAATTTGTCGATAATTGGTCTTCCGTTTGGAATTATTTTATAATCAAGATTATGGTTTTCAAAGAATTTATTCAAAGCTTGTTTGTCGTTAAAAGTCACTGCGAAAAACTCAACTGGTTTATCTTTAAATTCTGCTTTTAATTTGTTTAAGTCAGGAAATTCTGCAACACAAGGCTTACATTGAATAAACCAAAAATTTAGCACAATTACTTTTCCTTTTAAGCTTTCTAGAGTATGTTCCTCATTATTTATATCAATAAGGTTTAATTTCTCTATAATAGTTCCATTTAATTTGCTGCGAAGTATTTCATCTTCTTTCAGTTTTTCGTTCCTATTTTCTTCTTCTTTTTGAATTTCTATTTCTGAAAGAATTTTATTAATTAAAATAATTTTATTGTTGGTTGTATCTTGGTAAAATAATTGTTTAATATTATTTTTTTTTGAAAGACTTCTTATTGAATCAGAATCTTTTTTAGTAAAAGGTTTACCATTCTCGAAAACGTAAGAAATTCCAATATTAGGATTTTCCTTTCTTATTTTGATGAATTCATTCAAATCAATCTTCTTACAATTATTTAGAAACGATGAGTCATTTTGACTGTATATATTTATAAAAAATAGATTGAAAAAGATAATTGTTAAAATTCGTATGTTCATAGTCTCGTTTTTGATTTAATATTTGCTAATGTGTTTGTGTAATGATTTGTTACGGAAAAGTGCGCGAGCAATTTTCCGCCGTTGAACTTACCTTTGTAAATCTTATGAATAAAGATATTAAATATTTAGGAATAGACATTAGTCATTTAGTTTTCGATGTTACAGATTCTGATGGTAATTACTATCAGTTCAAAGACAATGAACTTGGTTTTAAAAAGTTTTCTAAATTTTTAAATTCCAATAGTTATTGCGTTATGGAAGCTACGGGATATTACCATTATCAATTAGCGTATCATTTGCTAGAATCTGGTATAAAAGTATCGGTAGAAAATCCATTGTCAGTGAAACGCTTTATCCAGATGGGACTATCAAAAGTTAAGACGGATAAGAGCGATTCAAAACTTATATGTGCTTATACTGAGCAAGTAGAATTAAAGATATGGAAAGGCAATTCTAAGGAAGAAATAGAATATCTTCAAGTCGTCAGAACTCTTTCTGTGTGTACAAAACAAAGCACTATGCTAAAAAATAAACTACATGGTGAAGCTGTTTTGGGAAATCCAAGTAAGCTTGTTGTTAGGTCTTTAAAACGTAGTTTAAGAGAGCTAACAAAAGAGATGAAGATGTTAGAGGATAAGCTGTTGATTTTAGTAAAACAATCGCATAAAGATTTGTTTACACGATTAAAAACTATTCCAGGTATTGGTCCAAAAACAGCTATTATGTTAGTGGTTTTAACAGGAGGTTTTGATCGTTTTACAAGTGCAAGTGAGTTGTATTGCTATGCTGGATTAACACCAATAATAAGACAAAGTGGGAGTAGTGTAAAAGGAAGGCCACGAATAAGTAAAATAGGGAATCAAAAGCTGAGAAATTTATTATTTATGTGCAGTTTTAATGCTTGTAAACACAACAAAGCTTGCCGAGATCTTTATGAGCGAATCGTAGCCAAAGGAAAGAGCAAAAAATTAGCATTAATTGCAGTGTGTAATAAACTACTAAAACAGGCCTTTGCAATAGCTAAATCAGGATTAATATATGATGGAAATTATAAAAGTACTTTAGTGAAAAATTAATGAGTTTTTACTTGTTTTTTGCCACAGTACTTTGTTGGCAGTAGTGTTTTTTATATTGATCTATTTGATAATAATTACAAGTATTATTATTGGAACAGCAAAAACCAAAACAGGTAGTAATAAATTTAAGATAGATTTACTAATCGAGAGTTTTTGAACTTCTGATATCGCAACTACACAAAATACAATTGTCCAAATTCCTAAAATAAGCTCTAAAATTATAGAGCCATAAACAAGAATGTTTGAAATAAGTCCAGCGCTTGTAATATCTCCATCAGCTTTAAAAATTTCATTACCATAAATACCAATTTGAGGAATTAAAAGTATTAGAGCTATTATCGATGGTGTCAATGCGTACGAAAGAACTCGTAAAATAGAAGTAGTATTACCTTTTCCGTTTAACCATTTTCCTGTCCAACTTAGTAATGCTGCGTAAATATAGTATGATATCCAACCTAAAAGTCCACCTAGTATAACGCAAAAGGCTATAATTGTCCACATTGACATTTTATCACCCATATCTTTCATAACTGCTCTGTCAAAAGCTCTCGAAATTCCAGCTAGTACTAGCAATAAATTCACAAATTTACCGTAATGTCTGTCATTAATAAACTTAAAAACCATTCTAGGTTTTGTCCATATTTTCAAAAATATTTCTTTGTCAGTTAAACTTTCAGGATTAATAACATTTTTTATTTCGTTATCCATATTTGATTTATGATTTTGTTGATTCCTACAACATTACTGCCAACGGTTTTGTGTATGATTAGTGGCGTGTTTAAGCAACTAATTTAGCAAATAAAAACCGAATAGAAAATCCGCGAGGATTTTCGTAAGTAGGCGAGAACTAGCCATTAATTATACACGTTGTAGGTGTTGGCACTTTTTCTAATCTAATCAATGTCTTTCTATTAAGTATTTTTGCCAGTCTTTTCAAAAAAACAATGCCTACTTTTTTATTTCACGTTTTTGGTTAAACATCCATATCAATAAATCAGGTTCACTATAAGCTCTGTCCCAAGAATTATGTTTTAAACCTTGGTATTCTGTATACTTTGGACTACCTCCACAATTTTTCATAGCTTCAAACATTAATCTAGAATATTTTACATCATTGATATTATCTTCACTCCCATGAAAAATCCATGTAGGAATATCCTTTATTAGACAAGCTTTAGAAATGTCAGATACGGAACATATTGGAACTGCACAAGCAAACAATTCAGGCTTTCTAATTATCATATCGAATGTGCCTTCTCCACCCATTGACAACCCTGTTATATATATTCTTTGTGGATCAATATTCTTGGATTCGATTAATTTATATATTAAATCTATAGTTAATTGACTTGCTAATGTTGGTTTTTCAGTAGGGATTAAACTTTTAGGAAAATCAGGAAAATCAACCCAAACATCATTTTTAGGACATTGAGGTACCAATAAATAACATGGATACTTCCCATTATTTAATGAATCCTTAAAAACAGTAGGTAGATATTTAAGAGGCTTTTCATTATCAGCTCCTCTATTTCCCATTCCATGAAGAAATACAATCAATGGGTATTTTTTATCTTTTTCAGCATTTATGGGATTTTGTATTCGATAATTTAAGGTGTCGTTTCCCTTGGAAATTAAACGCTTTTTTTCATAATTTTTCTGAACTTGCGAAAACACACAATTATTTTTTATTGAGAAAATACTAAAAAGTAGTATTGCGATTATTTTTGCTATATTCATTTTTTCTAACTTTTTTGTATTGCTTACACCTAATGTGTTTGTGTATGCTTAGTTGCGTGATTTAATCCCTAAAGTTAGCAAATAAACACAGATAGAAAGTTTGCGAAGACTTTCGTAAGTAGTCTAAAACCAAGCAATTAATTATACACGGTGTTCTATGCCGTTTTTTATTCTTTCCGAATCCAATATTGAGTTCTTCCAAAAAGAGATAACCCAAGATAACCTCTTACTTTCAATTTGTTAGTATTCATTAATTCTAAATAACACTTGTAAGTTTTTCCATTTTCTGGGTCCATAATAGTTCCGCCATTAAATTCGTCTCCATCTTTTTTTAGATTTTCTATAATGATTAAACCAATTATTGGTTTGTTTTTACTTTTTCCTGTACAGGTTTCGCAGATAGTATTTTTTTCGCTAACAAAACTTTCAACTATTTTGGCGAAATATAAATTATTTGTTTTATAAATTTCAATAACTGATTTTTTCTCTGTGGTTTCATCATCAAAAGTTTCCCATTGCCCAATAATAGATTGTCCGTAAGTTGTACAACTCAAAGCCATTATAAAAAATATATAAAAATGTTTCATAGTTGTTGGATCTTTTTTAAGTGTTAAATTAATCGTCTATTGTTTCCCTTTATTTTTATCAAGAGTATAAAGAGTTATGATTAGAAAAACTAAAGATATTACTTCAATAAGTACTCTTAGCCAATGCATAAATTTCCAACTTTCCAATGCAGATTTTAATTGATTTGCATCAAAAGTGGCGCGATAGAATTGTTCATTGGTTCCCTTAAAATAGATATAAAAAAGTGCTATTACTAGTAGTGCAAAAAAAGATGATACGGCTGAATATTTTAAAGAAGGAAGTTTATTGGAAAAACAATAAATACTAATACTTATTGGAGTCAATACAGCAACAATAGTTAGAATGGTATAAAACTTACTTATTAGTGGTCCAAATTTGTAATAATATTCATAAAACTCGGTTTTAGATAGCGATTGCCAATATGGAACTAGTATAAATCCTTCCGTAATTTGACTTCCTAAAAAAATAGAAAAAATTATAATTGATAAAAAAAATAAAACCCTATTCATACATTGATTGTTTTATATTTTTGAAAAACCTCTAAAAAAGATAAGTTCAAAATCATTTTCAATGCAAAGGAAAATACTTTTCGGTTTGGTTACATTTACATATGTAATTAAAATCAGGATTCTTTCAATTTTTTTCGAATTCGACTTAATTGAGTTGGTGAAATGCCTAAATATGAAGCAATGTAATATTGAGGTATGATAGTTTCAATAGATGGAAATTTTTGTTGCATTATTAAATATCTTTTGTCAGCATCTAATAGAGCCATTTCAATTTCTTTCTGTTCTTTTTCTAAAAAATAAAATTCAGCAATTTTTCTACCTAATCTTTCTAAATCGTGAAATTTAGTATAGAGTTTTTCCATTTCTCTATAATCAGCAACCAAGATTTCACAATCAGTTAAGGCTTGTTGGGCTATCTTGTTTGGCTGCTTTGTAAGTAAAGAATTGTAAGCACCAATTATGGAAGAATCTACAAAAAATTGTTTGGTATATTCTTTTCCTTCTTGATTTAAGAAAAATGCTCTAACTATTCCTTTTTTTAAGAACCCTATTTGTTGTGCATATTCATTTTCTCTGACAAAAAAATCATTTTTATTAAGTTCTAAAGGTTTAAAGCATTTTTTCAATTCTTTAAATGTAACTTCCTTAATAGGACTAATTTGATTTATGTAGGTTATTAATTCTTTCATTCTTTTAAGTAAGTAACTTAATAGTTTGTCGTAATGGCATAGAACGTGTTTATGTATGATTAGTTGCGTTGACTGGAACTAAGTTAGCAAAAGAAAACGAACCAAAGGAAAATCCGTAGGATTTTCCGAGTACACATAGACTGAGCAATTAATTATACACATTGTTGGCAGTAGGATTTTGTTCAGGTTTAATCAGTATTTCATTCAGAAAATCTTTTTCAAGTTCCAATATACTTTGCTGTCTAAACTTTAAATAAGTTACAATTCCTTTATGAGGTAAATCATCAAAATAATAGTCCAAATGTTTAGCTTTGTATCCATTTATTGCAATTACACTATATGCTCCAGCTTTAGCACGAATTCTATTTTTTGTTTGATTGTTATTTGCTAATTTTAAAAGCTCATTTTCGTACAGTTCCGTTTTCTTTAGATATTCAGTTCCTTTATCAGAATACTTACCATTGGTGAAAAAAGGATTAACATTATTTTCAGCGTACTGCTTTTCAATTCCGCTCAAATACTTTAAATAATCTTTCGTGAGTTTATCGTATTTCTGAATTTTAACTACACTTAAACTATCATAATCGTTTCGCAATATTTTTGCTTGAATATCATCCTTTAAAAATCCAATAGTTTGATCAGATTTCGAACTTAAAATTCCAAACATTCCATCAACATCTTTTTCAGGCATTGTGTCAGATTCCGTTTTTTGATTTGAATTACAGGAAGTGATTATAATTAATAAAATAAAGATTGTAATGTACCTCATAGGTTTTCTCATCTTACTGCCAACGTGTTTATATATGATTAGTTACGTGTTTAAGCAACTAATTTAGCAAATAAATCACAGATAGAAAGTCCGCGAGAACTTTCGTAAGTAGGCTATAACTAGCAATGAATTATACACGGTGTTGCCAACAGTACTTATTTCCACTTTTCTATTAATTCTATCACACCTTTTTTAATTCCGCTATAAAATTCTCCGTTTTTGAATTCAGGTATTATTTTTTCGTCAATTACTTTTTTACAAATTTCGTCAGTCAAAATTAATTCGGTTCCGGTTCCAGTTGCAATTCCGATTTGTCTGCAAGGATTACACACAACTATGGTCAAACCATTATTTTTTTCGACAGTTCCAACTCCCAAATAATTCATTAAATCACCTGCGAATTTTTGAATTTCTGAATAAGGTGAAATACTATCTACAGTAACAACAACTATTTGTCTTGTTGTTTCTAAATTGTAGTCATAGATAATATCAGATAATTCTTTTCTTTGTCCAGAATTGAAAATACTGTCATAATCATTAATAATTAGACCTTTGAGTTTTGTTTGTTTAAATTTTTCAATTTGAGAGAAATCAAATTCAGTTTTAGGATTGTTAGCTTCCGTTTCTTGAGCATTTCCTTTGCAGGATAGCAAAGTTAAAGTCAAAAAGAGGATTAATATTTTAGTTCCGATTTTCATTTTTCGTATTGTTGGCAACGTGTTCGTGTTATGGCTAGTTGCGTTGGCTAGCACTAAGATACTAAATATCACAAACCAGAGGAAAATCCGTAGGATTTTCCGAGTAGGCTATAACTAGCAATTAGTTATAAACGGTGTTGCCATTTCGTTGCTATATTAGTTCCTAAGTTATTTAGTTAAACTACTTTTTTTATTTTCAGAGTTTGAGTGAATTCAGTCAGAGTTTTATTCCGCAAAGAATTTAAATTCCGTTTGAGTGAGTAATTCCGATAACAACTGAAAATCCAATTAAGATTTAGTGTCAGCCTTTTTATATTTGTTATATTTTACTTTTTTCTTCTCTAAAATCTCATAAAATTTTCGATGCGATATTTTCAAGTCTTTAGTAATATCTCTAACTTTTTTCTTTCCTTTTGTATATAGTTTCAGATTCTCTTTCAATTTTTTATCGAAATAATAATCATTAAGTTTCTCAACAACTTGTAATTCAGTCAAGTTAGATTCACTTGCGTAGTTTTCTAATTCAGACTTTATTTTAGATAAATCATGTTTCATAATTCTAATTTTGAATGTTTTTTGCAATGAATGCCAACGTGTTTATGCATGGTTAGTTACGTAGTCTATGCACTAAAGTTAGCAAATAAATCACAGATAGAAAGTCCGCGAGGACTTTCGTAAGTAAGCTTTAATTAGCAATTAATTATACACGGTGTTACCTGCTGGCTTTTTTATATTAGATTCAATAGTTTCAATCAATTTTTCTCCTCTTAAATTTCTTGCAATAATAATTCCATTTCTATCAATTAATAAATTATCAGGTATTCCATTTATCCCGTAGATTAGATATGGGTCGGCTTTATTACCAACATTTTGCCATAAATTAATCCAGTTTAATTCATTTTTTTTAATTGATTCTAACCATCTTTCTTTTGTTTGTTCTTCTGATACACTAATTATTTCAAATCCGTTTTTATTAAATTGTGAGTACGCTTTTCTTAATGAGGGATATTCTTTGATACAAGGACCACAATACGATGCCCAAAAGTCCAATAGCATAAGTTTACCTTCGAAGTCAGACAATTTAATCAATTTACCTTTTTCGTTTGTCATTGAAAAATCTACATATTTATCTCCAATTTTAGGATTTTTATTCAGTTTTAAAAATTTTTGTATCGATTTACCATAGGATGATTTTTTCACATCTTCACTAAGGTTATTATATAATTCCGAAACTGTTTTTTTTGGTAATGATGTATAATAAAAATCAAGAGTATTTGCACTCACGTATGATTTAGGGTTGTTTTGTATAAACTCTCTCTCAATTTTTAGTCTATTTTGCTCGACTTTTTCCAATTCTAATTTGGCATTCAATTTTAAACTATCAATATGTTTATCGTTGCTTACTATTTTTGAAAGACTATCTCTTCGTTTTCTATATTCCCAAATTGGTTTCCAAAGATTTTCACTTTCTTTTTGAGAATTAGAGCCTTTAATGATGGCATCTTTAAATTTTCCATCTTTTCCTTTAAATTCTATTTCTCCAGACTCTAACCAAATACGAGAGTAATTTTGTGTATTTTTAACTAGTAAATTATATTGTTTCGGATGTTCTAAAACACCTTTCATAGAAAAATTATTGTCTACTATTTTAGTCGAATCTACAGTTTCGTTATTCAAGATTAAATAAATCCAACTATCATTTTCAATTCCTTCTGTTTCGCCTTTAAGGATGAATTCATTTTCAACGAGTGAGCTTTTATTTTGATTGCATCCAAAGATTATTGTAATGAATATAATTCCAATTAATATTGTTGTTTTTTTCATCGATTGCTTGGTTTTTTAGCTTGCAGGTAACGTGTTGTGTATGATTAGTTGCGTAGGCATGAACTAAGTTAGTAAAAGAAAACGAACCAGAGGAAAATCTGTAGGATTTTCCGAGTACACACAGAACGAACAATTAATTTTATACGTTGTTGTACTTTCGTTATTTCTCAATTACTTCTTATCGTCAATTTCTTTATCAATTTTATTTACAATATCAATAAAATGGTTTCTTATTCTTGGATATAATACGTCACTTAAATTAAAGGTTACCGATATATATTCAACCATACTATTCTTGAAATAATAGTCATTAAGAACAGCTTTATTTCCTTTGCTTATGGCTTTAGTCTTGCCTATTCCAAGTTGATTGTGTAATCCTACGCTTTCTAATATCATTCTCAAATCTCCATTTAGACTTATTCGCTCTATCATTTTCTTTTGTAAAGTATTTATAGAATTCTCTTGAAACTTTACTTGTTCGATAATAGGTTCGAGTGCTATTAATGTCATTCTCAAACTATCGTTTTCTATGTTCTTTAGTTCTCCTGAATTCTTAATTTCGGTAAGCACACTATTTTTATAATTGAAACCTACAAGAGTTGTAAATGTATTAAAGAATATTTGAGAGACATATGCCTCTGACAGCGTATCTTTGGGTTCATCAATTAAACGAAAAACCTCTTTTTGTCCTTCTGCCTGTTTTATAATTCTGCCAAATTCAATGTCAAGGCTTGTGATATTGCTTAAAGCCTCTTTTTTTAATAAGTTTAGATATTTTAGTTGATTGAAATTTGCTTTTCTATTCTCATTCCAATTGTTAATACTCAACGCTAATAAAATTCCAATAACGACAAGTACGATTTCACCAATCGCATATTTCAAATACTGTCCAGTTTTCCCTTCTAAAAGTAAATTTTGCCTAATTTTTCTAAAGAATTTTATCATTGGTTAGAGGTTTGTCATAATGAAGCACAACGTGTTTGTGTTATGGCTAGTTGCGTTGGAGAGAACTAAGTTAACAAAATAAACCTAACCATTAGGAAAATCCGTAGGATTTCCCGTGTAAGCACAAGACCAGCAATTAGTTATACATGGTGTTG
>Ga0209344_10004788_pt1 | contig 12148 bp, 6 predicted proteins | sample Cruoilmetagenom6_FD_187293 | JGI IMG/M metagenome (GOLD analysis project Ga0209344, IMG submission 187293) | Oil polluted marine microbial communities from Coal Oil Point, Santa Barbara, California, USA - Santa Barbara Oil Seep Sample 6 (SPAdes)... | ecosystem: Environmental > Aquatic > Marine >...
TGTAAAGATGTTGGGCAAACATTTAATGTAACCCTTACAGTTGAAGATGACTATGCAAACAAATCATCTTGTACAGCCACTGTAACTGTAGCGGCAGACACAACAACTTATTCTGGAGGTAATTGGAGCGATGGTGCTCCTGGGCTTGGTTCAAATGCGAAAATTAGCAGTAATTATGACACTGCGGCAAAAGGAAGCATAGATGCCTGTAGTTGTGAGATAGATGCCAACAAAACACTTACTGTTGCTGCCGAAGATTATCTTAATGTAACAAAAGACATCACGGTTAATGGAAATCTAATTGTACAGCACCAAGGAAGTGTAGTTCAGGCTGAAGACGATGCTATTGTAACCAACAATGGAACCATCAATGTAAACTACACCACACCTTTTATGGTACCAAGGGTATTTGTTGTCGTAGGAAGTCCGATGACTACAGAAACACGTGATGGAGTGTTTGGAAATTCTTATATGTTCCTAAACCACCTTACAGAAAACTTTTTACCAAATCCAGCTGTTGCATCTCAGTTTCCAGGCGCTGAAAATTTTGCCGATGACAATTATGACAACTGGGTTAGTTTCACAGGAACAGTAAACCCTGGCGAAGGATATATTGCCCGTCCACAATTAAACGGAAATGATGGTAATAAAACGTATGACATGACCTTTGAACAAGGAACGCTAAATACCGGAGATGTTGACTTCACCGTTAAATACAACGGCAGCAGAAACAGTAGCCCTAATGTATTGGCCAATCCATATCCTTCAGCTATAAGTGCTGCAGATTTTATTAATGCAAATGCTATGGTTGATGAAGTATATTTCTGGAATCCAAATACACCACCAAGTCCATTATTGCCTGGAGCATATACTATGAATTTTAGTATGGAAGATATTTCTATGTATAACCTTATGGGAGGAACCCCTGCACCGTCAGATCCAACTCAAACTGATCCAAGTGGATATATATCAACAGGGCAAGGATTTGGAATTAAGGCAACGGCTGTTGGAGTAGCTACTTTTTCAAACGCTATGAGAGTGACTGGACATAACAATACTGCTAACCGTCCTGTAATGGATAGCAATAATAGAATTTGGGTACAAATTAAAAACGATCAGTATCAAATGCAGAATAACACGCTTATTGGCTTTTCTGCATTAACTACGGCAGGATTGGATCAAGGCTATGACAGCCGAAGACTAGCAAATGTACTTTCGTTATACACACATTTTGAAGATGGTAGTAAAGAATTGGGTATCCAGAGTCGCGAAGCTTTTGAGGATGGTGCAAAAGTTCTTATGGGCTTCTCCAGTTTGTTGGATGAAAATCTTGAATATACTATTACAATAAAAGATATTCAAGGACCAGCTTTTGATAATGTTACTGTATTTTTAATAGATAATGAAAAGAATATTACAACCAATTTATCACAACAAAGCTACACCTTCAAAGCAGAAAAAGGAACTTATAACAGCCGCTTTACATTACAGTTTAGAAGCAATCAAATTTTAGGAGATGCTGCAAGTGCGTTAGATAAGGTTTCTGTATTTCCAAACCCAACAAGCAATTTATTGAACATTGTATCGCCGGAAGCTAAAGTTAGTGCTTTGGAAATTTTTGATGTAAGTGGAAGAAGACTAATGAATATAGACCTTTCAACCAATACCCATTATCAAGTAGATGTTACTACATTGCAAAGTGCTGTTTATTTTGTAAAAATAAGTACAGATATGGGGTCCGTTACTAAACAAATTATCAAACAATAAGTCCCCACAATTAATTATTCACTTAACCTTAAAAAACCGCCAAATTTTTGGCGGTTTTTTTATTTTTTTGAACGTTTATTCTTCAAATTTAGTAAGCAAACTACTTCCGGTAACTTTGCCGTTTTTGTCATAATTTACAGATTTGATAGCTCCCATTTTTTCAGTCACCCACTGTTTAGAGGTTGAGCGCTGACTCACTCCCATTTTCATATCTGTTGTGTGAGTTATAACAAAACAGTTAAAACTACCGGCGGGTGATGTAATGGTTTCTTTGCCAATTACCTTTCGGTCTGTAATTTTTAACGTCATGTTCATATTGATGCCACTCATGCTTATTTTCATATCCATCGTTGCATCTGGCAACTTTTGCCCAACAGAAAGTTCATTGGGCCACTCCATATTGGTGCCTGTTATTTCATAATCCATATTGCCAAATTGTTCAAAAATCTGTGGATTGATCAGTGACTTGAAATCTACCGAAACTACTTCTCCGTTACAGCTAACGTCAAAAGAAGTTTCAGTAATTTGCTTTCCTTTTCCATCGGTCATAACAGAATTGATTGTGCCAATTTTATCACCGCCAGATTTTCTAACATTCACAACGTCATAATCTATAATGGCGGATGGCTTTTCTTTATGGTCATAAACGGTGATTTGAAATTTAGTTCCTTCATTAAGTGGATAAAATTTACTGCAATTGTTTTGTGAAATTGCAATGGATGTAATAAATAATAAAATGAAGGTATTGAGCAATGTTTTCATAGGTGTTGAATTTTTATAAATAGTTATTTTAAAATTTTGTCTAAAATCTAGAGTGTTTTTTATTCTTCGCCTTCGTCTTTTTTGGCGGCATCACTGTTTTGAGAGCTTGAATTATTTGAATTATCTTCAACTGGGTCTCCTCCAATTACATTTCTGTTGGATGACTTCTTTTTGCTTTTTTTCTTTTTCTCTTTTTTCTTTTTTGGAGAATCTACAATAGTGTCTAGTACGCGATCCGTACTTTTTGTGGCTTCTTTTTCTACACGTCTTTCCACTGTGCGTTCAACTGCGTCGGCAGCTCTATCGCCCAATTTGTCCAAAAATTGTGCATTGCAAAAACTGGTAATACCAATACATAGAATTGTTAAAATTGTTTTCATGTTGTTTTAATTATTAAGGTTTATTTTTTAAAGGTTACTTCTTTTATCACTTTATTGTTGAGCATTATTTTTAAAGTATATATCCCATTTGCCAGATTATTGATGTTTAAATAAATCTGTTTCCCCGGTACAATCCCCAGGTCACCTGAATATTGTTTGTTTTTTTTCATAATTGGGGAAAGATGAAGTAAAAGTAGAATGGAGTGAGTAATTGGACTGTAAATATTGTAACCAAAACTATAACAGATGTAACAAACCTGTGTTTAAAGCAATCTTCAGTAAGTGTTTGGTTTATTTTAAAAGATAATCTGAAGGGGAACAACCAAACTCTTGTTTAAAGCATTTTGTGAAATAGGAAGGATCGTTAAAACCAACGGTATAACCAATTTCAGAAATAGAAATTTTATTGGATTTTAATAAAGATGAAGCCAACTTCAATCGTTGTGAACGAATAAATTCAGTAGATGATTGGCCTGTAAGCGCTTTTAATTTTCGGTATAATTGCATGCGGCTTACGCCCATAATTTCACTAAAGATTTCTGCTGAAAAATCAGGCTTTGTCAAATGGTCATCAAGCACTTTTTGTAGCTTTTCCAAAAACTTTTCATCTTCAGAAGAAATGGCAATATCTTTTGCTTTTAAAACAACTTCTTGCGCAAAACGCTGTTGTAGTTTTCTTCGGTTTTCAATGAGGTTATCCACAGTTGCCTTTAACAGTTGACTGTTAAAAGGTTTTGTAACATAGGCATCAGCACCAATGCCCAAAGCCTCAAGTTTTGAGGTAATCTGTGATTTGGCAGTAAGTAAAACAACCGGGATGTGTGAGGTGAGTTGGTGTTCCTTTAGGTGTTTTGTTAAGGTGAAACCATCTTCCTCTGGCATCATTACATCACTTATCACAATATCTGGGATGGTTTCTATTGCCATGGCAAATCCCTCTTTTCCGTCGTTTGCGGTATGAACGGAAAAAGTTGTTTCAAAAATTGAGCTTACGTAATCGCGAATGTCTTTGTTGTCGTCAATCACCAAAATAACTGGTGCATCTTCTGGCAGGACAAATTCTTTTTCAACTATTTCATCTGTGACAGCTATTGAATCTATATATTCAATTTTATTGCTTTGAGGAAAAATTTGTGATTCATCAAAATCAGTTTTTTTGATAGGTAGAATAACTTTAAATTCTGTAAGTCCATTTTCTTCGCTTTTCAATGATATTGTTCCTTTGTGAATTTCAACCAAATCTTTTGTAAGCGCCAACCCAATTCCGGATCCGGGATTTTTGGTGTTAGTTTGATAAAAACGTTGAAATATTTTCTGCTGTTGTTCCTGTGTAATATACTTGCCAGTATTGGCAACTGAAATTTCAAATTTATTGGTTGGCCTTTTTCCGCTTAATGTTATAAAACCGTTTTCTGGCGTATATTTTATGGCGTTGCCCATCAAATTATAGAGAATTTTTTCTAAAATGTCCTGATCAAACCAATCTTCTATTTCATCATTTTGTACGTCAACAGAAAATTCTATGTTTTTTTCAGTGCAACTAAATAGAAATCCCTCAGCATGGGCAATTAAAAAACTAGGCAAATTGGCGTTCTGAATATTCAATTTTAAATTTCCACTTTCCAACTTTGCCAATGCCAATAGTTGATCTACCAAATCTTTGAGGCGTTGGGTGTTCCTAAGTGCTGATTTTAGGTTTTTTGTTTCAGATGATGAGAGGTTTTTTGAAGAAAGTTGATCTTCAATAGGCCCATTTATTAAAGTTAAGGGGGTGCGGAATTCGTGTGATATATTTGCAAAAAATGTACTTTTGGCAGTGTCCAGTTCCTGCAATTTTTTTGTGGTTTTTTGCCGGTTCCTAAATAAGAAAAACACGAAAATACCTGCAATTGCAATTATTGCCAATATTCCCCAAATCATAGTGCGCTGGTTTTTCTTTTGTTGTTCCACCAATTCATTTTTTGTGGTTAACAACGCAATTTCCTTATCTCTGCTTTCAGTCTGGTACAGGCCTTCTATTTCTTTGATTTTTTCTGTGCTTTGCACCAGTTGGATAGAATCGTTTATTTTCTTTGCAATTTTTGAATTAATATAGGCGGCTTTGTAGTTTCCCTGAATTTCGTAGGCTTCCGCGAGTAGCGAATGCGCTCTTACGTCTATGGTTCCATTTTTTATTTCACCGTTATATATTATTGCATTCTCCAGAAAATTAATAGCGTTTACGGCTTTTCCTTTTTGAATGTTTAGCCTGCCAAGTTGCAATGAGGATTGGGCAGCTTCTAGGTAATAATCGTTCTTCTTTTGAAAATTAAGTGCGTTTTGAAAATATGTTTCCGCTTTTTCAAGATTTCCTTTTTCAAGATTTATTAAACCTAAATAATTGTTTATTTCTGCAACGGTTCTTTCTTCCTTTATCTTTTCATAAAAAAGGAGTGTTTTTGAAAGTAATCCATCTGCTTTTTCAAGCTGGCCTTTGTGATAATAAACCTGCCCCAACAAAACATTGGTGGTGTTGAAATAAAAAGTGCCCGTAGCTGGATTTTTTTCGAATTCCTTGTTGGCCTTTATATAATAATTTTCAGCGGCATCGTAATCTTTAAGTTCAAGATAAATATTTCCCAAACTTTGATATGCAGCAGCAATGATATCTTCGCGTATGGGTTCTTTTTTATGTATGGAATCTACAAATAGCAAATGTTTAATGGCTTCTTCCATCTTGTTTTGGCGTGAATAGGCGATTGCTAAAGCATTTTGTGTGTCGGCTAAAATTATATTGCCTAAATCATCAAATTTCCGTGAGTATTCAAGAGCTTTATTTCCAGCTTCTATTGAATTTTCTATTTCACCAATTAAATAAAATGTTCGGCAAAGCCCGTTATAACCTTGTGCTATGCCACGGAAATAATCTATTTTTTTTGATGCGGTAATTTGTTTCTTAAAGTAAAATATAGCAGAATCGGGTTTCTGAATTCTTCTAAAGTAGTGGGCGTTTAGATAATCAGCATCTGTAAGGCTGGTTAAATAGCTTCTTTCGGCACTGAATTTTTTTAATTTTTTAATATAAATTAAAGCACTGTCTGGATTTGCATTGATGGTCTGCGAAACCTTGGTTCTGAAATTGTGGAGTATAATCGAGTCTTTATGCGTAGGCATTTTGTCCTGCGAGGCATTTTGCCCAAAAGCAGTAGCTGCTATTAGCAATAGTAGTATAGAGAGGAATGCTCTCATAAAAATTTAAAAAGTTGGTTTGCGTATTAAATTTAACTAAAATACTTAAACAACCTCTTTTTAAACCCTAAGTATTTATAAATTAATTGCTTGAATAAAGAATTATAGCATAAGCATCACCTTTAACTACAATGGTTTTCACGTTCTTTCCGTTGCCTTCACCTATTGTTGCGGCAGAAGCTCCATAAACAGGAAAACCGTTTAAAAGCGAGCCGTCTTTATCAAAAACATACACCTTTTTTTCTTGGGTTTCAGTAATGGTTGTATAGCTATTTCGGTTTATGTTGAAGAGTTGTGGTTTTGTGTAAAGCCCCAGAGGAAGTTCAGCAAGTTTTCCGTTTATACGGAGCTTGTTATCGTCCAAAGTCACTTTTGTATTTCCAAGTATAGTAAACCAATAGTTGCTGCCTACGTCCAATTTTTGGGAAGAAATTTTTCCGTCCTGAGAAATGCGCTCCTTGGTATTTTCCTTCGTAATCACTACAAAAGTATTGTCTTCCTCTGCAATGGGTATTTCAGAAAAATTGAAATTTTTTGAAACCGAAACACGCGATTTTCCCACACGGCTCAAAATGTTTAGTTTTCCACTTTCCTCGGCCACCACAATGTAGTCTTTATTGCCCATCCTAATATGTACGGGCGATTGCGCAATATTGCTTTTAGCTTTGTTGAAATTAAAACCTTTCACAATCTTGCCGTTTTTGTCATATAGCAACATTTCTTTACCCTGTACAATCACAAACCGATAATTTCGATTATTGTCATAATCAAAAACTGAAAGTGGCTGCGTTACATTGTCTTTAAACTTTATTGGAAACCCTTTTGCGTCTTTTCCGTTTCGGTCTAAAATATTAAATGCATCTTTTGTAGCAAAGGCAATATGTTTACTCCCTAAAATTTCTACTTCTTCAATCTTCCCTAAAATAGAAGAACCAAGATTTTTGGTCCAAAGAATTTTTCCGCTTTCCGAAATAAAATAAAGCTTGTTGTTCATATCTTGAACTACAATATTGCCATTTCCATTTTGGCCTTCAACTAGTTGCGGGTCTCCCAAAACAGCACTTTCAAGCTTTAAGCTGAATTTTTCAGTAACCATACCCGAAATGCTTTTTACAGCTGCGCCAGCTTCTTTACAACTCAATGTTAGATGCGCAAAATTTCTGTCATAGCTGAACTGCAATGCTGCCAGCGGAAATTCTTCAAAAGAAATATTTTTAATCTCCTTTTTGCTCTTCGAATTAAAAAACCCTGAAATAGCTTCTGAAAATTCCCCTTTCATTTTGAAGATCAATAAGGAAGAAGATGTGCTCAAATCTGTTGCGGTATTTTCAAAATAGGAAGTGTTTTTCAAAGTATTGTTGATTTGAAAATCACTGATAATCTGCTGTGCGGTTATTTCGCTTTCAGTGAAAACAAAGAAGTTGTCAAGCTGAAAAACATAATTTGCGTTTTCAGAATCTATAAAAGGTGAGAATGTTTTTCGGAACAGTTGGGGTTCACTGAAACTGCTAATTTTAATTTCGCGAAATTCACTTTTTTCAGAAACATAGCGCGCCAAAGCATCATTCGTTAAAGAAGCGTCAATACTTTTTATAAAAACAGCACTTTCTGTTTTAAACTGAATGGAGCCAGCTTCGCTAACGGAACCAAAGATTCCTGTGGTTTGTACGGTATTTTTTTCACCTCGGAAGTTTCGAAGGTTTTTTTGAAAATTTTCGGCATCATTAAATGTAAAACTAATCACGCCCAGTGCATCTGTTGGTACCAAAGCCGAAACTTCATTTTGCTGGGGCACTTGTCCTTTAAAAACGTTTAAAAGCTGTGGAATGCTGTCTGTAGCCAAAGTGATGCCTGTAGCTTTGAAGGATTCTGGAGCGATTGTAACATCCAGCGCGCTCCAAGAAGTGAAAGCTATTTTTGTGGAATCGTTCAATGCAACTTTATTGCCACGCACTAAGGCTGTAAATCCGTTTGAGGACGGCAGATTGAAAACTTTTTTGAAAGTTTCGTCCCGTTCGGTTTTTCTTTTTAGAATATCCTGTAATAGTTGTTGTGAAGAAGAAACTACAAATACGCTATCAATAATTGCAGAATAGGCAATTTCCTTGTCGAGTGTAATGCGCTGGAATGACTGGCCGTCTAACGTTAAGGTCTCGATGGTCCTATTTTTAAGGGAATCTGGTTTAAAAAGATTTTTTGTCTGTCTTGAAATAAACGTGTATGCCGAAAGGGAATCATTCACTTTATTTATACAAAATAGACTTTGTGAGCTTGGGTGCAGATTTTTCAACAAAGCTTTCTTTTCAGTAAAAAAAGAATAAGGCAGGGTTTTTCCAAATTTTGAAAGTAAGGAACTAGCTTCAATATCTGCCTGCAAGTCTTCAAAGTTTGAAATTTTAAAAACCACTGTAGCATTTTGAGGTACAAAATCCATCAATGTCCCCGTTTTTGGTGGTGTTTTATCACAACCTCCAAAAATTCCCAAAAATATCGGGATGAAAAGTAAAAGCGTAAAAAGTTTCCCCAGATTTTTTCCCATAACACAAAAATAGCAAGGAAAAGCGGTGGATTTGTAGCTAATTGAAATAGTTTATTGACGGGTTTTCAACAAATATTAAATGGTCAACTTTAGTTGTTCAGGTAAAAGTTTAAAACTTTTCCTATGAAAAACTGTTGCTCCGTGATTGCGGATTGCTTCGCGATGCTCTTTTGTTGGATAGCCTTTGTTTTGTTTCCAGTTGTATTGCGGAAAATCATTGTGAAGTGCCATCATATATTCGTCGCGATAGGTTTTTGCCAAAATGGAAGCTGCTGCAATATGCATAAATTTTCCATCGCCCTTAACAACACATTCAAAAGGTATTTTCCCGAAAGGTTTAAAACGGTTGCCGTCAATGGCAATAAACTCTGGAGTAGAAGACAGTCCTTCAATGGCCCGATGCATTCCTAAAATAGAAGCGTTAAGAATGTTTATTTTGTCAATTTCTTCCATCATAATATGGATTACCTTGAAGCAGATAGCCTCCTTCTCAATAATATCTTTCAGTTCCATTCGTTTTTTTTCTGAAAGTTGTTTGCTGTCCGTTAAAAAAGGGTGCTTAAAATTGTCTGGAAGAATAACCGCTGCGGCGGTAACGGGACCAGCCAAACAGCCCCGTCCGGCTTCATCGGTTCCACATTCCAATAAAAAAGGATTGATTTTAAGTTTCAACATGGGGATAAAGTTACTAAGTTATTTAGTTATTGAAAAAGGAAGGTTTATATGAATTTAATGAATCAATAACCTAATAGCTCTATAACTCTTTAAACCAAAAAAAATATACCTTTGCCCAAAAGTTTCCACAGATGAAAAAAACACTTTTGCTACTTTTTATTTTGTTCGCTTCGGCAACTGTGTTTTCGCAAACTACAAATACAAAAAAGGAAAAACCGCCAATTGATTATTATAAGATTATTTCAACCGAAAGGGACACAACTTTTGTTGATACTACACTCTCTATAAAGAAAAAATATAAGTTCAATTATTTAAGAAAGGACAATTTTGAGCTGCTTCAGTTTTCAAATGTGGGGCAGACGTATAATTCACTTGCTTATTCCTTTGATAGATTAAACTTGAAGCCGCTTTTCGTGGCGCAGTCGCACCATTTCAATTATAAGGAAATTGAAGATGTGAACTATTTTAATGTTCCCACACCTTTAACAGAGCTTTATTTTAAGACGGCATATGCGCAAGGGCAGCAATTGGATGCTTTTTTTACTGTAAATACTTCGCCGCAATTCAACTTTTCAATTGGTTATAAAGGGGTTCGATCGCTTGGAAAGTACCAACACATTTTAACGAGTACGGGTAACTTTCTGTTCACCTCAAACTATCATACTAAAAACAAACGCTATGTTGTCCGTGCCCATGTGGCTGCTCAAGATATTTATAATCAAGAGAACGGTGGATTGACAGATAATTCCCTTCAGCTTTTCATAAATGACGATCCAGAATTTAGAGATCGGGGCAGGTTGGATGTTAAATTTGAAGATGCCGAAAACAAACTGGAAGGCTTGCGTTTTTATGGAGATCATTATTATGAATTGTTCAGCCAGCGCGACAGTACAGGATATTCGGTGTTGAGAATTGGAAATGTCTTGAGTTATGAGGATAAATTCTTTCGGTATAACCAAAGCCATCCATATACACCTTATGGACTTTCATATGAAACCACGAATTTGGCAACAAAAACCAAGTTGGAAGATTTTAATGCGAAAGCGTACGCAGATTTCAACAATTCGCTAATTGGAAAAATCACGGCTTGGGCAGGATATACTGATTTTAATTATGGCTACAATACAGTTTTAATTCTAGATGAAGAACGAATTCCAAATAGAATTAAAGGAAATTTAATTGAAGCAGGAGCAGGGTATGAAAAGGAGTATAGAGGCTTTAAACTTTCCGGAAAAGGAGCGATTAACGTAGCTGGCGATTTTGACGGAAACTACATTGAAGGCGCAGCTTCCTATGATTTAAATGATGAGTACAATGCAAAAGCATCCATAAAAGTTCACTCTGTGGCGCCTAATTTCAACTTCCTTTTGTATCAAAGTGATTATCAAAATTACAATTGGAAAACCGAACTTAACAATGTAAAAACGCAGGAACTGAACTTTGGAATCAATACCAAAAAATTTGGAAATGCTTCCGTAAGCTATACTGGCATTGATGATTATGCATACTTTGGAATAAAGGCTAACGACAGTACTCCTTCGCCAATGCAGGCTTCTGAAAGAGTAGATTATCTAAAAATAAAAGCTGAAAAGGAATTTACCTTTGGCCCTTTTGCTTTGGAAAATACACTGATGTACCAAAAGGTTTTGAGTGGTGAAACTGTTTTCAACGTGCCAGAAATCATAACCCGTAATTCACTATACTACCAAGACCATTGGTTTAAGCGTGCATTGTTTATGCAAACTGGAGTTACTCTTAAATATTTTACCAAATATAATATGAACGCTTACGATCCTGTGCTGGCTGAGTTTTATGTGCAGAATGATCAGGAGTTGGGTGGCTTTCCGTTGGTAGATATTTTCTTTAATGCGAAAATACGGCAGACACGTATTTTCTTTATCTATGAAAACTTCACCTCCATCTTTGGCGGAAAGAACGAATATTTTTCAGCCCCTGGCCAACCGTATCGTGATAATGTGTTGCGCTTTGGTTTGGTTTGGAATTTCTTCCTATAAAAAAAAACCCGCCACTTTGGACAGGTTTGTTTTTTATGTTTTGTATTTAACAATGACCCCTCGACTGCGCTCGGGGAGACATTTAAATATTAATCCCTCAAAAGCCCTCTAGAAATTACAATCTTCTGTATTTCTGAAGTTCCTTCATAAATCTGTGTGATTTTCGCATCACGCATCAAACGTTCTACGTGATATTCTTTAACGAAGCCATTTCCACCGTGAACTTGTACAGCTTCTACAGAAACGTCCATTGCGGTTTGCGAAGCAAATAATTTTGCCATAGCGCCGCTCATATCATAATTGTTGCCTTGATCTTTATCCAAAGCTGCTTTCATTACCAAATGACGCGCAGCTTCAATACTGGTGTGCATATCTGCCAATTTGAAAGCGATGGCCTGATGGTTGCAGATTTCGGTTCCGAATGCTTTACGTACTTTAGAATATTCACGAGCCAAATCATAAGCTCCAGAGGCAATCCCCAAAGCTTGTGCGGCAATGCCTATTCGTCCTCCGGCAAGTGTTTTCATGGCGAATGAAAAGCCAAAACCATCCTCGCCAATTCTATTTTCCTTTGGAACTTTTACGTCATTAAATATTAAGGAATGGGTGTCGCTTCCACGGATTCCCAATTTGTCTTCTTTCGGGCCTATTTCAAAACCTTCCCAACCTTTTTCAACAATAAATGCGTTGATACCTTTGTGTTTTTTCTCTTTGTGTGTTTGCGCAATCACCAAGTAATAATCGGCAGTTCCACCGTTTGTAATCCAGTTTTTGGTGCCGTT
>Ga0209344_10004789_pt1 | contig 12147 bp, 7 predicted proteins | sample Cruoilmetagenom6_FD_187293 | JGI IMG/M metagenome (GOLD analysis project Ga0209344, IMG submission 187293) | Oil polluted marine microbial communities from Coal Oil Point, Santa Barbara, California, USA - Santa Barbara Oil Seep Sample 6 (SPAdes)... | ecosystem: Environmental > Aquatic > Marine >...
GATCTGCAGAAGCCAGGTGTTCCGGTCTCGTGGGCTACACAATCTACCGTGGTGATCAGCCGGGATTTGAGCCCGGCCCCGGCAACCGTCTGGTGGATTCGTTGACGGACACCCAGTGGCGGGACGAGTCCTTGGAGTCGGGTCGGGACACCTACTACGTGGTCCGGGCATGGCACGACGGCCAGACGGATGACGACGGCAATACCATCGAGGTCGGCGGACGACCGACCGGGCCAGAGGACATCTTTCTCGAGGACGACGCCGAGAACGGGATCGACGGGTGGCTCCGGGAAACGGGATCTCCAGCCGACACCGGAACCGAGCCCTGGGGAATCACCGACGACGACGCCTGGGAGGGCGAATCTGCGTTTTTTGTCGCCGACGAGGATCGGGTGAAAGATCAAGTTCTCGAGACACGTGATCCCATTGTCTTACCGGTGGGATCGACGCCGATGTTGGAGTTTCATCATCGGTTCCGCCTGTACAAGGGTCGCGACGGTGGGCGGCTCGAGTACTCGACCAACGGTGGCCTTGACTGGTACGACATCCTCGAAGGGGACGGGCAGACCGTCCGCGATGACCGGCAGCGTTGGCAGACCGGTGGTTACACCGACACCATCGGAGCGCCGACAAGCCCGCTCTTTCTGAGCGATGGCTGGACCGGCGATTCCAGAGGTTGGGTGCACTCGAGGGTGGACCTTGCGGATTTTGCCGGGCGCAGGTTGTTGTTACGCTTGCGGATGGGTTGCGACGACACCCCGGGCACCGGTTGGGGTTGGTGGTTGGACGCGATCCGGTTGGTGGTCGATCACGAGTGCCTCTCGTGCCCGGTCAGCAGCCCGTCAGTGAATCTCGTCGCCCGGCCTCACCCGGATGGGGTGGAACTCGAGTGGGACGCGCAGAGCATCGGTCACCACTACCGGATTCGCAGGTCCGACAGACCCGATGGTCCGTTCTGGGACCTCGTCAGACCCTCGGCGCCGGTCTTCACCTATCTGGACTCGACCGCGTCGGGAGGCGCCGACTACACCTATGCCATCGAGGTCCGCCACAACGGGTGTTGGACCGATCAGTCGCCGGGAGTGACGGTCACCGCCGGGGGACCGTGCAAGCTCGCGCCGCTGTTCTGGGGGCTTGACGCGGTCATCGACCGGCGCGAGCCGGGCTGCGCTCTCGATCTCGAGTGGCGTCCGGGAGCGCCGGGTTGTGCGGGCGCCGGTGTCAGCTATCGGGTCTATCGCGCATCAACGGTCGACCCGGGACCACCGGAAACACTGATCGCCGAAAACCTTGCCGGACCTCGATTCCGCGATCACATGATCGTCGACAGCGCGGACTACAGCTATCGGGTCCGTGCGGTGGATGGCGTGAGTCTCGCCGAGGATGCCAACCCGGTCATCCACTCGGGTTGGACCACGGGTCCGCAGGATGTCCACTTCAGCGACTCGGTGGAGGGCTCGCTCGACGGGTGGTGGACGGGTCTCGGATCCGAACAGGACACGGGAACCCAGCCGTGGGTGGTCGTCGACGACAACGCCCACAGTGGCAGCCGATCGTGGTTCTGTCGCAATGAACCGCAGGTGAAGGATCAGGTGGTCGCCCTGGTGGACGGATTCGAGATCATCGATGGCAGTACCGTCCTCGGTTTTCACCACTTCTTTGATCTCGAGCCATTCTGGGATGGCGGTCGACTGGAGTACAGCACCGATGGCGGTTCGAGTTGGCAGGATATTTTGCGCGGCGATGGAGCAACGGTGGGAGACAACCCTGCGCGCTTTCTCCGCGGTGCTTACACCGGTTTTGTCAGTGTCGGTACCGGTCATCCCTTCGGTGGCGAGCCGGCCTGGACCGGATTCTATGACGGTTGGATCGAGTCGGTGGTCGATCTGGCCGACTTTGTCGGCCTCACCGTGCAATTCCGCTGGCGGCTCGGCTGCGACCGGAGCGACGCCCGGGTGGGTTGGTGGTTGGACGATGTTGTGCTCCGAACCACGTCAAAATGTCAGACCCTCGAGCTGCCGGAGCCGCGAGAACCTCAGGGTCGATTGCCGTAGGAGAGGTCCTCCCGGTCGGCGGGATGTCCGATGTCCCGATGTGGGACGGTCCCTCGAGGGTTGTCGAAACAAACACGTCTTCAAATGTGGCACTCCCTTTGCAAACGGATGAGTGAGTTCGCGGTTTTTACCGTGATGGCTCGCTCCGGAGGGCGGGGAAGGCCGAACGATGAACCGAACACTGATCGGCGATGTCCAGTTCGAGGATGGCGAGATTGGACTCTCCCAGTGCGTCTGGTGTCGTCACCGTGCCGATGACGGCCGCCGTTGCCGCGCCTTTCCCGAGGGGATCCCGGACGCCATCTTGAAGAATCGCCACGACCACCGCCATCCGTACGACGGTGACTATGGTGTGCGTTATGAACCCGAGGTGGTAGAGATCGAGTTCGTCGATGTGGAGACCGAGAACGAATTCGTTCCCCTGAGCGCCGAGCTGGCGGTGGCCCAGGCAGCGGCCTCCCGTCCCGAGTCGGAACCCGATGCTGCCGAGATCATCGCCTTCGACGTTCCGATCATCGAACTCGATGAGACAGCATCAGGCTGAGATCCCTAGCCCCCCGCCTCAAGGGGAGACGATACTGCTGTTCCACATGTCGCGATGGAGCTCCCAGTAGCCCTGGGGCGACCGTTTCCAGATCTGCATGTACTTGCCCTGATCGACGGATGAACCCGTGGAGGCGTCTACCATTTCGAAGCGACCGGCCTTGTATCCGAGGTCGCCCTCGACGACGGTCTCCACATTCACCAGCTCGACCCGGGTTGTCGAGTCCGTCAACAGACCCTTCCAGAAGAAATAAATGGCGTCGCGACCGATGATGGCCCGCCCGTTGGGTGGCAGAAGGGCGCCGTCGTCAGACGACAGACCGGCGATGGTGACGGCATCGTGGGCGTTGAAGGCATCCATCCACACCGAGGTGGCGGTGGTCAGTACCCGCATATCCGCGGGCTGTTCGGACACATCCTTGAGTTGGAAGGTCAGCACCGAATCCTGTGAGAGTTCCACCAGATCACCGGTGAGATGGACGGAGGCTGCGGTGTCTTCGGCGGCGGGAGCGACGTCGTCACCGGCGGTGCCAAAGAGATCGGCTGCGGTGGTGGTGGTGCCGACGAGTTGCAGTTGCAGTTGGCCCGCATCGGGCGATTCCCAAGCGCTTTCGGCGCCGACCCTGGCGCTGATGGTCGAGCCGGCAGGGGCGAGGATCTCACCGTCCGGGCCGATGACATCGGCTTCGAGTCGGCCTGTGAGCTCCTGGCCGGCGACGAGGTTGTCGCCGTCGAGCGGCTGCTCGAGCCGGACCTGGATCACGCTGGCGTCTGCGACCTGGAGCTGGTTGGAATCGATGGCCCTCGGGGTGTTGTCCTGCGGCAGCTTCGGGTTGACCATGGTCGGCGATACCGCTTTCGACGTGCCAACCTCTTCGACTGAGTGTGGCTGTTTGTCGATAAAACCGATCTGGCCGGCGGTGGCGCCGGATGCGCAGTCGATGAGGGTCCATCCGCCACGGATGTAGGTGGAGTTGCAGTAGGCCTCACCGGCGCTGTTGAAGTTGTTGAGGTACGACTGGACGTTCTCGCAGTACTGGCCCTGGCGCGGCATCACCCGACAGGTTCCGGCAAAACGGAAATTTGAGAAGCAGCACGGGTCTTTTGGGACCGGTGAAAGGATGACGTCTTGCGCAATGACGGGCTGGGGAGCGATCACGAGCCCTGTGGCCACCGTGATCAGGGCGGCGAGCGAAGCAATGTGTGCGTGGCGGGTGGACATGGAGTGCCTCCAGGATCGACCCTCCAGGGCCGATGTTCTTCTTAAGGATACGGTCGAGCCGCATCACGTGGCAAGCTCACCGCGTTCTTTCAGGGAACAATGACTGGTTGTTTACATTCCAATATGGTTATTGAATAGTGTTCGTCGTGATGGTCGAATACCTGGCAACTCGTTCACAAAGAGGCTGATACAATCAGAATCGTGGGCGAGAACGAGCGAGACGGAGGGGTCATGAGAATCCGCGCAGCAGTGCTCTTGTGTTCCGCGTTACTGATTTGCGCCGCCGCTTGGTCTCAGAACAGACTGAGTGACGTCGCCGGCGCCATCAAGCTGAATCCTGAGGCCATTGTCGAAAAAGAGGGAATCGTCGACGACCCGAACGCGGCCAGGTTGGAGGATCAGGACCTTCTGGTGACGACCCTCGACGGGTGTTCCACCATTGCCTACAACATCGGGGCGTTGGTCGACGAGGCGAGAACGACCATCCTGTATCGCGGGAGCGACATTCCAACGAGGCTTGGGGCGGCGACACTCGAACTCGACACCCAGATTCAGGAGATCTATCTGCTGCGGCTCACCGGTGTCTTTGCCCAGCCGGTGGTCACGGCCCGCGACGCCGCCGACGCCTGTTCCGTGGCCAACGAGAGCATTCGAGCCGAACTGGCCCGTCAGGGGGTCGCCTTCACCCAGGCAAGAGAAGAAATCGCGAGGTGCCGGGGTGGGCTGGACCAAGCTCAAGCGGAGCTCGCGGCGATCCAGAAGAGTCCGGACGGGAAGGCCGTTGCTGCGACGCCGGAGGCCGACGAGACCGCCGCTGCTCCCACCGATGACGAGATCATTGCCGAGATCTGCGGGCCAGAGGCCAAGAACGGGCCCGAGGCTTTCGAGGCGTGCGCGAGTCGTCAATACCGCGCGGTGGCTGCTCTCGGGTCTCGGACATGGGAGAACGAGCATCTCGACGCCGGGATCTTTGCCGATCTTCGGGCGATCTGTGCTGAATTGCACCGGCGCGACTACGTCCTGAAGAACGAGTGTGAATTGGAACGAATGACCGCGATCCGGCTCGAGACCGAGTAGATCGCCAGACCTATCTCGATCGGCGCCGTCCCGAACCCTTTTCGACACCGATGATTTCAGCAACGGACTTCCGCAGTGCCTCGTCGGCGATCAGCTCGAGCAGCGCGGGGTTTGTCCGGCACACCCTGGCGAGATGGACGATGGCCTCGCCGCGTCGATTCCTCGAGTCCAGCACGCGGCCCTGGGATTCGAGCCGTCGGTCCTGATCCGCCAGGGCCAGACCGAGGCCGAACTCGGCCTCTTCGTGCGGCCACAGGGTCATGGCGTTTCTAAAGGCCGTCTCGGCACCCATATCGTCGCCCCGAGCGACCCTTGCCTGACCGACCATTCTCCAGAGCCATGGGCGCGCCTGGCTGAGGGCGGGGATCCGCGGCAGAATCTGCGCTTCGACGGCGGCCGCCTGTTGCGCTCGTCGATCGTCGTCGAGTGCCTGTGCGTTCGTCAGTGCGTGGGTGAGACCGCCTCGCCAGAGATTGAGCATCAGACGGTGGAGCTGCCAATAGCAGCCCACAGCAACTACGAGCAGAATGCCGGCCACGGCCGCTTTCCTGATCCACGGTCCCGGCCTCAGCACCACCTCGCGACCCCCGGAAAGTACGTGGCCGGCAGCGATGATGACGGGCACCAGGCCCACCGCGAGGTGGGTGGGAAAGTGGAGCAGGAGGAAGGGGGTGAAGGCTGCAGAGAAGAGAAAAATCAGCGGGTCACCCCGCGGCCTGTGGACAAAAGCGATCACGGCGAAGGCGAGGATCCAGAGCAATCCGGGGACACCGAGTTCCGCGACCATTTGGAGCGGGTCACAGTGGGCAAAGCGGAAGTGGGTGGCCAACTCGGCCCGTTTCCCGATGGAATCGGACCGGTCGAGCCAGGAGATCCGGCTCGGATAGTAGGCGTGGGTGAAGTTGGATGCCCCGGTGCCGGTGAGAGGGTGGGTCCTGACCATCTCACCGGCAGCGGTCCATCCGTCGCTCCGAGCCGACAGCAGAAAGTACCAGTCGCCCTTCTCGATGCGTTTGACCTGGTGTTCGATTCTTGTGTCGAGACCGGTGGCGAGCCCCGCCGCGATGAGGAACACGGTTGTGATCACGGCGCCGACCCAGAGCCGCCGTGATCGCTGGAGGACGAGCCATGTCCCCCAGACCAGGAACAGCGCCAGAATGGCTGTCAGGGTCTGGGAGATGATGGCGGCGCCGGAGAGCAACACCGCGAGCGCCCATCGATACCGCGGCCGGTCTGAGCTTCCTGGCGCGCCGAGAACAAGGGGAAGCAGAAGGACCGCGGCCATGGCCAGATCGGCCGGGTTTCCAGTGAGACCGGTGAGCCCGAGTCGGCCGCTCGATCCCGTCGGACCGAGGGAGAGAACGGCCTGCCCGGTTGCCTGCACCATCAGCACGATCCCGGAGAATGCCGCGCCGATGGCGGCCCCATCGATGAGTCTCAGCCGTTCGGACGGACTCGTGGTTGCTATCCAAAGGGCGGCGGCGACCCAGATGGCGCTCTCGAGCGCCGCTTCGAGCGCCAGTCCAGTGCTGCCACTCCAAGATATCGAAACGGCTTGGAGAAGGGGGAGTGCTACAAGGAGCGTCGCCACCGGGGACCACCGGAGATCGAGACGTCCACGGCGGAGTTGTCCAACGAAACTCAGCCCGACGACGATCAGGATGACAATGAGCGCCAGGACCGACTTGGGTGCGCGGAAGGGACTCGTAGCGCCCGGCAGCACCGCGATTTCCACAAACAGGAAGCCGACGGCCAAGAGCCATATCCGTTTTCGGATTCCAAATTGGGCGGGTGGAGACTCGTTCTTGTTCTTGCGTGCCACCGCAGAATCCTAGCAGGATTCCGGCCGTAGTCGCGATGGTCCCGAGATCACGTTTCGATTTCATATCGCCGCCCGGCTGAGGTAGGATGCATCGAGTTCGTAGCACTGGTCGTCGACCAAGACCAATCCGAAGGAGACAATATGGCGTTTGGACACCCAAAGGGACTCTCCCCTTTGTTCTTTACCGAGATGTGGGAGCGCCTTGGTTTCTACTTGATGCTCGGGATTCTCTATCTCTACATCATCGATACCGAGCGCGGCGGTCTGGGCTTTTCCAACGCCACCGCCGGCGAAATCTACGGCACCTATCTCGCCTTCGTCTACTTCACGCCGTTTCTCGGAGGGCTCATCGCTGATCGCTACCTCGGTTTCCGGCGTTCGGTTTTCATCGGTGGGATCGTCATGGCGGCCGGGTACTTCGCCCTGGGGGTCCGCAGCCTGCCGAGCTTTTATATCGGCCTGATCCTGCTGTGCATTGGGAACGGCCTGTTCAAGCCCAACATCTCGGCGATGGTCGGTAATCTCTATGCACCTGACGATCCAAGACGCGATGCGGGCTTTAACATTTTCTACATGGGCATCAACGTCGGTGCGGCGTTCGCGGCCCTGCTCGCGGCCCCGCTGCGCAATTTGTGGAACTTCAACCTGGCGTTCGCCGCCGCCGGTGTCGGCTTGCTGATCGGCACATCCATCCTGGTGATCAACTGGAAGAAGCTGGCGGTGGCCGATCCTCAGCCGGAGACGAACCCCGACGATGTGACCATGGGGCAGATCATCATGACCATCCTGATGCCGGCCGCAATCTTCGGCGCGGCGGGGTACTTCATTGGCAGGTCCATCCCCTTCGTTGTCAGCACGATCGGCCCGGTAACTTTCGCGTTCATCGTCGGTATGCTGCCGATTATGGCTTACTTCATCATGCTGGTGAAACGCGCCACACCCGATGAGAAGCCGGGGCTTGCGGCACTCATCCCGGTCTACATCGCCGGCGGCGCCTTCTTCATGGTCCTCCATCTGAGTGGCGGTTTGATGACCGTTTTCGCGGAGAACAACACCGACCGCCAAGCCGAGTGGATCCCAGAGGCAACCAGCTTCTACGCCCAGAAGGCGATGCCGTCGTACTTCGGCAATGCCGGTCCGGAGGTTGCGCGCCCTGACCCGCAGACCCTGGTGATCGTGGGCAAGGATGCGGAGTCCATGTTCGGGGCGCGAATCCTGACCCAATCGCTGGTCGAAACCTTCGAAACCGATCCGTCGAGAAATGTGCTGGTGCTCGATCCGTCCGAGGTCGCCGAGGAAGAACGCTTTCTGACGTGTGGGGTCTTCCCCGATGAGAACGTGGGCATCACAACTTCGAAGGATGCGCACGGCGTGACCACGACCAGCGTCAAGCTGAACCCTGAGACTGCCTCCTCATTGCGGGCGGTTGTTCTGGGTCGCTCAATCGGCAGTCAGCAGCTACCGGTGATCCTGGTCTCGCAGGGGACTTTCGACGGCGTGTATGCGATGGCCGACCAGACGACCCCGCAACTCCCGCCGGGGGAATACGTCGGCCTGATAAACGCCGAGATGATCACCGCGCTCCTCAACCCGGTCTTCGTCGTCGTTCTGACGCCGGTTGTGGTGGCCTTCTTCGCCTGGCTGGCGACAAGGGGGCGGCGGGTTACCACCGCGCGAAAGATCTTCTACGGGATGGTGATCACGATGTTTTCCGTCCTGGTGATGGCATGGGCAGCGCATGTCGGACAGGACGGAGCAATCAAGACAGCAATGATGTGGCTGGCGGTCTACTATCTCATCATCACCTTCGGCGAGCTCTGCCTGTCGCCGATGGGTCTCTCGCTGGTGACCAAGTTGGCGCCCAAGCGTCTGGTCGGTCTGATGATGGGTGGTTGGTTCCTGGCCACTGCCATCGGCAACAAGCTCTCCGGCTTTATCAGCGGACTCGAGCCCTCCACAGCCATGTTCGTTATTCTCGCCGTGGCCATCGCAGGGGTTGCAACCTTCCTCTACGCGCTGTTGCCGAGGCTGGACGCTGCGATCAGCAAGTATGGAGCGTAGGAAGCTGTTAGCTTTTAGCGGTTAGCTGTTAGCTCCATCGCGTTTATTCGGCCGCGGCAATTGCCGCGGCCGATTTCTTTTTCGAAAAAATCGGACTCAGGTCCTTGGGATGCGTGGAGGTTTCCAGACACCAACAGGCTTTTGGCTGTGAGTTCCATCGCAATGGTGCGTCTCTCTTGGGTGTGTCCGTGGGATAATTCGAGCTAACGGCTAACGGCTAACGGCTAACGGCTAACGGCTGATGGCTCAGCGCCCGCGGAGCTTCTCGACCTTCCGGTGGAGCTTCCATGCGGTGGTGCCTTCCATGGCCTCGATGAGTGCAGTCAGCCGTTTGATCTCGGCGTACAAACTGCCGATATCCTTGTCCCTTTCGTCGATGGTCGAGCGGAGTGCGGCCTCCTCGTCGAAGAGTCGCCCGGTTTCAGCCTGAAGCTCGGCGATCACCAGCTGATGCTTGGCGATCTCGCTCCCGAGCCGCTCGATCTCGCCGGTGAGAGCAGCTCGCTCCTTGCGGAGAGACTCACACTCTCCGTTCAGGCGGTGGTAGCCATCGGTCAGTTCGGCTACGGTGTGGCGGTGTTCTTCGGCCTCGCGCGATGCAGTAGCCGCCGCTTCACTGGAATCGATCGCCTCGTAGCGCAGTCCGTCGACGATTCGGGCAAGGACCGCTGGTTCGAGGCGCTGACGGTGGCGCTCGATGATCCTGGCTTTCATCCGTAGGAAGTCTTCACGTTGACGGGGTTCGTCGCCGAGGATGTGGTGGCCGGACCCGCGGAAGTGACGGTACTCGGCAGTGACCCGGGCCAGATGGTGAAACGGTGTCGCTCCGGCGAGGCGGATGAGGAATTCCCAATCCTCGAAGAACTCGAGATCGGGGTCGAAGGCCCCGATCTCGTCGAAGAGGGCGCGTTCGATGATCAGGGTGTTGAACGGGATGTAATTGTCGACAAGAAGCAGCTCAGGGTCGAAGTCGCGACTGTAGGGCAGGCGGCGTTCCACTTCGACCCAACCGTTCTCGCCCCTGAGCTCATAGACTCCTACCGCGGCGTCGGTGTACGCCACCCGAACTCCTGCGGATGCCGCCAGCGTGGAGAGGGTCTGGATGTGTTCCGGCTCCATGAGATCGTCGTCATCAAGAAAGCAGATGTGGGCGCCGGTGGCTGCGTCGATTCCGGCGTTGGCGGCAGCCGCCCGTCCCTGGTTGGTGTCCATCTCGACGTGAACGACCGGGAGCGAAAAATCAACGGGGGTCGACGGTGGTTTGCCGCCATCGTTGACGAGCACCACTTCGACGCGCCGGTAGGTGCTCGCCGCGATGCTCGCCAGGGCCTCGGCCAGGAGCTCGGGGCGGTCCTTTGTCCGGACGATGACGCTGACCATTGGTCCGTCCTGGATGTCGATCAGATCGGGGATCCCACCGATCTTACGGACAAGACCACTGAGGCCGTGGGTTGTGAAATCCGAAGATCGGAGTTCGAAATAGCCTTCGGCAGCGCTCACCTCCGCAGGAAGGGAAAGGGCGCGGTAGTGCCGCATCCCCAGAGCCGCCTCGCGGTAGTTGTGGAGCTCGAGCTGGCTCTCATGCGCGTCGATGGCGGCGGTGACGATCTCGATCCGCGAACTGACATCAACCAGTAGATTGGGGTAGGCGGGGTGATTGACCTCATAGAGCAGGATCCGGCAACCGGTCATGATTTCGTCGAGTTCGGCGCCTCCGCGGAGCGGAGAGAGGGCGCGATGGAGGGCGGCAAATGCCGCACGGTGGTCGGTGGTGATCTCGCATGGTGAGACCGAAAGGATGAGATCGGGTCGAGTCTGAATGATCGCCTTTTGGATCGACTCGGCGGCGGTGTCCACCTGGGATGCGAGATCACCATCGCGAATCGAAAGGGTCTCGAGTTGGGCAACTCCGAGATGATCGAGGCCCCGTTGGGCCTCCACGCGGCGTCGTGCGGCGTACTCCGCGCGGTTCGCGGTGACCTCGGCGCCTCCTGATGAATCGGTGAGATAGACCACCCGGATCTCGGCACCTGTCTCGGCGAGTTTGGCCAGAAGACCACCGCATCCGAAGACCTCGTCGTCATAGTGCGGCGAGAACACCAGTACCTGTCGCGCGGAAATGGTCGTCGTCTCGATGGGGGGAATCAGATTGAATTTCATCGTCAGCACGATGGTACACCCACCTCCGCGATCCGATGAGGGAACGCGGGCTTGGGATCGAGCCGGATGCGGGCACCGGTCACGGTCACGGGTACGGTTGCGGTTCCGGCTTCCCGGTGCACTGGCCTTCTGGTCCGCCTCTGGCGGCGTAGGGTGGGGCTGGCCCCACCTTCAGTCTCGTGGCGGTAGGGATCGCTTGTCCGAGAGGCGGTGGGCCGTGCCGGTGTGCGGGAGATGTTCCGCGTGACCTGACTTTCCGGAGCATCGGCCTTCTGGGACGCCGGGCGGCCCGGCGTCCCAGCGTCGTACCATCGGCGTGGTCGCGAGAGCAGGTGATGATCTTCCTGGATTTCCTTGCCTTGAAGGCATCAGGAAATGCCATGAGGCAGGTGGATCCAGGAAACGCGGGGGCGCGCTTCCTGGATCGATCACCCACGATCAATGAGTTGGGTGGACAAGTCGCCATGTCATCGCGCGGACGTCGTCGAAGAGGTTGATGGCGGATTCGGCTTGTGAGCGGTTGATCGCACCTGCCGCAACGAGCAGCTGCAGATGGGTGTCGACCTCTTTGGCAGATCCATAGGCGATGCGCCAATGGTGGATCCGATCTCGACCGGCACGGCCTGCGCCCTCGGCGAGATTCGCCGGCACCGATGAGGCGGAACGGATGATCTGATCCGCGATCGGTTTGAGTGGCGCCGGTACCCGCATTGCGAGTGAGATCGCGATCCCAGCTGCCGTGGTTGCTTTGTCGAGTACATCAAAGCCGTTTCGGTTCTGTCGTTCGCGCATGGTCACCTCCGGGTTGTTCATGACCTCCCCTCAGCCGCCGGGGAATCCGATGTCAAGGGTCGCCGCCGCGGCGACTCGTCTTGCCCTTGACATCGGATTCCCCGGCGGCTACCCGACCACTCAAGAACAACCCGGAGGTGATCATGCAGGGACAGAGCCACGGTTATGGTCACGGCCACGGTTGCGGTCACGGTCACGGTCACGGGAACGGTTGCGGATGCGGATGCGGGTTCGGGTGCGGTCACGGGTACGGTTTCGGCTTCCCGGAGCACCGGCCTTCTGGTCCGCCTCCGGCGGCCCGGCGGCCCGGCGGCCCAGCGTCGCACCATCGGCGTGGTCGCGAGAGAGACGATTGAAGGACTGCGACCACGCCGATAGCACGCCGGCGGCCTCCCTCGTGGCGTGGAGAGGTGCAC
>Ga0209344_10004791_pt1 | contig 12142 bp, 9 predicted proteins | sample Cruoilmetagenom6_FD_187293 | JGI IMG/M metagenome (GOLD analysis project Ga0209344, IMG submission 187293) | Oil polluted marine microbial communities from Coal Oil Point, Santa Barbara, California, USA - Santa Barbara Oil Seep Sample 6 (SPAdes)... | ecosystem: Environmental > Aquatic > Marine >...
TTGCGGTTCTGGATTGGGAACTGTCCACCATTGGCCATCCGCTGGCGGACCTTGCCTACAATTGCATGCTCTACCACTTCAACAGCCCCAGCCAGGGCACAATCATGGGGCTGGATTACGGGGAAACAGGCATTCCGTGCGAGGCCGATTATGTGGCGGCCTACTGTCGCCGTACTGGTCGCGAGGAAATAAAGGATTGGAATTTCTACCTGGCCTTCTCAATTTTTCGCCTCGCCTCCATTACCCAAGGTGTCTACAAACGGGGTCTGGACGGCAATGCGAGCTCATCAAAAGCGGCAGGATACGGCGATATGTGTCGGCGATTGGCAGATGCAGCCTGGGCGATTTCGCAAAGGAAAAATTAACTTCTAGAACGGCGGCTTTAACCGTTCGTTACATCAACCACGCCTAATCTTTCTCCAGAAATGAAACTGCTAACATCCGAGCAGTCGATCACTTTTGGGAGGACAAGTCCGGTGGCGGACGAAATCCACACACGCGACAGCGAAATACAGCTCGCCGATAGCCAGCGAGACAAAGCCTTCTTTGAGGCTTTGCTTGCCAATTCTGGCGATGTCGCAACTGTGCTCGACAAAAATGGCATCATCTCCTATCACAGCCCCGGCCTAAAAGAGATGCTCGGCGTCGACCCCGCAGACGCCATTAGCATACATGCAGCTGATACGGTTCATCGCGACGATCATGATCACGTTGTAAAACAAATCGAGCGGTGCACAGCGACCCCCGGCATTCAGTTAACAGAGAAATTTCGGTTAGGTCACATCGATGGCGGATGGGTCTGGGTAGAAGCAAAGATACGCAATCTATTGGACGACCCAAATATTCGTGGAATTCTTGTCGTGTGCAGAGATATAACAGATCAAGTTCGCCTCAAAGAACAAATGTCTATGGCCGAAAAGACAACTGCGTTCGGTCTGTTCAGGTGGGATGCGCAAACACTGAGAACTGATGTATCAGAAGCGAGCACGGGCATGCTGGGCCTGAAAGCCGGTGATACCAATCTAAGTGTCAGGCAATTCTTCTCAGTTATTCACCCCGATGACGTTGATTTAGTGCGGGACATCTTTGTTGATGTCGTCGCTACAAAAACCCCATTTGTCAAAACCGTGCGCGTTTTACACAAGAAGGGCGAATACAGACATTTTTCTGCACATGGCTTTCCTGAATTTGACGATGACCGAAATGTCACCGCGGTTGCAGGGGTCATAGAAGATGTTACGAGTGATATCCAGACCCGAAAATCTCTACGAGAGTCCGAGGCTCAGTATCGACTGATTGCGGAGCATGCACACGATATATTTGCCCGGCACGATCCTGAAGGGAAGTTGACATTCCTCTCGCCTGCTGCCCGTGAGGTTTTAGGAGTAAATCCCGATGACATGATTGGTCTGGACATCGTGCAATTCATGCACCCAGATGACCAGGATCAGGTGAGGGACAAAATTGCGACACTGGGTGCTTCAACTGGCAGCATACGGCTGACCTTCCGGCTATCCCACATCGATGGCCATTACATATGGTCGGAGTCTACGGTGCAAGCCATTTACAGCGAAGAAACGGGAAAGATGACGGAAGCCATCGCCATTACCCGCGACATTTCTGAGCGAAAAGAACATGAGCAAAACCTTCTCGACGCGAGGGAACGCGCGGAAGAAGCAAACCGTACAAAATCAACGTTTCTTGCCAACATGAGCCATGAACTACGCACGCCGCTCAATGCCATCATCGGATTTTCGGAAATCCTAAAGCGCGAAATGTATGGCCCCTTGGGCGATGAAAATTATGCCGACTATGTGGGATTAATATTCGATTCCGGTACCCATCTGCTTGATCTCATAAATGACATTCTCGACATGTCGAAGATTGAAGCCGGAAAGATGGAAATCTCGCTCCACGCGATAGATGTAGAAGACATCGCGCAGAACTGCCTCAAGGTGATAGAACCGAGAGCAAGTGCCAAGGGGCAGTCTCTCGTCCTCGACAATATGCTCGTTGACGATCACGACAGTGCTCTCGGCGACGTGCGGGCCACAAAACAAGTTCTTCTCAACTTGTTATCTAATGCCGTCAAGTTCACTGGCGAAGGGGGCACCATCCGCATTGTTCTGCAGCGACGAGAAGATGAGATCGAGCTTTGTGTCGAAGATGATGGTGTCGGTATCGCCCCAGAAGATATACCGCGCTTAATGCAACCGTTTGAACAAGTCGTGGGGCAGTCAACAATTGCCGAAGAAGGGTCTGGTCTTGGCCTGGCGCTCACAAGATCATTTTGTGAGCTTCAAGGTGGTCGTTTTACCCTTCAAAACATCGAACAGGGTGGCACGCGTGCGGTCGTTATGTTGCCCATGAGCTCCGGCCCGGTTGCTGCCTCCGCATTGAAGGCCTAAGGGAACGCCCTAAAGCGCCATTCCTGGTTTAGCCGCCCATCTTCTCTTTAAACGCACTTTCAAGCTCTTCGTAGACACGCGCTGCCGCAGGATCACTCAACACCGTGCTAAAATAATTATGGATCACGGGCGTTTCACACAAGACGCAATCGCGGCCGAAAAGCGGCATTATGTTGGATGTAAAAAACAGCATGGGCACAAGCGTACAATCGGCAACCGTCAATTTTCCACCGACAGCATATTGCGACCCATCAAGATAGTGCCCAATCCATGCAAGCCCCTTATCGAGCTCGGCAAATAATTGTTTAACCAATTCAGGATCACGCCCTTGAGGGTTTATCTGGCCAAATAGTTTTCCAAGAGGAACCATCAGGTAGAGATCGCCGATCCGTGATAAAAGCCTGACCGTCGCTCTATCAGCTGCGGATTCCGGCATAAGCGAAACGGTCGTTTCCATCTCTTCGAGATATTCTGCGATCACTTGGCTTTCTGGAATGATCAAATCGCCATCTGCAAGGACCGGCACTTTTCGCAGGGGGGTTAAAGCGCCAAATTCCTCCGGACTTATGGCATCTGGTACGTTGATCAGCTCAACATCCAGGCCCTTAGCGTAAATCTGCATACGACAGCGCGCCGCATACGGCGAAAGACCGCTATTGTAGAGTTTATATGCCATTGTTTCCTCCCATTGCAGGGGGCCGAAAAAAGCGACCGTGATCCATGTGGACCCGGCCGCTCTTAACTTCAAGGCCCTTGAGCAAACTAGATTTGATTAAACCCAGCATAATGCTCACGCAAATTACTCAGCAGCAGCCTTCATTTGCTCTTTATACTTGCGGAATTCCAGTTTCGCGATGGTGCGAGCGTGGACTTCATCCGGGCCATCAGCCAGGCGCAAAGTACGGATGCCCGAGTACATTTTGGCCAACCCGAAGTCACTAGTGACCCCGCCGCCGCCATGTGCCTGGATTGCATCATCAATGATCTGCAACGCCATGTTTGGGCCTTGCACTTTAATCATCGCAATTTCAGCACGCGCAATTTTGTTACCGACCGTGTCCATCATGTAAGCAGCCTTCAGCGTGAGAAGACGTGAGCTTTCAATGTCGATACGGGCACGCGCAATGCGCTCTTCCCAAACAGAGTGCTCGGCAATGATTTTGCCAAACGCTGTGCGTGACAGAAGACGCTTGCACATTGCCTCCAAAGCACGTTCAGCAACACCAATGGTGCGCATGCAGTGATGAATTCTGCCAGGTCCCAAACGACCTTGAGAAATTTCAAAACCACGTCCTTCGCCGAGAACAATGTTTTCAACCGGAACACGTACGTCTTTGAGAATAACTTCCGCATGGCCGTGTGGCGCGTCGTCATATCCAAACACAGGCAGCATACGAACAACTTCGATGCCTGGTGTATCCATGGGAACAATGACCTGAGACTGCTGACGATATAGATCAGCTTCCGGATCGGTTTTACCCATCACGATAGCAACTTTACAGCGTGGATCACCAACACCTGAAGACCACCACTTGCGGCCATTAATCACATAGTGATCCCCATCACGTTCAATGCGCGTTTCAATGTTTGTCGCATCAGAAGAAGCAACGGCCGGTTCTGTCATCAGAAACGCTGAACGAATTTCACCGTTCAAAAGCGGGCCCAGATATTCAGCCTTCAGGCTTTCGCTTGCGTAGCGCTCAAAAACTTCCATGTTGCCCGTGTCTGGTGCGGCACAGTTAAACACTTCAGAGGACCAGCCAACGTGGCCCATGATTTCGCAGAGAGGTGCGTATTCCATATTGGAAAGGCCACCACCAAGCTCAGATTCTGGCAGGAATAAGTTCCATAAGCCGGCTTCTTTTGCTTTCGGTTTAAGATCTTCCAAGATCTGCGGCACCTGCCATGGATTGCCTTCCTTGCGGAACGCTTCCATTTGGTCGTTGTATGTTTTTTCGTTGGGGTAAATATACTCAGTCATAAACCGCTCTAGGCGATCAATGAGTTCTTGAGTTTTGCTTGAATAGGCAAAATCCATGATAGCTCCCTTTCGTGTTCTCGAGTTGTTCTGTTAGAAGCTGATCACCAGCCCCCAACTAATGCCAATGGAGAGACATTAGCTGTTTGCTCGCGCGGAATCACGAAAAAGAGTCCCGTGCGACAAAACAGACCGGGGATAAATCAATCTAGGTGAGCGCTGCGACGTTCGGCGAAAAACTGCTGAAGCAATGCCTGAGCGGGCGCCTCGGACAATCCACCATAGGTTTCAGGACGATGATGGCAGGTGGCTTGGGTAAAGAAGCGAGGACCATTGTCCACGGCACCGCCTTTTTTATCTTCCGCACCATAATAAACGCGCCTCAGACGAGCAAATGAGATCGCTCCGGCGCACATGGCACATGGCTCCAGAGTGACGTAGAGGTCACAATCAATCAGCCGCTCAGACCCCAGTTTTTGTGCCGCTTCGCGAATGGCGAGCAACTCGGCGTGTGCAGTGGGATCCTTCAACTCCAGCGTTCTATTTCCCGCTGTGCCGAGGATACCACCCGTTGCATCAACAATGACCGCCCCTACTGGCACTTCGCCACGCTTGGCGGCGGCTTCAGCTGCCTCCAGGGCGACTGACATTGGAGACTTATTTTGGAGCTTCTCATTCATGTGGCGACCCTGCCGTTTTCGCTCACGTCCCGTCAAGCGCCTGTTTTGTGGGCCGAGCCGTTTTAATGGTGCAATTCTTTCGCAACATTTCACGGAAATGCTGCTATTGAAACATTATGAACGCACCAAGCACACCACAAACGCCACCTCCAGCGGGTGAGCGGATCGCTAAAGTCCTAGCCCGCGCGGGCGTTTGCTCGCGCCGCGATGCAGAACGTCTCATCGCGTCTGGCCGCATTAAGGTCAACGGAGAAGTACTGGAAAGCCCTGCGCGCAATGTGACGCCTCAAGATCGCATCCTAGTTGACGACAACCCAATGCCAACATCAGAGCCCACCAGGCTTTGGCGCTATCACAAGCCGAAGGGAAAAGTGACAACGGCGCGCGATCCGGAAGGCAGGGCGACTGTTTTTGACGCCCTTCCCAAAGATCTGCCGCGGGTCATCAGCATCGGGCGTTTGGACTACAACACAGAAGGTCTGCTGCTGCTCACAAATGATGGAGAACTGGCGCGCCAACTGGAGCTGCCCTCAACAGGCTGGGCGCGTCGCTACCGTGTGCGTGCTTATGGCCGCACGGACCAGGCAAAACTCGACACATTGCAAAAAGGCATCACGGTGGATGGGGTGAAATATGGCCCTATTCAAGCGTTTCTGGAACATGATAAAGGCACCAATGTCTGGATCACCATGACGCTTCGTGAAGGCAAAAATCGCGAAATCAGGCGCGTGCTGGAGGCCGTGGGCCTTGAGGTCAATCGTCTGATCCGCACGTCTTACGGCCCTTTCCAATTAGGTGACCTGGAAGAAGGTGTTGTGCGCGAAATACCGGCGCGTGTTCTTGCAGACCAATTGGGCGACACGGACCGCCAAAAGAACGACACTTTGGACCCAGATGACAGTGGTAAATCTAGCGACAAAAACAGATTGAGTCTGAAAGCCAAAGCCAGATCAAAAACCCCGCCTAAGCCCGCAAAAAAGCTTAGGGGTGGCTATAAAGGCAAGAAAAATACGGCCGATGAGCCAGGTGCTGGCGACCCTACGCGTGGGAAGGCCAAAGCCAAATCATCTGGCAGGCGCGCTTCTGCTGCAGATAAGCCTTTCGACAAAAAGCCGCGCAAAGCGTCATCCAATGACCGACCTGGCACACGGTCCGGTGAAGCGAAGACTGATCAAAAGAAAACTGGGTCAAAAAACAAAACAACATCAAACAACAGGAAACCTCATGCGGATCGTCGGCGGTGAATTAAAAGGCCGCAAATTGCAGGCACCTGCTGATGGACGAGTCCGCCCCACTAGTGATCGCATTCGTGAGGCGCTGTTCAATGTGCTGGCTCACGGCGACTTCGGCGCATTTTCCATGAGCGGTGCACGGGTGCTCGACCTGTTTGCCGGTACGGGCGCATTGGGTTTGGAAGCCATCTCGCGGGGCGGTTCTTTCGCCCTGTTCGTGGATGAAGATGCCACCTCACGCGGCCTTATTCGCACCAATGCTGAGGCGCTAGGTGTCACAGGTCTCACCAAGATTTATCGTCGGGATGCAACCAAGCTTGGACCACGCAACGCTAGTGCAGGTCCCGTGTTTGATCTCGTGTTTGCTGATCCGCCCTATGGCAAAGGGTCTGGCGCAAAGGCAATGGCTGAGCTTCTCGCAGGTGATTGGCTCTCTGCCCATGCGATTGTGGTTCTGGAAGAAGACAAAAGTACTGACTTGCCAGTTCCACCCGGATTTTTGGAACTTGATCGGCGCACCTATGCCACCACGCAGGTCCTCATAATGGGTCTCGCGTCAGACGCGACTTAACGTCGACCAAACAAGCGTTCAATATCGGCAAGTTTCAGTTCAACATAAGTTGGACGCCCATGGTTGCACTGCCCGGAGTGTGGTGTTGCTTCCATCTGCCTTAGAAGGGCATTCATTTCTTCGCCGTTCAAGCGGCGACCCGCGCGCACAGAGCCGTGGCAGGCGATAGTTCCACAAACGTCTTCCAAGCGTTCTTTGAGAGACAGCGTCTCATCCAACTCGACCAAATCATCTGCCAGATCGCGGACAAGGCCAGCCACATTGAGTTTGCCCAAAATTGCGGGTGTTTCGCGGACGACCACAGCGCCCTCGCCAAATTTCTCCAAAATGAAACCTAATTCTGCCAAATCCTCTGCGCGGCGACAAAGCCGATCTGCTGCGTCCCCTTCCAACTCAACAACTTCTGGAATGAGCAACATCTGGCGTGTCAGACCATTTTCGGCAATCGCATTTTTCATATCCTCGTAGACCAAACGTTCGTGGGCGGCATGTTGGTCAACAATGACGATGCCATCTGCCGTTTGGCTCACGATGTATGTCTCATGAACCTGCCCTCGCGCGACGCCGAGTGGGCGGTTTTGTAAATCTGGTGCCGCGAAATTTTCAGGTTCTACCCTGGCACTTGGTCCAAAATCATTACCCCAGCTTTCCCCTAATGAAGTGCCCGCATGCGGCGCTTGCGACGCGGCATGCGCTTGAAGTGCGGACGGTGGCATCCACGTACGCCCGCCATCTTGCCAGCCTCCCATGTTCGCCTGCGGGTCGCTCACCCCACGAAAACCTTCAGGCTGCAACGCCCCAAATGCTGTATCAGCTACTGTTGTGGAGGCGCGGTGTCCCGCTGCTGCCAAGGTCTGACGTAGGGCTCCCACAATCAAACCACGCACCATGCCAGCATCCCGAAAGCGCACTTCCGTTTTTGCAGGATGAACATTCACATCCAAATGTGCCGCATCAATTTCCAGAAACAGTGCAACAACCGGATGACGATTGCGGGCGAGAAAATCCATGTAGGCACCGCGCACCGCGCCCGTGAGCAACTTGTCCCGCACCGGCCTGCCGTTCACAAACAAATATTGATATTGCGCTGTGCCACGGTTGAAGGTGGGAAGCCCTGCGTAGCCCGACAGGCGCACGCCCTCGCGTGCTGCATCAACACGCAAGGCGTTAGCAGCAAAGTCAGCGCCCATGATGGCAGACAGACGTGAAAGCCGGGCTTCGAATAGATCGCCATGGGCTGGCGGCAATCGCAGCATGTTGCGCTCGCCGCTTGTCAGCGAAAAGCCTACGCCCTCATGCGCCATCGCCAGCCGTTTTACATTGTCAGATACGGCTTGGGTTTCTGCACCATCTGATTTCAAAAATTTCAATCGTGCGGGCGTGGCAAAAAACAGATCCCTGACTTCAATCCGCGTCCCGACCGCCCCCGCAGCGGGTTCAATCGTGCCCAACTTGCCTCCTTCAACACTTAGGCGCGAGGCACTGTCTGCCTCAGGCCTTCGTGTTGTAATTGACAGGCGGGCAACGGCCCCGATGGAGGGTAATGCCTCCCCGCGAAAACCCAAAGTATCAATGTTCTGCAGATTTTCGCGGCCATCTTCGTTTTGCTTCAACTTTGAGGTGGCGTGGCGTTCGATTGCGACGATCAAATCCTCATCACTCATGCCACAACCATTATCACTCACGCGGATGAGATCGCGGCCACCGCCAGCAATAACAATGTCAATTTGAGTAGCGCCAGCATCCAGCGCGTTTTCCACGAGTTCTTTGGCGGCACTTGCGGGACGTTCCACCACCTCGCCAGCGGCGATGCGGTTGATGGTTCCTTCGCTCAATCGGCGGATTATGGCCACTAAAACCTCGTATTCGATGATGTCATCGTTGCGGGATCAACCCGCGAGGTACTTGCGGGCCAACAGTTTGCCTTCTTCTACCGCTGGCTGATCAAAGGGATCTATTCCCATCATGTCGGCCACCAGAATCGTCTCCAGCATAAAGTGCATTAGCAATGCACCCAAATTTTCTTCTCGCAAGGCCGGCAATTTCAGTTCCCGCACCGGGCGGCCATTTTTGGCCAATGTCTCAATTGTTGCGCGCTGCTCAGCGTCTAAAAGGTCGCCCATGGTTTTCCCGGCAAACGCCGCTAATGCCCCTTTTGCAAAGGCTGGGTCTGGCACTTGCCCTTCTCCCACCACATCACGCGTGATGACGGTGTGTAGCTTGTCATTAGGTCCACCCAGAAAAAGCTGCAACTGGCTGTGCTGGTCAACCGGTCCAACGCCAGCCAGCGGCGTCAAACCCTTTCCATCTTTGCCGAGGCTTTCGCCCCACAATTGGCGAAACCACAGGCCCATACGCTGCAAACGATCATCATAAACGGTGAGAGCGCTCATGCTCACCCCATGGTGCTCCAACATGCCTATTGTCACGGCAGCACAGGCTGTTACAGGAGCGTCGGCGTTTTCCAGTGTGGTTGCGAGAGTGTATTGCGCACCCTCACGCAGCTTTACCGGATCAAGGCCCAAAATGATCGCAGGGATGAGCCCTGTATTGCTAAACGCAGAAAACCGCCCACCAACTTCTCCATGTTCGAGAAGTAGAAAACCCATTTCCATGGCCAATGCCCGCAAGGGGTTTTTTGCGCCTGGACCCGTGACAACACCAAAATGATGTTTCATGTCTTTTCCACCACCCGCTTGCTCGATAGCAGTCATGGCGTACAACATTTGCGAAATAGGTTCTGGCGTCCCACCGGACTTTGAGACGACTAAAAACCTTGTGGTCCGCAGATCGCAACTTCCCAATAATCTCTCAAAAGAAACGGCATCCAGATTCTCGGGCATGTGAAGTGTTGGGCGGCCTTCAGGCGACCGATAGCCGGGCGTGCCCCAACCGCTAGATTGCGCCAATGTCTGAGCCCCCAGGCTCGACCCGCCAATACCAAGGAGAATTAGATCCGTTGTGTTTTCACATAGTTGCTCGGCAAACCGACGCATGGCGTCCAAATCATCGCGCTGACTGGGCAATTGGGTGAGCAATAAGTCGCCCTTGGCGTGCCGCGCCTTCAATCGCACAACGGCTTCCCCCGCTCGGTGAAGAGCCGCATCAAAATTCGTTTGGGATAAACCGTCTTTGCCGATCGTCTCGCCCAAAGATCGGCTGATATCACACACATACATTGGTTTTTATTTGCCCCACGCCCCAAAGAACGCCCAGTCTATGCGCCCCGCCATGTAAAAACCACTCCTTCAATTAGTTAGCCACTAGCCCTTCTGGCTGTCCCACAACAGTTACGATCAGATTGTCTGGATCGAGAAGGCGGGCGGCCACACGGCGAATGTCTTCTTGCGTGACAGCATTGATCAACCCGTTTCGACGCGTGATATACTCAAGGCCCAAATCATTTTGCCAAATTGCCAGCAACTGACCGGAAATCTTGTCATTCGTATCAAACCGTAAAGGATAAGACCCCGTCAGATAGGTCTTTGCGTCCATCAACTCCTCTGCGCTGACCCCGTCGGCCACAAGCTTTCGGATTTCGGCACGGATCACGTCTAGCGTTTCTGCGACCCGTGCATTTTCAGTCGCGACTTGCCCCAGAAACAAAGACGCGTGGCGGAGAGGGTAAAGATGACTTGCAACAGAATAAGCTAGCCCACGTTTTTCTCTCACCTCAGTCATGAGACGCGAGGAAAAGCCGCCACCGCCTAGAATGTAATTCATCACATAAGCTGGAATAAAATCATCATCAGTGCGTGCAAGCCCTTCGTGTCCAAAGAGCACAATACTTTGCGGCATTTCCCGCTCGATGATCTCAAGTTGGGCGGCCGGCGTTATCTCAGCCTGTAGGGTTTGTGGCAAGCTAGATGTCTCAGCCAGCGCCCCAAATGTTTGATCCAATAAAATTTTCAATGCTTCAGAATCAATGTCCCCAACCACGGTGATTTTTAGATTGTCTCGTGCCATTAAGCGGCGTTGATGAGCTGCCAAATCCTCACTCGTAAGATCAGAAACTGTGGTTAGTGTGCCCTTTGATGGTCTGGCATACCCATGCCCTGGCAAAGCTAGATTGTACCAGGCAACGGCGGCCATCCGGTCGGGGCTCTCAGTATCGCGGGTGATGGACACCATCAATTGCCTGCGAATACGCTCAACAGCTTCTGTATCAAAGCGTGGCGCAGATACTGCCAGACGCAGCATTTCAAAGGCCGCTTCCCGGTTTTCGCTCAAGGTTTTGAAACTCAACGAAATGGTGTCGTGGCCGGCCCGAAAAGATAATGAGACCGCTAGGCGCTCCAGTTCCGCCTGAAAAGCCTGACTATCAAGGTCCCCTGCGCCCTCATCTAAAAGAGCAGCCATCATATAAGCTAGGCCACCTTTTCCTTCCGGGTCCAGAAGGGCGCCGCCTTCCCAGGCAGCGTCAAGCACGACCAACGGCAAGGCATGTTCTTCGACCAACCAAGCAGTGATGCCGCCGGGACTTGTTACTTCTTGTATTTCCATCGCATGACCGGCGGATGAAAATGACACCAGCGATCCAAAAACAATGGCGACGGCGCTAAAACAAAAAGATCTCAACATTAAATATCTCCTACAGGCTTCAATACGCCCGTAACGGACTGGTTGAGGTCTAGATAAAGCTTGGCAGCGTTTACAACATCATCCGCTGTTACTGCCCGCAAACGATCTGGCCATTCCAGCACATCCTCCACGGATCCCCCAGTCGTCAGAACGATGCCATAAAGCCTTGCCATTTCTTCCTGGCTATCGCGCGCATAGATTGCCTCTGCATTGAGCAGTTTCACTGCACGGTCAACATCGTTCTGGGTGACACCTGTGGCAATGAATGCTGCAACTTCTGCATCAAGCGCTGCCTCAACATCTTCAATCGTGCGCCCCGGCGCTGGAACGGCATAAAGACCAAAAGTACCTTCGTCCAATGCGGCCCCGGAATACCAGCTGCCTGCACTGGCCGCGATCTGGCGTTCAACAACCAAGCTACGGTAAAGGCGACTGGTTGCACTGCCACCCAAAAGTGTCCCAAGAACTTCCATCGCTTGCCCGTCGCGGTCTGGTGCGTGCAGGTAGCCGGGAACGCGGTAAATTCGTTGCACTACTGGTTGTTGAACGCGTGCATCAACATGTTCGACACGCAGGGCTTCTCCTGCGCCTTCTGATGTTTCACGGACCCTTGCAGGTGGCTCCGCACGCCTGGCGATGGAGCCATAATATTTTTCCGCGAGCGGGCGCAGTTCAGCAGCCGAAATATCGCC
>Ga0209344_10004792_pt1 | contig 12141 bp, 8 predicted proteins | sample Cruoilmetagenom6_FD_187293 | JGI IMG/M metagenome (GOLD analysis project Ga0209344, IMG submission 187293) | Oil polluted marine microbial communities from Coal Oil Point, Santa Barbara, California, USA - Santa Barbara Oil Seep Sample 6 (SPAdes)... | ecosystem: Environmental > Aquatic > Marine >...
CAGATCATCAAAACGTTCTCGATTGCCGCGGTGGTGTTTCTGCCACCAACATTGATTGCCAGTATTTACGGAATGAATTTTAAATATATGCCTGAGCTGGATTGGAGCTTCGGTTATCCATTTGCCATTGGTCTGATGGTGGCAGCAGGCATGGCGCCATGCCTTTATTTCAAACGTAAAGGCTGGTTGTAAGCATTTTCCAAAGGAGTCAGTCAGAGATGAGTCGACATTTTGATAAAGCAGAGGGATTGAGCGAACAGCATGATCCAGCAACACATGATTATGTGTTTAACCAAACGATGTTTCGGATTAAAGATCCAAAACGTACCCTGAAGTTTTATTCTGAAGTCATGGGGATGACGCTGATCAAGCGGTTTGATTTTCCGGAAATGCAGTTCACCTTATATTTCATGGCGGCAATTTCACCGGAGCAGCGGCAGGACTGGTCTGAAAATAATGATGAACGTATCAAACAGACTTTTGCCCGTCCGGCTATGTTGGAGTTAACTCATAACTGGGGTGATGAAGACAAAGATGAGGTTGCTTATCATAACGGTAATAGTGAACCACGGGGCTTTGGTCATATTGGCTTTGCCGTGCCGGACATTGATGCCGCTTGTGAGCGATTTGAAACCTTTGGTGTGCCGTTTATTAAACGCCCCAATGATGGCAAGATGAAAGGTATCGCTTTTATTCAGGATCCGGATGGCTACTGGATTGAAATCTTTACGCCTGATCGTCAGCCGACTTTGCTGAAAGATCATCTTGCTTAACTTCTTCGGTTTTAGTTGAGCCGCTTCCAAGTGGTGGGCTGGCAAAAACCTGGATTCTATCAGGCAGCTTTTTAGCCTCATACATTGCCTCATCGGCATATCGCACCAGTTGCATGGCATTACTGCCATGCAATGGATATACCGCGATACCAATACTGACGCCGATATGCAGAATTTTGCCGTCTACTTCATACGGCAGGCTCAGACACTCACAGATTTTTTCGGAGGTCTGCTGAGCGTTGGCAACGTGATGAATATTTTGCAGTAAAACGACAAACTCATCACCGCCAATACGACCGACAATATCTGCCCCACGTAAACATTGTCTAATACGGTTGGCAACCTGTTGCAGTAATAAGTCGCCGATGGCGTGTCCATACCGGTCATTGACCGGTTTAAATTTATCCAAATCCAGAAATAATACCGCCAGGGCCTGCTCCTCACGCTCGCTTAACACAATCGCTTGATTTAGATGCTCGGTAAAACTGGCACGATTGGGAAGGCCGGTCAGGATATCGTGATGCGCCATATGCGACATACGCTGCATCATCAGTTTATGTTCAGAGATATCTCTGGCAATTCCGGTGAAGGAATCCACCTCGCCATTATTATCAAATAACGGTGCGGTATTACTCCGATGCCAGCACCAATGCCCATTAAAATGTTTTATCCGGTATTCGATACCACTGTGTTTTTGTCGACTGAGACGTACTTGCTGCAAAAAACTTTGGCAGGCCGAGACATCATCTGGATGAACAAATTGATCAAAATGTCGACCGATAACGTCACTTAGTGGATGGCCAAGAATCTCGGTCCAATTGGGTGATACATAGGTAAACAGGCCATCCAGCGACAATGAATAGATAATGTCATTGGCATTTTCAACAAAGGCTCTGAACTTTGACTCGCTTTCGTTCAGAGCTGTTTCATAGCTTTTACGTTGTGTAATGTCATTGCCATATCCCGTCCAGACAATGGTGCCATCGGCTTCACGTATGGGTGTGTCATAGGCTTCTATCCAGATAGTCTGACCATTTTTGAGGATCATGCGAAATTCACTATGCCAGGCACTGAGCGTTTCAACACATTGAATACTTTCATTGATTACCCGTTGATAGTCAGCAGGATGAATCATTGTCAATAATACGCTGGCATCTTCAGCAACCTGTTGCTGGGTTACGCCAAATAAAGCTTCTAGTTGAGGGCTGGTATAGGTGTACTGGAATTTACCGTCAGGGGTTAAGCAAAGCTGATAAATGAATCCAGGCAGATAGGGTGAAACAGCACGTAAATGATTGAGCAATTCATTGCCTGTTATAGCAGAATTGCTGTGCTGACTGTCAGGTGGAGAGTGCATCATGCCTTGTTAACACCGTTTATTTTTAATTCAATAATAGGCTGATGTATTTATCGCTTCAAGTATTTATGTGGGATAGCGCACCTAGGTTCAGCAAGTCCAGGCTACAGGAGGCTCACTTTTCAAATGATCTATAAACACTCTGGTGCGTCTTGATAAATGTCCATAGGGATACATTAACCAGATCGGCAAACTGGGACCTTGCCAGTCCTCCAGGCAACGTTGCAATTTGACGGTCTGCTGACTTATGCCCAATTCAGCTAACCAGTTCGGATAAAGCCCTAAACCTTTCCCCCGAGCAATGGCATCAGCCTGCATAACGAATTGATCGGCTGAGATTTGGGATTGCTGTTGGGGTAATTGAAATGGTTTTTCATCAGGATGTTTCAATAGAATATTTTGTGTCGAGTGCTCCAGGGTATCAATCCACTTGTGTTCAGTCAGTTGGCGCGGGTGATTAATTTCTTCGGCCTGTTGCAGATATGCCGGGCTGGCGTAAATACTTTGTGAAAGCTGACCCAGACGTTCATGGCGAAGACCATTCTCTGTTACGGGGCCCAGCCACAAAATGACTGACTCACCAACGGTGGCCTGAGGCATATTGAATCCGGTACGCATTTTAAGGTGCAAATTTGGATGTTGCGTCATCAGCATTTCCACTCTCTCGCTAAGCCAGCGGCAGCTGAAAGCATTATGAAAGGTGAAATTAAGCGTTCCACTTACCTCAACTTGCAGAGCATCCAGTGCTAACTGACTTTGCTGGGCAAGATCGATAAATTGCTGACAATACTCGGCAAATATCTGGCCTGCCTGAGTGGGGATAAGTCGGTTGGATTCCCGTCGAAGTAATTGCTGACCAACCCGTTGTTCCAGCTGGCTGATACGTCTACTTAAAGTGGATTTCGGAATAGCCAGCTGTTCTGCGGTAAACGTTAAACTGCCGGACCGAATGATCTCAACAAAGGCTGTCACCGCTCTCATATCTGGCAAAACTGCACGATCATTCATATGTAAACCTGTTCAGATTTTTGCAACTTGGTGTTTATGATTCATTACTTTTCATTATAAATGATAAGTATTATCATTTGCATTAAGCGTTTTGGATTCTAATTGATAAAGTGAATGGCCGCCTGGGCTAGTTTATGTTTCATCTCCGCCTCTGTTGTGAGCTGATAGATCAACAGCCCTTGGTAACTGATGCAATACTCACTTGGTTTAAGCATAAAGGAAGTTTGGTTAAGAAAGCATTAACACTAGGCTCTGAAAGATCAACAGACCCTAGGCGCCATATCTGAACGTTTGAATTGTTCCCCAATTTATTGTTTGTTTGCCCTTTCCCGATGTTACTGCAAAGTGCATCGGGTTTTTTTGTTGTTAAATCGTTTTGAATTTTTGTTAATCTCGTTTGCCACACTCTATTAAGCTACTGAAAACGCAAAGGAGTGATTAATGAGGGTACTGTCCGGGATTTTATGGCTGAATCTCGTCGTGTGTGCAGTGGCTCAGGCCGAGGAATCCAAGTTCAGCTACAACTTCTATAGTTCAATCCGGATGCAGGCGGAATCTGTGAATACGGATAATGAACAGGCGATGTCTTCCTATCGCGGTTTACGTGATGCTTATTCACGAGTTGGCGTAAATACCAATTATGCATTTAACCAGAAAACCTCCATTTTTACCCAGCTGGAATTGCCGTTTGACACTGTCAACATGCGCTTTCGTGATCCATATGATCAGGGGCAAGTCGGAAGGGAGAATGCTGAAAATATCCGTGTTGGTTTAATTGGATTAATAAGTCCAATTGGCACTGTTACAGCAGGACAGCAGTGGATGCCTTATTACAATGAGATCATTTTTCCAGTGGATCAATTTAGTAGTTTTTACAGTGGGTTTGCCACCTACACTACGTTTCGTGTCAAAGAAACATTAGCTTATAAAAGTCCGTTGTGGAAAGGGGTTAGTTTTGGCGGATCCTATACTACACGCCATGGGAATAATCGATCCCCATCAAGAATTAATGTTCGCCGGATCCAGACGGTAGTCAGCTATCAGATGGGGAGTTCAAGACTGGCTGTGGGTATGGATGATCGAGGAAATGCCAATGGTTATACAGATCGATTATATGGTGCCAGTTGGTCATATGCGTTCGAACGTTGGTCATTTGCCGCCAAGTTTGAAGCCACTGATACAGATAATCCAAACAGCTTTTATGGAGATGCGGCAAAGGCATTAAATTTTTATACCGCCTATCAAAAAGGCAAGAATACCTACAAAGTCATGCTAGCCAATGTAGAAGGTTATGGAGAAACGATATTGCATCTAGGCGTTGATCACCGAATAAATAACAATTTACGTTTATTTGCAGAGTTTTATCAGGAACAGGAAACTGCAGCAATTACGTCAAAAAAAGCCGGTTTGGAAGGCTTTGACAGTAATGTTCAGGGCGGAAAAATATTCCTGTTAGGTTTTCGCTATGATTTCGGTATGTAAGAAAGTCCTCTCTTGCTGAGCTCAATAAGAGAGGGCATACAAATTTAATCAGTTGGGAGTTTTCAGGTCATCATTATGGATTTCGCCTTTGTCATTGAGCATATCGTCATGCTCCTGCATTTTCCATGGCAAGATGCCTGGCGAGATATGAATGAAATGCATGTATTTTTCGAATTGATTTAGAATGTCATCAATGACTTCCTGCTGATCAAAGTTAAACACATCATAGGCAGCACCACCTCTACGCATAAAGACTTCTGCACGGTAATAGCGCTTGTCACCATCTTCGCTTCTTGCCATTTGTGGATATGCAAACGTCGGCATGGCATAGCCACGCATACGAATTTCATAGATGAAATCCAGTTCTTCTTCTCGAACTACTTCTATATACGCGCGATGCTGGGTGTCATCAAAAAAAACATTAACCGGCCAGCCTTTCTCCTGCAAGACCGTCTCAACTTTCTGCATTGCAGGATGAGCCGTGGTTTTAATAAACTCAGCTACCTGCTGATAATCTGGATAATGAATTAAACCTGCCAAACGTTTTTTCCAGTTACCCGGCCGGTGTTGCGAGCTATGCATAAAGGCAGACAAACTGGCTTCGCGATGACCTTCAATTGCTAAGGCGCGCCACATTCCAATGGCTGCCAGCACCATAATGATGGCAAACGGCAGGGCACTGGTAATACTCATGGTTTGCAAAGCACTTAAGCCACCGGCGATTAACAATGCAGCGGCCACCAGACCTTCCAGAGCTGCCCAGAAAACCCGCTGCCATACTGGCGTATTACTGGCACCACCAGACGCTAATGAGTCGATGACCAGTGAGCCGGAGTCGGAAGAAGTAACAAAGAACGTCATAATCAGAATAACGGTAATAAACGACACAATTGACGTTAAGGGTAGCCGCTCATATAACTTGAATAAGGCAATAGCGGTATCATTCTGCACCTCAGTAATTAATGCGGTATACCCCTGATTCATAATCATATTGAGGGCAGTATCCCCAAAAATGGAAAACCAGATAAAGGTGAAAATGGTCGGAACCAGCAACACACCAAAGACAAACTGCCGGATAGTTCGACCTCGACTTATTTTGGCAATGAACAGCCCGACAAACGGTGCCCAGGCAATGGTCCAGCCAAAGATAAATAGCGTCCAGTTACCGATCCAGTCGCTACGGGTATAAGCCTGCAGGTTAAAGGTTCGTTCAACAATATTGTTCAGGTAACTGCCGGTGTTTTGTAAAAAAGTTTCCAGAATGAAAATACTAGGACCAGCCAGAAACACAAACAGCATTAACGAAACTGCCAGAACCATGTTGAGAATGGATAACCGTTTAACGCCTTTATCAAGTCCAGCCACCACGGACAGAATTGCCAGTAAAGTGATACCGGTTATGGTCACCACCTGTACAAAAGTACTGACCGGAATGCTAGGCCATAAATAATTCATACCGGCATTTATCTGGGCAACTGACAGGCCGAGCGTTGTGGCGATCCCGAATAAGGTCCCTAAGATAGCAATAACATCCACAGTATGACCGATTGGACCATAAATTCGATCGCCGATAAGCGGGTAAAGGGCAGAGCGCATTGATAACGGCAAGCCATGGCGAAAGGCAAAATAAGCTAAAACCAGACCGGTTAGACCGTAAATGGCCCAGATATGAAAACCCCAATGGAAAAAAGCAATTTGCATGGCTTGTTTAGCCGCATCAACCGTTTCGGCTGCTCCTTGTGGTGGAGAGGCGTAATGCAATACCGGTTCGGCCACCCCGAAAAAAAGCAAAGCAATGCCGTAGCCAGCCGAAAACAGCATCGCAAACCACGCAGGAAAGCTGTATTGCGGTTCGGCATGATCGGGGCCCAATTTGGTTTTGCCCCAACTGGAGATGGCGACGGTTACGATAAAAACCAGAAAGAAAGCCACCGCCAGCATGTAAAACCAGCCAAAGGTTTTGGTCAGATAACTGAGTGTGGCAGCAAATGCTTCGCCAGCTAATTCTGGATTGCTGATTGTGCCTATTACTAACAGTAACGTGATAATAACGGCAGGAAAAAAAACAGGAACCAGAATAGTAGATGGGATCTTTGAATCAGCTTGCATGCTCAAACTCCGATTTTGATTCAGACGAATCATTAGCCTCATGCAATATTAACGTGAATGGTTTGGCCAGATGCTGACAATGCGAAGTTAGATAGACGCTTACATCATCGGCATATTGCATGCCGGGTGGTATTGCAGAAAAAATCACCGTACAAACCGAATACAGTTTGTACGGTGAAGTATTAGTCTAGCCTTTTGGACCGAGAAAGAACCAAATGATAAGCCCTATTACCGGGAAGAACAGTAATATCAAAATCCATAACACTTTGGCTAAGGTTCCGGCACCACTTTTAGCCACTTTCAGAATGGCCCAAATAACAATAATCAGCCAGATTAAACCTAATATGCCACCGACTTCTAGATCCATTTTGTCGCTCCTTTGCTAGTTCAGATAAAATTTTAATTCCGTCTTAGCATAACGATAAATCACTTGTTAAACCAACTCTTTTCATGGCGTTGCCGGTTCAATCACTTCGCCGGAGTATGCTTTTAGGCCCCCACCCAATGCCTTATAAAGTGTTAACTGATTACGTAACCGTGCCAGCCGGGTATCAATTTGAGCTAACTGGGCATCAATATGACTGCGCTGCGCATCCAGTACTTCCAGATAACTGTCCACCCCGGCATCGTAACGGATTTGAGCTAATTCCAGACTTCGATTGGTTGCTTTGGTTAAATCCTGTTGAGCATTTAACTGAGCATCAAGGGTTTCTCTTGCTTGCATTTCATCAAGCACCTCTTTAAATGCCCGCTGAATGGTTTCCTGATAACGGGCAATATTGATGTCTTTTTCTAACTCAGCGACATCCAGGTTTGCATCATTCACGCCCCAATCAAGTAATGGAACTGATAGCTGTGGAGAAATCTGCCACAAACGATTACCACTATCACTCAGATCAGAAGGGGTTGATCCACCAATACCAATGGCTGTTGTCAAACTAATACGTGGAAAAAATGCCGCTCTTGCCGCACCAATATTGGCATTTGCAGCTTTAATCTGATGTTCGGCCTGCATCACATCCGGTCTGGCCAACAACACTTCAGAAGACAGATTCACCGGTAAGTCCTGTAATAACGGATCGTCATCTTCCCAATCAGCCTGCCAATGCTGACGATCAAGTCTTTGTCCAACTAACAACTCCAGCGCGGTAAAGTTTTGATTGGCTTGCTGCTGAAAACTCGACTCGGCAATACGTGCTTCATGTAATGCTGTTTCAGCTTGTCTCAGCGCAAGTTCTGAAGCCAGCCCGGACTCAAAGCGTTTGTTGATAAGTTCATAACTTTCTTCCCGGGCTTCACGGGTAGAGCTGGAAAACTCGAGCTGGGCAACGGTTGCCTGCCAGCTGAACCAGGCATCGGCCACCTCGGAAACTAATGTCAGCTGAATACTTCTGCGGCTGGCCTCACTGGCAAGAAACTGTTCCAGAGCGGCTTGCTGCAAACTGTCAATCCGACCAAAAAAGTCTATTTCCCAGGCCGAGATTCCAACACCAATCTGGTATTCCTCATAAATTCCACCACCGCCAATAGTCTGAGTGCCGGAGCTAAGGCCTTCAGGTACGCGTTGACGGGTGGCGCTGGCAGTGCCATCAACTGCCGGCAACAGTTCGGCGCGTTGAATTTTGTACTGTGCACGCAATTGCTCTACCTGCAACACCGTAGCCCGAAGGTTACGATTATTTTCCAGCGATAAAGCAATCAGTTGTTGCAACTGTTCGTCCCGGTAAAATTCCTGCCAGCCAGTATCAGCAGCTAACGAGGCATTAACAATGGCGACACTGTTTTCCAACATCACTGGATTCGCAGGACGTTGATAATCGGGAATCATCGAGCAGGCGCTGAGCACTGCCGATAATGTCATTACAGAAATCAGTTTCAATTTGGCATTCATGCCGATTCTCCTTGAGAAACCTGCTGTTTGGCAGGTGTTTTACCAGTAATTTTTTGGGCCAATGTAAAGATCACTACAAAGAACACAGGAATAAAGAATATTGCCAGGCTTGTTGCTGCCAGCATGCCGCCGAATACGCCGGTACCAATCGCATTTTGTGCACCACTGCCAGCACCGCTTGCTAACATCAGTGGGGTTACACCCAACATGAAAGTAAGCGCTGTCATGGCAATTGGGCGCAGCCGCATTCTGATGGCTTCCAGTGTCGCCTCCGATAGCGACTTGCCCTCTTCATAAAGGGATTTAGCAAATTCGACGATTAAAATGGCATTCCGGGCCGATAAACCTATGGTGGTTAACAGGCCAACCTGAAAGTAGATGTCATTAGACATTTCTCTGCTTAAGGCAAACAGTACGGCGCCAAGTACACCTAGCGGGACCACCAGCATGACAGAGAAAGGTACTGACCAGCTTTCATATAAAGCCGCTAAAAACAGAAATACCACCAGGATGGATAACGCATACAAAAGCGGTGCCTGCGCCCCCGACGCACGTTCCTGTAAAGACAAGGCTGTCCATTCATAGCCAAAGCCTTCAGGTAATTGATCAACCAGTTCTTCCATTGCTTGCATGGCTTCACCTGAGCTTAATCCTGCGGCGGCTTGTCCCTGAATATTCATCGCAGGAACACCATTGTAGCGTTCAAGGCGTGGTGACCCGTATATCCATCGAGAGTCACTGATGGCTGATAAAGGCACCATCTCTCCACTACTGTTTCGCACATACCAGTCACCTACATCTTCGGGCATCATGCGAAACGGGGCATCACCCTGCACATAGACTCTTTTGACACGACCTTTGTCGATAAAATCGTTTACATAGGTGGAACCCCACGCTGTTCCAAAGGTGCTGTTGATATCATCCAGAGAGACACCAAAAGCCATGGCTTTTTGGTGATTAATATCAATTTTGAATTGGGGGCGATCCTGCAAACCGCTGTGCCTTACCTGATTTAAACGTGGATCCTGATTAGCTTGCATTAACAGAGTGTCTCGGGCTTTGACTAACTCTTCATGACCCATGCCACCTAAATCCTGCAACATCATATTAAAGCCACTGGCATTACCCAGCTCACGAATCGGAGGAGGGGCAATGGCAAAAGCCACCGCATCTTTAAACTGACTGAAATAGCCCGAAGCACGATTGGCAATTGCCTGAGCACTTTGTTCTGGAGCTGTGCGCTGATCCCAGCTTTTTAAATTGACAAAAATCAGACCACTATTCTGGCCGCGACCACTGAAGCTATAACCGATAACAGAAAACACTGATTCGACATTATCACCTTCCTGTTCAAGGTAATAATCTTCAATGCGATTCATCACTTCAATAGAACGCTGTTTCGATGCGTTGACGGGTAACTGCATTTCCGTAAATAAAATGCCCTGGTCTTCATCCGGGAAGAAGGATGAAGGCAACTGGGTAAATAAGTAGGCCAGACCTGCCACAATCAATAGATAAATCAGCATTACGCGTGCAGAACGTTTGATCAGATAGCCAACGGCATTCTGAGTGCCCTTGCTGGTTTTTTCAAAACTGCGATTAAACCAGCCAAAAAATCCACGTTTTTTGGCCGGGTCGTGTTTAGCATCTTTTAATAATGAAGCACACAGAGCTGGGGTAAGCGTTAACGCGATCAAAAGTGATAAAGCCATTGCCGCAACAACGGTAATGGAAAATTGCCGGTAAATGACCCCGGTTGAACCCGGGAAAAAAGCCATTGGAATAAACACGGCAGATACCGTTAACACAATACCGACCAAAGCACCGGTAATCTGATCCATGGATTTACGGGTGGCTTCTTTGGGTGATAATCCATCTTCATGAATAACACGTTCGACATTTTCCACCACCACGATGGCATCATCGACCAACAGTCCAATGGCCAGCACCATGGCAAACATGGTCAGCATATTAATGGAAAAGCCAAACGCAAAAAGGATGCCAAACGTTCCCAAAATAACCACTGGAACGGCAATAGCCGGGATAAGCGTGGCACGAAAATTCTGTAAGAACAGATACATGACCAGGAATACCAGAATCATGGCTTCAACCAGAGTCTTCACTACCCCTTCAATGGATATTCTGACAAACGGGGTGGTGTCATAGGGGTAGGTGACTTCCAGGCCTTCAGGGAAAAACGGTTCAAGTTCCGATATTCTGTCACGGATCATCTGAGCGGTTTCCAGCGCATTTGCACCTGACGCTAGCGTAATGCCCAGACCGGCTGCAGACTGTTTGTTGTACTCGGTTTCAAATTGAAAGTTTTCACCACCCAATGACACATTGGCCACGTCTTTAATGCGGATTTCGGAGCCATCCTTATTGACACGTAGCAGGATATTTTCAAACTCACCAACCGTTTCCATCCGGGTTTCAACCACGATGCTGGCGGCAATCTGCTGTCCTTCAACGGCTGGCGTTCCACCAATCTCGCCAGCTGCAATCTGGACATTCTGCTCGCGAATCGCGTTAACGACATCTTCGGTCGTTAATTTATAGTTGGCCAGATTGTTGGCATTAAGCCAGATCCGCATCGCATATTGCGAACCGAACAAGTTAATCTGGCCAACCCCATTTACCCGGCTGACAGGATCCTGAAGATTGGCTGCGACATAGTCGGCAATATCATAGCGATCCATTTTTCCATTATTGGAAACAAAACCCAGTACCATTAAAAAGCCGGTGCTGGATTTAGTGATCCGAATCCCTTGCTGCTGAACATCTTGAGGCAACAAAGGCATCGCAGCCTGCAGTTTATTCTGCACTTGAACCTGAGCAATATCCGGATCAGTATCTGCCTGGAAAGTGACCGTAATTTGGCCAACACCACTGGAATCACTGGTGGAGCTGATATATTGCAGATCATCCAGCCCCGTCAGGTTCTGCTCAATCACCTGAATAACCGAATCCTCGACCACTTTGGCTGAGGCGCCAGGGTAGGCAGTACGGATTTCAATCGCTGTAGGGGCAATACCGGGATATTGTGCTATCGGCAGCTGAAAAATCGACAGCAAGCCAGCCAGCATGATTAATATCGCAATAACCCATGCAAATATCGGATGATCAATAAAAAAGCGTGCCATGATTACTCCTCAGCCTGCTGGAGGGAGGTGTCAGTATCAATCTCAATCTCCACGGCAGAATCGACGGCAATTTTTTGCAAACCTTCCACAACTACTTTTTCTCCACCGGAGAGACCGTCTGAGACCAGCCAGTTATGATCAATGGACTGTCTGACTTCTATTGGCCGTTGTTCAACAATATTTTCATTGTTCACCAGCATCACACTTGCAGTACCTTCGCGAGAAAACATCACGGCTTTATGCGGAACCAGAATGGCGTCAGGCATGGTTCCTTCGTTGATTTCAGTTTTGACATACATGCCTGGTAACAGCAGGCCATCCGGATTGGGGAATTTAGCCCTCATCACCAGACTGCCAGTATCTTCATAACTGAAATCA
>Ga0209344_10004793_pt1 | contig 12140 bp, 9 predicted proteins | sample Cruoilmetagenom6_FD_187293 | JGI IMG/M metagenome (GOLD analysis project Ga0209344, IMG submission 187293) | Oil polluted marine microbial communities from Coal Oil Point, Santa Barbara, California, USA - Santa Barbara Oil Seep Sample 6 (SPAdes)... | ecosystem: Environmental > Aquatic > Marine >...
TTTCATTTAGTATTTTCCCTGTTTCAAAGTCTTTTCCAGCTTTCTCTCCAGTTGGAGAGATTATTTGGATGTCGATTGGAGAAAAGATATTAAATAAAAGAATGTTGGGGATGTGCCAGTTATTTATATAATTACATCCTTCATTTTTTCCAGAAAGCTCATAAAAAATATCACATTGAGATTCAGTCGGCAAATTAGTATGGAATGAATTTAATTCTATTTGTTTGTCTGATGAAATTTCTTGAGCACTGTAGAAAGGAACGGTTTTATCGCCAGTACTATTTTCAAGACCCCTGTCTGTCTCTTCATCATAAAAATTCTCTGGCATTCCGTGTTTCCACTTATCTTCAACTGTACTATTTGTTACTCTAATTTTTGATATAGTGCTGGAATTATTTTCTAAATTACCGACAACATTGATAAGTTCTATTGAGTTTAACTTTTCTGTATTTGTTGGATTATTTAGTTCTTCCAAAAAAGTATTTCTAGGATAATTATTTGGATAACTTTTCATTTCTTCATTTTCTATATCATAAAGATAATCATAGTCAGGAAGTAATTCTTTTACAGAAGGAACTTTTTCTTGAATGTATTTATGGAGGTTGTTATAACCGTTGTGTTCGGCTTCGTTTTTGAAGTGGTGTTTGGCTATTTTATCCATTCTAGTAAAAAATCCTTCCCCCGCCTCCCATTTTAAATATGCTTCTGGCGCTCCCCGATGAGGTGTTCCTAAAGTTATTAGTTGACTAATAGTATCTTCATATATCGTTCCCTCTATTTCTTCAATGTATGCCCTAGCTATCAATCCACCCATAGAATGAGCTACAATGTCAACTTTAGATATTTTAGTTTTATCTAAAGTCCCTTCAATTTTTGATTGTAAATGTAAAGCGGACGTTTTATTAATATCTCGCCAATTATATGGAAAAGTAAAGAGTGTTTTTTCTTTTTCATAACCATTTTCTTCTAAAGAATCTACTAAGTCACCATAATTATGGGTAATCGGATCTAGCTTCCATTTTCCTAAAAACTGTTCTGATCCCATTATCCCAGGAATAACTATCACAGGATCAACGATGATATTTGTTGGTTTCCAAGTATCTACTTTAGCTTCTCCCCAAATAACTTCGCCTTCTGAAAAAGATTCACATTCTTCATCTTCTAAACTACATTTTTTAGGAGGAAGTAATATTTCTTGTGGAATAGTACTTCCATACCAATTATTCTTTAAAAGCAAATCATTTTGATTATTTGAATCTAATTCAGATACTACTGCTGAGTTATTATCATTGTTTTCAAAATTTGAATTAATAATTTCTACTTTTCCTCCAGTAGCGTAAATTCCAGTATATCTACTATTTATTATTTTTGAATTTTCAATGTGGAGATTACCTCCGTTTCTAACAGTTATAGCTCCAAAATTGGTTAAACGCTGTTGAGCAATAGTTTGGGAGATGAAACTGCTATATTTATTATGTTTATTATATTTATTATCATTTAAGGAACTTGTAATTACAGGATCTTCTTCTATTTCATCAGGGTTTATTCCTCCTCTGTCTATTTCTACAAAACGTAAAAGAGATTGCTCATTTTGATTTCCACTACCGAAACCAAGTGAAAAAGCATCTCCTTTGCTTTCTCTTTTAAAAATAATAGGTTCTTTTTCTGTTCCTTTAGCAATTATTCTTCCATTACCTACTATAATGCCTATTGGAGATGGTGGATTTTGATTACCTCCATTGAATTCTATAATAGTTCCTTTTTCTATAGTTAAAGTTGCTCCATCGTCAATAGCTACTAATTTATCTTTTTCTATGCTGCCACTCCAAGTTGTATCAATTGTTATGAGTTCTATTTCAAAACTTTGAACTTGTTTGTTTTTTAGATTGTTAAAATCAATGGGAGCTAAAACTAAAGTTATGATAATAATAGATGTGAGTATCTTTTTAATCATTCTTTTTAGATAGTTTTTTCCTCCAAAAAACTATTATTAGGGTTATTAGTAGGGCTAGGTTTAGGAATGGCCAGATATTTCTAGTAAATTTAAATAGCCAAGAAATATTGTAGAAATTCGAAAAATTAAAATCTAAACTGTCATAAAAAATAAAATTGCTAAGTATTGACATCATCAACAAACTAATCGTTGCTTTTTTTACTACGATATAAGTAACGATAGACACCAAAAGTGCAATTACTAGCAGAAAAACAATAAACTTCATACTCAATAATGGATCTGACCAAAACATACATTTTTAAACAACCCCCACAAAACCACAAATTTGATTTTGTAAAAATTATTTTTTATTTTATAAAATTACCTTAAAAATTAGATTATTTTTAGTATATCATAAATTGTAAGAAATTCTAGTATTGTTTATTGAAGTTGTTTTTTTAGACATATTATTGTTTTTTTTATTGTCATATTTTTCACCATTACCATATTATGTAATATGGTAATGTTTTTTAGTATCGTAGAAATCTACGATACATCTTTATTTTACAATTCTCAATTCCACGACCGTAGAGAGTTGAGGATTGTTTTAATGTTTCAAGATTTTAAAAATTAGATTTATTTAAAGAATTTTTATTTCATTTTCCAACTTTTTAATCTCTTCATTGATTCTCACCATCTCATTTCTAATTTTTTTCATTTCTTCAGTAACAACATCTTTTTTTCTCTGAATTTCATTAACTTTTAAATTAGAATTTTTTATTTCATCATTTAGTTTGTGTGTATTCTTTTTGTTGGCGTTAATATTCTCCTCTAAAAGTCTCATCTCATCAAGTAATCTCGTTGCACTATTTTCTTTTTTAGAAATATCAGCTTTAATCTTATCATCTTCTTTCTGCACATTTCTTTCGTCAAAAATTAATTTATTTAAACGCAATTCTTCTCTGCGTAAAACTTCTTTTTTAGAAATCAAATCTCTTCTAAGTTTTACTCTTTTTTTTCTCTTTTCTTTTTCATTGAGTTGATCAGCTAATTTTGCATCGTAAAACATAATTCTATTTATCTAAATTATTATTCCTCCACCTAAAACCTCTCTATCTTCAGAATAGAAAACTGCTGATTGTCCTGAGGTTATTGCCTTTTGTGCTTTATTTAATTTCACCTCATAAATTTTTTTTTCATTTTCCACTTTGTGTTCCTTATTCCTTTGTATTTCTAATATTGTAGCACACACAACATTACTATGGTAGCGAACTTTTACTTTTGTTTTCAATGGAAATTCAATATCTTTAGAGATCCAATTAGTATTTTTAATTTTAAAATTATCTTTCCAAAATTTCTTTTTTTCTTTATCGTTAGAAACTATCAATAAATTATTTTTAATATCTTTTTTAACTACAAAATAAGGACCTTTTCCTCCAATATCGATACCTTTTCTTTGCCCAATTGTATAAAAATGTAGACCAAGATGCTCACCTAAAACTTTACCAGAACTATTTTGTATTTCTCCTGAATTATTTTTAATATATTTTTTAAGAAAATTATTGAAATTATTTTGAGAAACAAAACAAACATCTTGAGATTCTTTTTTATCCGCCATCTCTAACCCAATTTTTTCAGCAATCTTTTTTACTTCACTTTTCATTGAATTACCTAAGGGAAAAACGGTTTGCTCTAATTGTTCTGGCTTTAGTCTATACAAAAAATAACTCTGATCTTTTACTTTATCTCTAGCTTGAAAAAGTCTATTTGAAAATTGAAAATTGAAAATTGAAAATTTTCGTTTTTGGCGAACATAGTGTCCTGTCGCTAAAAAATCCACACTTCTTTTTTTCATTTCTTTCAAAAGAATATCAAATTTTATTCGTGGATTACAAATTACACAAGGATTAGGCGTATTACCATTTTCATATTCTTTAATAAATTCATCAACCACTTTTTTTCTAAAATCTTTTTCTGCACTTACTTTTGATAGTTGAACATTCAAAACATTCGCCATTTTTTTGGCAAATTTAAAATCTTCTTTACTTTTTGAACCTTTCCAAAATTCTAAAAAAATTCCTTCAACTTCATAGCCTTCTTTTTGAAGTAAACTAACTGTCACTGCTGAATCTACGCCCCCACTCATTCCCACAACAACTTTTTTCTTTTGCTTTTTCATATTCATTTACTTCTAACACCACATCATAAATTCTACAACCAACCTTTTTTATCAAGAGCGTTTTTTGCTGCTTCTCTTTGAGCGTCTTGCTTGCTTGGACCTTTACCTTCAGCAACTAATTCATCTCCAATAAAAACTCCTACTGTAAAATTTCTATCGTGGTCGGGACCATTTTCTTTGGTAACTTTATAAGATGGTGTAATTTTTTCGTGTTCCTGAGCTTTTTCTTGAAAATAACTTTTGGAATCACGATAAAGTTTTTCTTTTAATATATTATCTATATTAACAATAATGTTTTTTTTAATAAATTTTTCAGCCGTTTCATATCCTTGGTCAAGATAAATTGCTCCAATTATCGCTTCTAACGCATTCGCTAAAAGATATTTTCTAGCTCTTCCTATATCTTTTGCCTCTCCTTTACTCATCAATAAATATTTTTCTACTCCTATTTTATCTGAAACATTAGCTAACATATCTCCATTCACCAAAGATGCTCTCCAACTAGTTAATTCACCTTCTGGATTATCATAATTAGCGAACAAGAAATCAGTAACTACTAATTCCAAAACCGCATCACCCAAAAATTCCAATCTTTCATTATGATTAAATTTTTTTTGTCTATTTTCATTTAAATAAGAACGATGTGTCAAGGCTTCTCTCAATAAATCTATATTTTTAAAATTTACTTTAATTTTTTCGGCAAAATTTTCTGCAAACATATATTTGTTTAGAAACTTTCTACTTACCAATTTACAATCAAAGAATTATAAATTACTAATTAGAAATTTTAACAAGTTACTTTTTATCTTTTAATAACATCATTTTTAAGAATTTTATTTCTATCGTTTTTTTTATCGTTCTTTAAAGGTTCTCCCATCTCTCTGTATATTGTTCCTAAAACACCATTTATAAACTTGGCTGAATTTGGACCACCAAATGTTTTAGCTAATTCAATGGCTTCATTGATAGCAACTTTTGGAGGAACTTCATTATAATCTCCATAAAGAAGTTCATATATTCCAATTCTTAAAATATTTCTATCGACTATTGTAATTTGATTTATTGGCCAATCTGGAGCACACTGCTCTATCAATTCATCAACATCTTTTTGGTTTTTTAAAACTCCCTCCACTAAAGTTAAAATAAGATCTGTTTCTTCTATCCCCACTGCCAGATCTTTAACATTTTTATCAACCACTTCCAATACACCCTCTTTATTGCTTCCGTTAAAATCCCATTCAAATAAAGATTGCATTGCTATTGACCTTTGAAGGTGCCTGTTTGCCATTGTTATTTATTTATTTTTTTATTTTTTGAGACATTGATAATTTCTTTGCCTTTATAGCTACCACATTTTGGACAAACTCTATGAGGTAGAATAGATGCTCCGCATTCAGAACATTTTACTGTTTTAATATTTTTAATATTATTTTTATTGAGCTGTCCTGATCTTCTTCGTCCTTTTCTAGCTGTATTGTGTCGTTGTTTTGGTACTGGCATATTTTAAAAAATGTGAAACGAAAAATATAAAACATAAAATTACATCTTTGCGTTGTCTTATTGCTTAATATCTTTAACTATAAATCAATCTATCATCATTTTTTATTTTTGGCAAGAGCGTTTTTGACTGGCTTAAAACTTTGACGATGAATTTCACAAGGACCATACTTTTCAAGAGCTTCCATATGAATTTTTGTACCATAACCTTTATGCCTGTCAAATTCGTATTCTGGATATTTTTTATTAGCCTTCAGCATCATTCTATCTCGAGTAACTTTGGCAACAATTGAAGCAGCTGAGATTGATTTTACTTTTTTATCACCTTGGATAATTGCTTTTTGATTTTCGCTAAAATTTGGAATTTTTTTGTTACCGTCAACTAATATTATATTTTTTCTATTCTTAATTTCGTGATTTTTATTTTTTAAATCCACTATCGCTTTTTTCATCGCCAAAAAACTGGCTTCCGAAATATTTATTCTATCAATTGTATCATGATCACAAATTCCAATTCCTATATAAAAAATTTTTACTATAAAATCATAGGCTTCTTCTCGTTGTTTTGCAGAAAGTGTTTTTGAATCCCGAATCAGATCCCATATCTTCATTTTTTTCATATTACTGTTTTCAGATGTCATTTCAGAAGTTAGAAATTCTTTATAAGCTTGCAAATAATTAGAATTTTTTAAAGCTACTGCTGTAGCCACTACTGATCCCGCCAATGGACCTCTCCCTGCTTCATCAACCCCAACCACAAAATCCCATTCTTCTTCTAATAATTTTTCTTCAATTTTCCAATTTGGAATATACATACAACTTGCTTTTTGTTTAATTTAATTATACACTATCTTACTGGTTAAAAATAGCTAGTATTTATTTAAGGAGTAGCAACTTAAAAAAGGCAATTCGCCTAAATATAAAAGGAGAAAGAATATGTATAGTAATAGACTTATTGGTTTTTCAACTGGTGTACTGTACGAGACAATAAATTCTATTTCGCCAGAAATTGTTCTGATTTGTCAAAATTTAGGATGTAATGTTATCGAAATTAATTGTCATTCATTTCCAGATCATGTGAAAAAATTAACTGAATGGAGTTTTGTAAATTCTATTAATAATTCCGAATTCTATCACATCTCATTGCACTTCCCATGTAATATGAGATATTCAATTCGTCAAGAATATTTCGAGAATACATTGACACTGTTTAGACAATCTTTTTCATTTCAATTTAAGGTAAGTAAATCTTTAGGCTATATTCTTTTTCATCCAGATCTTGTTGATAATTGGAAAATTTTTGATATTTTTAACACCACTTGCAATTACAACCATATTCCTTTTGCCATTGAGAATATGGATCATCGAAAAAAGTCTTTCAAAAACTTGGTGGCGTTATGGTATTTTTTCCAAAAATATCATCAATTTAAGTTCATATTTGATGTTCAGCATTGGATTGTCACGGGCAATTCTATAGCTGATATTCCCAAGATTATTAATGAGTTCAGCAACCAATTGATTGGTATTCATTTAAGCGGTGTCGATATTAATAAATATCACGCCCCGCTTTTCAAAACTAACCAGCACAAACTTATAGAGACACTCCGTAATCTTCCTCTACATATCCCAATTATTATCGAGAGTGTTTGCGAAAACATTAAGGATATGGAAAAGGAATTGAAGTATGTCAAAAATATTCTGAAAGAATAAGGAATATAAATTGATTAAAAAATATGGTTTCATCGTTTTTATATAAACCAAAATATTTTGATCAATAAAAATAAAATCGTACATTAAGCTAGAAAGATAATCTCTCTAGCTTTTTTTCTTTTCACTCTTTCCTTTCCATTTTGCTTCTTTTTCATTTTTCCCTATTCCTAAATTATATTATTTCCAAATTTTAAAAATCGTACTTTTAATCACGATCGTGGCTAAAAGTACGATTGGAAAACGCTCTTGTTTTATATTGAATATATTTATATTGAAGCTAAAATATTGTTTCGACATTATTTTAAGTTAATTAAAATTTTCTTTTTATTTCCTTTAATTGTGTTATACTATTTTTATGAAATTCACTCACTTGCATGTCCATTCTCACTATTCTCTCTTAGATGGACTTGCCAAAATAGACGACTTAATAGAGCGTGCCAAAGAACTTGGAATGGATTCTTTAGCATTGACTGACCACGGAGTAATGTACGGCTCTGTAGAATTTTTTATAAAAGCTAAAGAAGCTGGAATCAAACCCATCATTGGATGCGAAATGTATTTGGCTCCAAACGGCATAGAAAGTAAAAACAATACCACAATTGATAGGACTCGCTATCATTTAACACTTCTAGCAAAAAATGAAAAAGGTTACAAAAACTTGATGGAGCTGGTAACTATAGCTCATCTTAACGGATTTTATTATAAACCAAGAATTGATATGAAACTTCTCAAGAAATACAGTGAGGGAATTTTAGGTATGAGTGGCTGTATCCAAGGAGAAATTCCCCAGACAGTTCTTAATAAAAATTACGAGGAAGCAAAAAAGAAAGCCTTAGAATATGAAAAAATATTTGGCAAAGGAAATTTTTATTTAGAAATTCAACATCATCCTGAATTTAAAAATCAGCAAGTCGCTAATAAAGGATTGATAAAAATTTATAAAGAAACAGATATTCCGATTGTAGCCACTGGGGATATTCATTATACCAAATCCGAGGACGCTACCACTCAAGATATTTTACTCTGCATTCAAACTAATAAGAAAGTCCAAGAAAAAGATAGAATAAGTTTGATGAATTTCAATTTATCTATGCATTCTGGAAATTATTTTATTAAAAATTTTAAAGATGTACCTGAGGCCATCACGAACACTCAAAAAATCGTCAATAAATGTAATGTCGAAATAAAATTGGGAGAAACTCAATTGCCATATTTTGAAGTTCCTGACGGATTTACTGACAAGACTTATCTTCGTCATCTCGCAGAAAAAGGTTTAAAAAAACGCTATGAAAATGAAAAAATAACTAAAAAGCATCAAGAACGAATGGATTATGAATTAAAAATTATTGAAAAAATGGGTTTTCCGTCTTACTTTTTAATCGTTCAAGACTTTACAAATTGGGCAAGAGAACAGGGAATTGTTGTTGGCCCAGGAAGAGGCTCCGCCGCTGGAAGTTTTGTTTCATACTTAACTGGAATTACTAATATTGACCCAATAGAATACGACCTCCTTTTTGAAAGATTTTTGAATCCAGAAAGAATTTCTATGCCTGATGTCGATTTAGATTTTGCCGATGACCGACGAGATGAAGTTTTAGATTATGTTCGTCATAAATATGGCGATGATCATGTCGCCCAAATTATAACTTTTGGAACGATGGCCGCTCGAGCGGCTATTCGTGATGCTGGAAGAGCTTCAGGGTACCCTTACGATTACTGTGATAAAACTGCTAAGATGATTCCTATGTTTTCTACAATTGAAAATGCATTGAAAGATGTTCCCGAATTTAAACAATTTTATAATTCAGAAAAAGACGCTAAAAAATTAATTGATAGTGCTCAAAAATTAGAAGGAGTTGCCCGACATGCTTCAATGCATGCTTGCGGAGTTGTTATTACAAAAGAGCCAGTTACGAATTATACACCCCTCCAAAAAATTACTGGCAGTCGAGAAGGAACTGTGACTCAATATTCATCTTCAACTAAATATAGTGTGGTAGAAAAAATTGGACTTTTAAAAATGGATTTTTTAGGACTTAAAAATCTAACTATTATTCAAAATGCTATCAATATTATTAAAAAGACTAAAGGAATAAAAATAGATATTGATAATATTTCTTTAGATGATGAAATTACTTATCAGCTCCTTCAAAATGCCAAGACTACTGGAGTTTTTCAGTTAGAATCTTCTGGAATGAAAAGGTATCTCAAGCAACTCAGTCCTTCAAATCTTGAAGATGTAATTGCGATGGTAGCTCTTTATCGTCCAGGCCCAATGGACTGGATACCTGACTTTATTGATCGCAAACATAACCGAAAAAAAATTGAATATTTGCATCCAAAATTAGAACCTATCCTAAAAAATACTTACGGAATTGCAGTCTATCAAGAGCAAGTTATGCAAATGGCTCAAGCTTTAGCTGGATTTTCACTTGGAGAAGCCGACATGCTTCGTAAAGCTATGGGTAAAAAAATCCCAGAACTTATTAAAAAAGAAAAAGTCAAATTCATCGAAGGAGCTGTCAAAAATGGAGTTGATAAAAAAATTGCTGAAAAAATATTTTCTTTTATTGAGCCATTCGCTGGTTATGGTTTTAACAGAAGTCACGCCGCCTGCTACGCACTTATTGGTTATCAAACTGCTTTCTTAAAAGCCCATTATCCAGCCGAATTTATGGCATCCCTTATGGCATCCGATCAAGGAAACAGCGACAGAATTGCTATTGAGGTTGAAGAATGTAAAATTTTAAATATTGCCGTATTAGCCCCTAACATAAACGAAAGTTTTGAGAAATTCACCGTTGTTAAAAGTGAAAAAAATGAAACCACTGAAAATATTCGCTTTGGACTTAACGCTATTAAAAATGTTGGGCATAATATAGCTCAAGAAATTGTAAAAGAAAGAAGTGAAAATGGAAAATATAAAAATTTAATTGACTTTCTTGAAAGAATTACTGGAAAAGATTTGAATAAAAAATCGATTGAGGCTCTAGCTAAAGTCGGTGCCCTTGACGATCTCGGTGAACGAAACCAGCTTATAGAAAATATTGATATTATTTTAAGTTTTTCCAAAAGTATTCAAAAAATGCAAAATTCAAACCAAAGCAGTCTTTTCGGAGAGATGGAAATGGAAGCACCTTCAATAATTTTAGCTGAAACGAAACCAGCTTCTAAAAAACAAAAACTTCATTGGGAAAAAGAACTTTTGGGACTTTATGTCAGCGACCACCCTATATCTGATTATAGGGAATATTTTGAAAAAACGGCCACTCCAATAAAGTCATTAGATAATAACACCGTAGGTAGAATGATAAAAATAGGTGGTGTAATAATAAAAGTCCAAAAAATAGTCACCAAAAGAAAACAGAATATGGCTTTTGTAACTATAGAAGATTTAGGCGGGACGATAGAAACTTTAGTCTTTCCCCATACACTAGAAACAACTAGTGCAATTTGGCAAGAAGAAAATATAATTTTAGTTAGTGGAAAAATTTCAGATAAAGATGGTACATTCAAATTGCTTGCTGACGATGCTAAATTGGTAAATAATCAAGAAGTTGAAGATTTTAAAAGAATATTAGCCACTCAAAAAAAGAATGGAAATTCATTTTTAATACCTAAAAAACAATCCACCCCTTCATTTTTGACCATTCCAATTTCTAAATCGTCTAGCAAAATTGTTATTGAAAAACTTTCTAAAGTTTTTGATTCCGCTAAATCAGGTACCACTAAAATTTATCTAGACCTAGCTGGCACTAAAATGCAAACAGCTTATAGCATCCAAATTGATGATGAACTCTTGGAAAAAATAGAATCAGTAGTACCGTCGTCGACGGGTCGACGACCCGTCGAATGAAAAAATTCATAGATATTTCTACAAATACTCCAAATGATTTATCTTACGAACTTTATTGTCTGAAGATATTATCACACTAATAGCATCAAAGTGATAATTACTATCAGTAAGATTTTTTTCTTTTAAATAAACTTGAGCTATTTTTTGAAGCTTATATAATTTTTTTGGTGTAATACTTTCTTCTGGCAAAGCATCTAAATTATCAGTTTTTCTGGTTTTTACTTCCACAAAAACTATTTCTTTGTTTTTCTTGACCACAATATCAATCTCGCCTATTCTTCTTCCTTGATTATTTTGAAAATTAGAATCAATAATCTTGAATCCTTTCTTTTTAAGAAATTTTTTTGCCACTTCTTCTCCCTGCTCTCCTATACTGATTTCTTTTTTATTTTTCCAGAACATATTGAATTAAGTAATATGTATTAAATAGTTGGCTTAGCTCTCTAACTCTCTAAGTTCTTTGATTAATTTTTTTTCTTTTCTGCTCAATTTTTTAGGAACATTCACAATAATTTTTACCATATGATGACCTCTTCCTCCTTCTCGAAGATATGGAACTCCCTTGGAGCGAATTCTAAAAAGTTCTCCAGATTGAGTTCCTTGAGGAATTTTCATAGAAACTTTTCCTTCGACTGTCTCCACCTCTATTTTATCCCCCAAAACAGCTTGAGAAAAACTAATTGTTTCTTCTGAAAAAATATCATATTCTTTACGAATAAATTTATTATGTGGCTCAATATGAACATTCACATACAAATCCCCGCTAGCTACTCCTTGACTTCCCATTGCTCCTTCTCCTTGAATAGAAATAGTTTGACCATCTTGTATTCCTGCTGGAATATTAACAGAAATATTTTTTTCTTCTTTGGTAACTCCTGTGCCTGAACATTTTTTACATTTCTGAAAAAAAATTTTTCCTTTTCCCTGACAATTATGACAAATAGTTTCTTGCATAATCGTTCCTA
>Ga0209344_10004794_pt1 | contig 12137 bp, 14 predicted proteins | sample Cruoilmetagenom6_FD_187293 | JGI IMG/M metagenome (GOLD analysis project Ga0209344, IMG submission 187293) | Oil polluted marine microbial communities from Coal Oil Point, Santa Barbara, California, USA - Santa Barbara Oil Seep Sample 6 (SPAdes)... | ecosystem: Environmental > Aquatic > Marine...
CTGTGGAGAACACGGTGGTGATCCGGAATCGATTGATTGGTGCTACAAGATCGGTTTGAACTACGTCAGTTGTTCCCCCTTCCGTGTACCTGTCGCCCGCCTGGCCGCTGCCCAGTCTGCGATCGCACACCGGAAATAAGCGATAGAAGTTGTTAGAAACACAGGCTCCCGGGGTTTTACTAAAACTCTGGGAGCTTTTTGTTATTAAGGACTTCGCCCATCCATTTAATCCATGATATTATTCTAGAAGCAATATTTTTTTATACATCGTTTCATTTAAAGGAGAAATAAGATGGATTTTGGATTAGCATTTTCGTATGTCTTTGAAGATGAAGACTGGGTAAAGAAATTAGCCCTGGCCAGTGTGCTATGTTTAACAGTGATCGGTATAATCCCTGTCCTCGGTTGGGGACTTGAAGTGATCAGAAGAGTAATCAAAGAGGATCCAGATCCGCTTCCCGATTGGAGTGAATTTGGGCAGTATTTTGTGAAAGGTCTGTTAATTTTCCTGCTGCTGTTTATTTATTTCCTGCCGATCACCATCCTTGGCAGCTGTAATGCAGGCGTTGGATCTCTTCTTGGGAATAGCGGGGAAGATTTTGCAGCCCCAGTATTCTGGATTTTGACCTCTTGCCTGAGTTGTCTCTATTTCATTTACGGACTTGGTGTATCGCTCGTAATACCTGCAGCACTGGGTAACTATGCAGCCAGCGGTGAGTTTGGATCCGCTTTCAAACTCGGAGAGATTTTCAGGATAGTGAAAAATAACCTTGGCAACTACGGATTAGTGTTTTTAGGGATACTGCTTTCGTATATTATTGCCCCACTGGGCACAGTCGCCTGTGTGATCGGAGTTGCTGTAACAACCGCCTACGCAGTCCTCTTTAATTCCCACTTGATAGGACAGGCATACAAAGTTGCTGCTCCGGGAGGGGAAATCCCAGCTGAACCGATTCCCGAAGCGAGTTAGGGGGACCAGTTCCCGTTGCTAGTTATTCTAAAGATAAAGGATACGGTTCCATTGAGGAAACCGTATCCTTTTATTTAACACTAAAGGGGCTGAGTCATTTGGAACGACTCAGCCCCTAATATATTATCTTTCAAGATTTATTCTTTAGCAAAAGCATACCCGCGATCCATGGCCTTAAAGTTGATAGGCAGGGTCTTTTTATGTCTCTCCGGGATATGTTCTTCGAGGGCTTTTTTTACTGCATCCAAGGGGAGAATGGGCTTCATGGCTAACATAGCTCCCATCATGATCATATTTGCCAGGCGGGCCATGCCAAGTTCTTCAGCAATATCATTGGCGGGGATCAACAGAGCCTGAATCCCTTTCCTCTTAATCTCGCGATTGAACAGGGAAGAATTGGCCACCAGTACTCCTTCATCAGGAACTAAATACTCATACTTATCTACTGAGGGCAAATTCAACGCCAGGACAACATCAGGTTTTCTTACTAGGGGAGAGCCGATGGCTTCTTCGCTGACGATGACCGTACAGTGGGCGGTGCCGCCACGCATTTCGGGACCATAGGAAGGGATCCAGGTAACTTCCAATCCATTGTCCATCGATGCATAAGCAAGAACCTGTCCAGCAAATAATGTGCCCTGGCCGCCAAAGCCAGAAATGATAATACTGGTTTCTTCCATGCCTTATTACTCCTTATACCTTCAATGATTCCAGAACAGAGGAAACTTTATAATCTCCCAGTGGAAACACCGGGACCATCTCTTCAGCCACAAATTCAAGGGCTTCTTGTGGGGTGATCTTTAAATTAGTAGGGCAGGTTGAAAGCAGCTCGACCATGGAGAAGCCCAATCCTCTTTCCTGGGCTTCAAATGCCAGCCGGATAGCCTTTTTTGATTTCCTGATATTGGCTGCATTATGCAAACTACGTCGCACAATGTAGCTGGCTCCATCCAGAGTAGAGAGGATTTCTGCCATCCGGATGGGGTAACCGGTCATTTCTACATCTCTGCCTAAGGGAGAAGAGGTAGTCTTCATTCCTGGCAGTGTCGTGGGGGCCATTTGACCTCCGGTCATACCGTAGATCGCATTGTTAATGAAGATAACTGTGATATTTTCACCCCGGGCAGCAGCGTGCATGATCTCAGCCATGCCAATCGAGGCCAGATCGCCGTCTCCCTGATAAGTGAAAACTGTATTCTCTGGAAGGACTCGTTTGATGCCTGTTGCCATCGCCGGAGCTCGACCGTGAGCAGCTTCTACAAAATCCATATCGAAATACCGATAAGCGAACACTGAACATCCCACGGGAGCAACACCGATGGTTTTTTCCCGCAGACCCATTTCATCCACGACTTCAGCGATCAAACGATGGGCAACACCATGGGTGCAGCCAGGGCAGTAATGAGTGTGGACGTCTGTAAATGATTCTGGACGTTGAAAGACAACTTCTGTTGTTGCAACCATTATTTTTCTCCTGTGAGCAGTTTGTCCATTCGGACGATCCATTCATCACGAGGATCATCAGAAACTGGATCTTGATTGGCAGCCACACGCCGAATCTCATCCAGGAGTTCATCAGGTAATGGGGTCATGCCACCCATTCTGCCGTAAAATTCGATCGGCACCCTGCCCTGGACGATCTTCATGACATCGTCCAGCATCATCCCGGAATTCATTTCAACCACTAAAATTCGCTTCACTTTCTCCGTGAGTTCAAGCAAACGAGCCTGGGGGAATGGCGCGAGGGTGATTGGTCTTAATATCCCTGCTTTTATTCCTTCTTCCCGGGCTTCTCGGACTGCGGAAGAAGCTACCCGGCCGGCGGTACCAAAGCCGATGACCAGAATTTCCGCATCTTTTACTTCATATTCGTCGTAGATAACCTCATTTTTCTCGATCTCTTTCCAACGCTTTAGTAGGCGTAGGTTAGTGATTTCTTCCTCTTCAGGATCGATATAGATGGAAGTGAGGTTATTGGCGTCCCGTCCTTTTGCACCACTGACAGCCCAATCTGGAACTGTCTTGGGGAGTTCTTTCATTGGGGGAAGTTCTGCAGGCTCCATCATCTGGCCCATATTCCCATCAACGATCACATGTACCAGGGCGCGGTATTTATCTGCCAGGTCAAATGCCAGGCTGATATAATCCACAGCTTCCTGGACGCTGGCCGGCGCAAGCACGATCGGGAAATAATCCCCATGTCCGCCGCCCTTGACCATTTGATAATAGTCTCCCTGGGAAGGAGCGATGTTGCCCAATCCTGGACCACCGCGCATAACATTTACTACGACAGCCGGGACTTCAGTGCCAGCGATATAAGAAATCCCCTCCATCATGAGACTGACACCAGGACTGGATGAGGCGGTCATCACCCGTTTTCCGGTGCAGGCTGCACCATAAACCATATTTATCGCTGATACTTCACTTTCCGCCTGGACAAAAGCTCTTCCGAGTTCGGGTAATCGCCTGGACATATATTCCAGGAATTCGGTTGAGGGTGTGATCGGGTACCCGTAAAAGGCTTCCACACCTGCTCGAACAGCAGCTTCTGCAAAAGCATGATTTCCTTTCAATAATTCTTTTGCCACAGTGCTTACCTCCTGGGTTTTCTCTCAGGTTTTTCTCTATACACGGTAATGGCGGCATCGGGGCAAACTACAGCACAGATCCCGCAACCAGTGCAGGTTTCTTCAATCATTTTGGCTGGATGATATCCTTTAGGGGTGAGCCGGCTCTCATCAAATTCCAGAACTTCCTGAGGGCAGGCTTCAATGCAAAGGCCACAACCTTTACAATAATTATCATCCACTACTATCCATCCGGTAACGGCCATTCAATAATCTCCTTTTTGGACCGTAAATCGCCAGGGTCATATCACTTCCAGTACAAGTTATATCATACTCTTTCCCTGGCTCAATTTATACAAGAGTATTATATGAAATGACCTATTTTTGGCATAGTGACACAATTCAGTAGATAGTATAATGATAATCAGGTAGTAGGTAATCATTATCTGCTGATCAACGGCAATTCTCCCCTTATTGACACTCACTCATCCTCTGGTATAATGGCACGGCACTGAAGGAATAGGTCCTTCTGCAGCCTTTTGGCATGGATTAAGGCCCCCAACTTCCCCGCTCCGCTGTGGCCAATGCTTTGAACACGGTGAGACCGGTGAAGTGAAGATTGGAGGAGAAGTTATGAAGTATGCAATTGTTGTAAGTGGTGGGAAACAGTATAAAGCTGTGCCCGGAGAGATTCTCCAGGTTGATAAACTTCCCACTGAAGTCGGAAAGAAATTTGTTTTGAAAGATGTGTTATTCATCTCTGACGGAAAAAAGAAAGTTACCATTGGTACTCCGCTGGTTAAGGGAGCCAAGGTAGAAACAACTGTCACCGGGCAAATTAAAGGGCCCAAGTTGCTGGTTTTCAAATACAAACCCCGTGTGCACTACCGAAAGAGGCAGGGTCATCGTCAGCTATATACACTGCTTCAGGTAAATAAGATAGTGACGAAATCAGGAGAAAAGAAAGATGGCGCATAAAACAGGTGGCGGTTCTACCCGCAATGGACGAGACAGTAATTCCAAGAGATTGGGCGTTAAGAAATTTGGCGGCGAACAGGTACGTTCCGGAAATATTCTGGTTCGTCAGCGCGGCACCAGGATTCACCCAGGAGATAACGTAGGTCGTGGTGGTGATGATACCTTATTTGCTACTGCTGATGGAGTCGTTACTTACCAGGATTTCCGTGGTGGTAAAAAACGCGTTCATGTTTATCCCGCAGAATAAAAGGATTTTGAAATGAAAGAAGCTATTCACCCAAAATATTTCCCCGAAGCTACCATGGTTTGCGCTTGCGGTAACACATGGAAAACGGGATCAACGCAAGAATCAATCCGGACCGATGTTTGCTCTGCATGTCATCCTTTCTACACCGGCGAACAGCGCATTGTTGACACCGAGGGCCAGGTTGACCGATTCTACAAGAAAATCAAATCCCATGAGGAATTTGAGAAAGCGAAATCGGAACGCGAAACCATCAAAGCAGTTGCTGATGTTCCAGTGGATACATTGGAATTAGGTTCCCGTGTTACTAACGCACTTGTGGATGCCAAAATTGTGACCATTCAGGATCTGTTGACTCTGCTGGAAGGTGGCGATCAACCTCTGCTGGATATCAAAGGTTTTGGACGCAAATCACTGATCGATCTGAAGAAAGCTTTGCGATCTCAAGGATTTGAAATCCCTGAAGCAGCTGAGGATATCACAGTTTAAGGTCAGGATACAGTTCTTTTGATAAAATACAGGCAGAGAAATCTTCTGCCTGTTTTTTGTTAATCCAAGTCCAGATAAGTGAGGAAAAGAATGAAACATCATCGGGGAAGGTTGGAAGTCATCACAGGTCCAATGTTCTGTGGTAAGACAGATGAGCTGCTGCGCAGGCTGCGCAGGGCGATTATCGCCAAGCAAAAGATCCAGGTGTTCAAGCCTGGTTTTGATATTCGCTATGGCAGCGAGAAAGTTACTTCTCACGCCGGCAACGAATATAATGCATTCCCAGTTGAGAATATTACAGAAGTACCAACCTTACTTCTTGATGATGTTACCCTGGTTGCCATTGATGAAGCCCAATTCTTTGGCAAGGAGATCATTGATGTTATTCAGGAATTGGTTGATAAGGGAATCAGGGTCATTGTAGGTGGGCTGGACATGGATTTCCGCGGAGAACCTTTTGGCCAAATGCCAGTATTATTGGCCCAGGCGGAAGTTGTAGATAAATTACATGCCATCTGCATGGTGTGTGGGGAGGAAGCAACCCGAACGCAGCGCCTGGTAGATGGCAATCCAGCTTATTATGATGACCCGATCATCATTGTAGGCGCTTCGGAAATGTATGAAGCCCGCTGCAGGATCCATCATCAAGTACCAAAAAAAGAGGAATAAGCATGCAATCTTATAAGGATTTTTTAAGTGAAGTTCTGATTCCAGAACAGGAACTCCAGAACAAGATCATGGAATTGGGTGAACAGATCAGCCAGGATTATGCCGGAGAGGACCTGCATTTGGTTTGTATTCTCCGGGGTGGGGTATTGTTCCTAACAGACTTGATGCGGGCGATCACGGTTCCTCACTCAATTGATTTCATGGCGATCTCTTCCTATGGCGTTGGCATCAGAGAAGCTTCCGGTCAGGTGCGTTTGACGATGGACCTCCGGGATGATATTCAGGGACGTAATGTGATCCTTGTTGAGGATATTGTTGACAGCGGCCATACCCTGACTTCAGTTCTTGGGTTGTTGGCTACCCGGAAACCAGCTTCATTAAAGGTATGCACGCTGCTGGATAAAGCGGAGAGACGGGAAACTGAGGTGCCGCTTGATTATGTAGGATTTGTGATTCCCAATAAATATGTCTTTGGATATGGATTGGACCTGGATGAGTTCTATAGAGAACTGCCATTTATTGGGGTAGTGAACGAAGATAAATATACTCCCCCGGCTCATTAGATTTCCATTGTCCTTCAACCAGGGGGAAAGCTGCACCTGACGGAAATTCTGACCGGTTGCGAATGATTAAACCTGAGGATCTCCGGGATATGGTTTTCAACATTTAACCACTCCTGGATTAGAACATGATGAAAATAACACCATTTCCGGCTCTGTATGAGCAAATTATTGAACTTCTTAAACCTTATCAGGCTTACCTGGTTGGGGGAGCTGTGCGGGATTTGCTGTTGGAAAGACCCATCCATGACCTGGATTTTGCGCTCCCCGAAAATACGATCCCAGCAGCCAAAGAAGTTGCAGATAACCTGGGCGGGGCATTTTTTATCCTTGATGGTGACAGAGAAACCGTTCGGGTGATCTTAAAGGATGAAGACGGAAAACGGATGAATGTTGATTTTTCCCGTTTCCAGGGCGAGAGTATCGAGGAGGATTTGGCAGCTCGGGATTTCACGATCACATCCATGGCATTGGATCCCCGGGGAGATGGCAAGATCATAGATCTTTTCCAAGGAGCCCAGGATTTGAAAGATCGGAAATTAAGGACAACTTCAGCGAGATCGCTGACAGATGATCCCCTGCGCTGCATCAGGGCCGTACGATTAGCCGCTCAATTTAGGTTAAGGATATTGCCTGAAACCAAGGATCAAATCCGGAAATATGGCCAAGGCATAGCAGATATCTCGCCTGAAAGGATCCGGGATGAGCTTTTTAGAATCCTGGATGGACCGAAACAGGCTGCCGCGTTTCAAACCATTGAAATACTGGGCTTATCCCCGTTTGTCTTTTTTGATGAGATTTCAGATCAGCAGATCAAATATTTGGCTTTTCTTGAGGATCTTTGGGGTTTGTTCCTGAAAGACCATGATCAGGATAGCGCTGCTAATTGGTCTTTGGGATTGTTAATCCATCGATTGGGCCGCTTCAGAAAGGATATCCAAGAATTCTTACGATATGAGCTGGTCCCTGGGCGAACGAATTATCAGCTGTCATTTATTGCTCCTCTCCTGGAAAATAGAGAAGATGAGAGTAAAAACAGGGATTGGTCAGAGATACTTCCACTCAGCAACCACGAATGGGATTTCCTGAACAAGAGCAAGCAGGCTTCTGAAGGAATACTGAAGCAAGTTAGATCAGAAGTTCCTCCCCGGCCGCTTGATATTTATCGTTATTATCGTCAGAATGGGCCGGCAGGGATACTGGGCGTATTTTTGGCAGTAGCTGTTGTATCCTCCGATTACGAAAATAATTCTCATCAGGAAGATTGGATAAATGTCCTGGATATATGTAGATCTTACCTGGAAGGTTGGTGGGAAAGAAAGGCCCAATGGGTCTCTCCCCCGATCCTGCTTGATGGTGATGATATCCAATCTGAATTCAGTATCTCCCCAGGACCACGCATCGGTTTTCTGTTGGAATCTCTCCGGGAAGTCCAGGTCGAAAGGGGAATCTCTTCACGAGAGGAAGCTCTCCAGTTCCTGACAGATCTTGTGAACGAGAGGAACGAGAGAACTGAATGAGCCTGTCTCCGGATATTGGAATTTTTAGGGATCTTTACAAGGAATTCTCCCGGCCACTTTCAGAAATTGATTGCGGAGAGAAATGCGGACCATTTAATGAATATGGTGTTCCGGTATGCTGTGACATCAATTTGATCGTACCGTCCGCTTATAGAGCAGAATGGGATTTCTTGAAGGATAATACTGTTCTTTGGCAGCCATGGAGCAGCTCAAATCCCGTAGATCAGGATCTCGAGAATGATCTCCAGGAAGGCCAGGTTTTGCTGAGATGCCAGGGTTACCAACAATGCCAGCGCCCTTATCGAACCATGACCTGCAGGGCTTTCCCTTTTTTCCCCTACTTTGATAGCAAGGGTAACTTCATCGGATTGGTCTATTTTCAGGAATATCGGGATTTATGCTGGATAATTAGCAATCTATCAGTAGTCACCGGAGCGTATAAAAGTGAATTCCAAAAGGCATTTACTATGCTATTTGAGCAATACCCGGAATCAAAACAGAGTTATTCTAAGTTCTCGTCTTTTGTCAGGGAAGAAAGTATTTGTTCAGGTGATAAAATAATTCTTCTTGATTTTGAAGATAACGTATTTCTTTTGGACCCTGATTCAGAGATCTCACGCCAAGTGAGTTATGAGGATTTGGAGTCCTATGGTCCATTCAACATAACCAAAGACTTGATTTTCCCGGACGAGATTCCGGACTAAGTATGGAAAACCCGAATCATTTAATCACTGAATTTTCCCTCTCTGAGGAATACCAGATTCCTGACAGGATCATAGCCAGCAGGAAGAATCCTCTTGCCTGGTTATCCGCTCATTTTACTCAGTACTGGTACTTGGGATTGACGACCCTGGCGGGTGCTATTGGCAATGCTTCACTGGCAGCACTTGTTCCTGTTATGGTCGGTAAGGCATTAAACGCGCTATTGGAAGCTCCTCCAAAAACTGAAAAGCTCCTCGATATTGCTTTAATTATCATGGTGACACAAATTGTCCGGGGTGCGCTCCAGTTAGGTCGGAATTTTAGTGCAGAACTGCTTGGCCAGCTGATAGAAAAGAATATCCGCCACGAGCTATATACCTCCCTGCTGGGGAAGAGCATGACCTATCACAGCCTACTGCCGGTTGGGGATGTGATGGCCAGGGCCACCAATGATGTTCGCGAGATCAATTTTATGTTCAGTCCTGGGTTTAACCTTGTTGTAGGATCGGCCAATTTTATTATCATGCCGATAATATTTTCAGTTCAATATCATCCCTCTTTGATTGCTGCGCCGCTGGTTTTCCTGGTTCTATACATCTTTGCGCTGTGGCAGTACTTGCACGAACTTCAGCCGATCACTGATTCAGTCAGGGATGCATTTGGCACTTTGAATTCGCGCTTAGCAGAGGCGGTGGATGGGATTGAAACCGTCAAGGGTATGGCTGAAGAAGCCAGTGAAGTGAATTTATTCGCCAGCAATGCTCGCCGCTTTATGAATATAGAGATCCATCAGGGAGATGTGGAGGCCCGCTTTCTGCCTCTATTGATTATGGGTCTGACCCAGGCTGGAGGACTCTTCCACGCGGTTTTTCTATTCCAAAAGGGCCTGCTGGAAGTAGGCGATATTGCTGCCTATTATGGACTTCTGGCTTTGCTGGGCTTTCCAACGTTTATTTCTCTGTTTGCTTATTCACAGGTCTCCCTGGGTTTCGCTGGAGCCAGACGAATTCTTGAGTTGATCAATCGGGAAACCGAATTAGACCAGAATCGGGCAGGGCATCAAGCCGAAATCAAAGGCAAGATCCATTTTGATCAGGTTTCCTATGCTTATACGGATGTTGAAAACACCCTCACTAAGATTGATTTCACCATTCAACCGGGACAGACCATCGCAGTGGTCGGTCAAACGGGATCTGGGAAAACTACCCTGGCAAAATTAATCAACCGGACCTATGACACTACTTCAGGAGCTATCCGCATTGATGATTTTGATGTCATGGACTGGAACTTGGAAGCTCTCCGCAAACAGATCTCGATCATTGAGCAAGATATTTTCCTGTTCTCAAACACAATTGCGGAAAATATCGCCTTCGGAAAACCGGATGCAACCCAGGAAGAGATCGAAGGAGCGGCCAGATCCGCTCAAGCCCATGAGTTCATACTTTCATTTAAGAACGGCTATAAGACCTTACTGGGAGAGAGGGGAGTGAACCTCTCTGGTGGCCAGCGCCAACGATTAGCTCTGGCACGAGCTTTCCTGACAGATCCGAAGATCCTGATCCTGGATGATTCCACAAGTTCGATTGACAGCGCTACGGAGGATGAGATCCAGAAGGCGATATTTGAAGCTGCCAGGGGGAGGACAACGATCATTATTACCCATCGTTTATCCCAGATCCGCTGGGCGGATACCATCCTGGTCATCCGCAAGGGTGAAGTGATTGCCCAGGGTTCGCATGACGAGCTGATGGCCAGCTCAAAAACATACAGCCAGTTGTTCATGGATTAATATTATTTTGTTGCGAGGCACAGGGCATGGGATTCTTTTCCAATCTGGACACCGAAGCATATGACAGGGAATACACCGATCAGGACCTGCTGAAGCGGATCTTTTCATATTTGAAGCCGCATTCTGGTCGCCTGGTAGGAATACTGTTGTACCTGATCCTGATCGGCAGTTCCAGCGCCTCCTTTCCCTTGGTCATCTCAAGTAGTATAGACCGTTTGACAGTTGACCACTCTGATGCCCAGGTCACAATATTGATTGGTCTGGTAATGGTGGCTGCCCTTATATTTTGGGGCGGGAATTGGATCCGTCGGCGAATGACAGTTCGGGTAGTCTCTGAGGTGGTTATGACCCTCAGGACGGATGCTTTTACTTCGGCGGCTAATCATGATCTATCATTTTATGATAGATTTTCTTCTGGCAAGGTTGTTTCGAGGATCACATCGGATACGAGGGAATTTGGAAAACTTATCCTATTGATCACCGATCTCGGCGCTCAAATGATCCAGGCACTGATTCTTGGTTTCGTCCTGGTGCGTTTGGAATTTCGACTGTTTTTGTACATCCTTGGGTTTTTGCCTGTGATATTCGTGCTGGCGAGAGGTTTTCGAAGCATGGCCCGAAAGGTAACCCGGGAGGGTATGAAAGCTATGGCCAAGGTGAACGCGACTATCAAAGAAACAGTCAGCGGAATAGCTGTCGCAAAGAATTTCCGCCAGGAGCCGGAAATCTTCGCCGATTTTAATCAAGCAAATCAGGAATCCTACACAATCAATGTAAGGCGGGGATTTATCCTTTCGATTGTTTTCCCAGTGCTAAACGCCTTGGGTGGAGTCGGCACCGCATTACTGGTTTATGTTGGCGGTATGAGCGCTGCCGCAGGAATAGTGACCATTGGTTCCTGGTATCTTTTTGTGGTTGGCCTGGATAGATTTTTCAATCCGGTATTGAATCTAGCTTCGTTTTCTGCCCAGGTTCAGGTCGGCCTGGCTGCGGCGGAACGAGTTTACGCTCTGATCGATGCAGAACCGGCTGTTATACAAACAGGTAGCCAGAACCCTGGACGTTTATCAGGCATGATCAAAATTGAGGATCTGAACTTCAAATATACAGATGATGATTGGGTCTTCAAGAATATTAATCTCACAATTAACCCAGGAGAAAGCATTGCTCTGGTTGGACATACTGGTTCTGGAAAATCTTCAATTGCCAAACTGATCGCCCGTTTTTATGAGTTCCAATCTGGGACGATTTGGGTCGATGATTATGATATCCGTGATCTAGACCTAACCGATTACCGTAAGCAGCTGGGTATGATCTCCCAGGTACCCTTTTTATTCTCGGGAACAGTAGCAGAAAACATTCAATACGCTTGCACCGATTCCAGTTTGGAAGAAATGACTCAGCTCGCAAGGGAAATTGGTGATGGGGAGTGGTTAGAAACCCTTCCTGAAGGCTTCGACACTGAAGTAGGGGAACGGGGCGGGCACCTATCTATGGGACAGAGGCAGCTTGTGGCCTTGCTGCGAGTATTGATCCAAAATCCAGCGATCTTCATCCTGGACGAAGCGACCGCAAGCATTGATCCCTTTACTGAGCGTCAGATCCAACAGGCTTTGGACTTGATCCTTAAAGACAGTACTAGCATCTTG
>Ga0209344_10004796_pt1 | contig 12136 bp, 9 predicted proteins | sample Cruoilmetagenom6_FD_187293 | JGI IMG/M metagenome (GOLD analysis project Ga0209344, IMG submission 187293) | Oil polluted marine microbial communities from Coal Oil Point, Santa Barbara, California, USA - Santa Barbara Oil Seep Sample 6 (SPAdes)... | ecosystem: Environmental > Aquatic > Marine >...
TTGCCGACCTGATTTTATATCGGCGATATAACTGCGATATTGTTCTGATTGATATTGAAGAAAGCACAGATCGGCACTTTGGTTTCCAAAGCAAGGGTGCAGGTTATGCCAGCTTGGAAAAGGCCCAGGAATTTTTGGTAAAAAATGGCGTCCCCAAGGAAAAAATTATTTTGATAAACCCCAACAAACAAGACGTTGCGGAAATTGGTCAGGTAGATCTGGCCATTAGCCTTGCATCCTGTGGGTTTCATTATCCGGTAGAAACCTATGATGCATTCTTCAAAACCCAAATTTCTTCCGGTGGCGGTGTGGTTTTGGACATCAGAAAAGGTTCGGGTGGTATAAAAACCATGAAATCATTCGGTGATGTAACCGTTCTTAAAAAACATCCGAAACATTCGATCGTTTTTTCCGGAACTGAAAAGGGTATAAATGTTAGCTCAACATGAAAAGACCATTTTGCAGTCATTGGATGTTGATGACGTACAGCACTTCGCAGACATCAATTTCGGCGCACCGGAACTGGCCGTTGCTTTGCACAAGCGTTATGGGTGCAAGATAGATTTATTATCGGTCGACAATACATGTGATTTTATCGAACCTTCAAAAAAAGCGATGAACACATATCTGGATTTTCTAAAGAAATCGGGCGTTGCCAAATCCGCTATCCGTATCGTTACACGTCGTAAAATGTTGAAATGTTATGATGTACTGGCTTCGGTTAATAACTTTGGAACACGTTTCAAAATCAAGTTCATTGATAAACTGTTCAATAAAGCCCTTCACCCGATGTCTCGTGTTGTTCTGACAATTAAAAAAGGATCGAGTAGTTATCCTTTCCTAAACAACTATGGTGGTTGCAACACAATTGTCTTGCCTACAGGCAAAGATATCGGTCTGGTTATTTTGTCAATGGAGCCCAAATCAAAACCTGATCAAGAATGGTCTTCAATTGCAAAAGATCTTGCCGGAAAAGACGGATTTTTTACTGATTGTGGCGAACACTCGTTTTTGTATGTTCCACGGGGAAAAACACTGGTTGTTACCTTTGACAATCTTGATATTGCCATGACCAAACGTAACACGCGCAGACCATGGGGATTTGAATTCATTGAAGCACAAAACTGGTCAATGCTTGGCGTTATGGCAAACGGCTGGACATGGTTTCGCGACCCTGCTGTAAGTGCTGAATTTGATCGTTTAAAGGAAAGCGGTTTTTTCAAGCAGTTTTCCCGTGTTGTATTCTACGGGGCCTCAATGGGCGGATACGCGGCTGCCGCCTATTCATCAGCGGCAGAAGGATCCACTGTCTTTGCCATCAGCCCCCAGTCCACAGTCGATAAATCTATCGTACCTTGGGAAATGCGCTATAAAACAGTTTGGCAACGTGATTTTTCCGGCCCTTACGGTGACGCCGCCATCGTCAGCAACCAAGCCAAAACAGTCCATATAATGTATGACCCTTATGTTAAACTGGATACAGCCCATGCGGCACGGTTCACAGGTGAAAATGTCACCCAGTGGCGGTGTCCGCACTTGGGGCACAGGTTGGGATCGTCACTTTTACAAATGGGAATATTAAACGAGATTGCGCGTGAATGTATTAACGGCGATCTGGACGATAAAACATTCTACAGACTGCTACGCAAAAGACGTACCCTGCCGCGTTATCTGCGCGAACTAACATACTTGGCGCTTGAGAAAAAACACATAGGCTTGGCAACACGGGTCTGTAAGTTTATGAAACAACAAGGGCATATTAAGCTTTCCAATCAAATGATGACACAGATTAACGCAAAGGCGGTCAAAGCATAAACTATGGAAATAAACGTTTACATAGGTGGGCACGAAGCCACTACAAAACATTTTATAAGCGCCTTAAAGGAAAACAAAGATACCTTGGATGCTGAAAACGTTGTTTGCTTTCCGATGGAGGATGATACCTTCCATAATTTATTCAGAGCATCGAAAACCATTCGCCAAGGCGGCGATATTGAAACGATACGAACAAAATTGCTTCAACAATTAACTGGGGTTCAGGATGCCAATAAATTTATTATCGTTGATTATCGTGTGATCGGTAATAAACATCGTACGTTTGAAAGAGAACCCTTTTTCCCAAGATCGGGAGGTTTTATTAAACAATTGAAGGTTATTTTTCAAACACACAATATACATACTTTTACTGAAACACGTAATCTTGCAACCTTTATCCCGTCTTGCTATTCAAGTAGAATATTCGATAATTTTTCCAGTAGCTTTGAAGATTTCCTTGCCACAATAAATATAGAGAACCTACGCTGGTCAGAATATATTGAACGCGAGCAAGGTCGTGGCGAGGCGCGCATTCCCGCAACAGTTTGGCGTTTTGAAGACTATCCCTACATATGGCGCGATGTTATTGGCGCAATGACAGGAATATCAAAATACCAAGACCTGCTTAGCCCGGCAGCACCGTTTGATTTCAATGATAATCTTCAAATGGCGTTACTCTTATACAAATACACCCAAAAATATCCTGTCAAATCCGACGACGAGTTTGAGAAGCTTAAAAAAATATTTTTGGAACACAAACCTGCAACATCCAGAGAAATTATCAGCACGGACTGGTCGGCCAAGCGCATTGAAGCTTTGACCAACAGTTATAATGATGACTGGTATTACATTGAACGTATGGAAAATGTTGAAACAATTCGACCACGTACCCTGACCCGTTAAATATACAAAACCACAAAACAAACAAAGGCAAACCAATGGAAAAAAAACGTGACATCGTGCGCAGAGGCATGCTGGAAACCTTCCCAAAAGGTGGAAAATGCGCCGAAATCGGCGTTTGGGAAGGCCGCTTCAGTGAAGAGATTCTGGCAACAACCGAACCAACCGAATTACACCTGATTGATCCGTGGGAATATATGCCGGAATTTTCAAACACCGGGTTCGGCCGCAAAAGAAACTCTGACCGCATGGTCGAAATGTACGAACAGGTAAAAGAGAAATTCAAAGATGACGAACGCGTGACCATTCACCGCGCAACATCTGCAGACGCTTTGGACAAAATGGATGATGGCGAACTTGATTGGGTCTACATTGATGGCAATCACAATGAACCGTTTATTTCCAACGATCTAAAATTGGCCCTGAAAAAAGTGAAACCAAGCGGCCTGATTGCAGGTGATGATTACTATTGGAATAAAGATAACGGCGCACCGATTAAGCACGCCGTAAACAAGTTGGTGGAAGAGTTAGGCGATAAAGCCACGTTTGATCGCCGTGGTCAGCAGTATATCATCCGCCTGAACCGCGCCTAACCGTTATAACCGTCTGGATTCTGCCGTTGCCAGTTCCAGGCGGTTTTACACATATCCGTCAAATCACGCGTTGCCTGCCAACCCAGCAGACTTTGTGCCTTGCTGGCGTCCGCATAACAGGCCGCCACATCACCCGGACGGCGCGCTACCACCTCATGAGGCACAGATCGCCCTGAGGCCGCCTCAAATGCCGCTACAACGTCCAGAACAGACGCTCCCTGCCCTGTTCCCACATTGATCGCCTCACAGCCTGCGTGCGTCTCGGCAAAGCTTATAGCGGCCGCATGGGCCTTTGCCAGATCGACCACATGGATATAATCGCGGACACCCGTGCCGTCAGGCGTGTCATAATCTCCACCGAACACCTGCAGTTTCTTGCGCCGCCCAACAGCTACCTGGCTGACAAACGGCATCAAATTATTCGGAATATCATGCGGGTCTTCCCCGATTTTACCACTATCATGCGCTCCAACGGGATTGAAGTAACGCAACAACACGGCGCTGGTATCTGGCCGCGTAGCACACCAATCACGCAAAATATGTTCCACCATCAATTTGGTCTGCCCATAAGGGTTGGTCGCAGACAAAGGATGGCTTTCATCCAGCGGCAAATACTGCGGATCACCGTAAACCGTAGCCGACGACGAAAATACAATACGCCTGCATCTTGCCGCTTCCATACCCCGCAACAACGATAGCGTACCAACAACATTGTTTTCATAATACATCAAAGGCTTTGCAACAGATTCGCCAACCGCCTTTTTACCGGCAAAATGCACAACCACATCAGGTTGGAAATCAGCCAAAGCCTTACTTACCGATGTTTGGTCCAGAATATTTCCCGTTACCGTCTGGAATTTTTGGTTGGTTAGCTGCTCCACGCGCTTCAACGCCTCTGGCGCACTGTTCGAAAAATCATCGTAAACACAAACCTCATGCGCCTCCGACAAAACCTCCAACAATGTATGGCTGCCGATGTACCCTGCCCCGCCAGTTAAAAAGACCCGCATCATGTACCCTTTTCTTTCTGCCGCGCAGTAATCATCAATTGTGCTAATGATCCTGCAAAGCGTGGTGGCAAATCTGCCCGCGACAAGCTTACGATCCGGGTAAACAAGCGTACACCTTCCATTTCTTCCAAAACCACTTGTGCACATTTTTGGTGCCATTCCACCCCTGCCCGGTGCAATGCTTTCAGTTCGTTATCCGCCAGCCAAACTTCCATTTTTTCTTTTGTTTCAGCAATACTACGTTGAATAGTGGCATCTTCAACTTGATTAAAATTACGATCTACCCAATATCCTAAATCCAGTTGTTTGTCAGATCTGTTCGGCAATCCGCGCTTGGTTTTTGCCAAATACGCCTTGGCTGATTTTACTGAATAATGATTAAGACAAACCAGATCAATACCGCCGTTCGCACCATAAGTTACCGTTGCTTTATCCAGATATTCGGCCCCAAGCGGCTGCCCCGCACCGTTGACCCATCGGATTTTAGACGTATCCCGTTCAACCCGTTTCTTGGGTCGATGCACCCCAAGCTTTTCATAAGAGCCATCGTTTTTGAACAAAGTCTTGAACATGGAAGATGTAATCGGTGCATAACATGGAAACCGGGCACATTTACCGAATTGCTCAATCACAGGTGCATCTTCAATTTCCACCCGTCCGTCATTGCCGAACATCCGCCATGTCAGCGCAAAAGCAGTTGCATCGGGGCAAGCGGCCAGCAAATCATCCAGATGCCCCGCCCCCACTTTGACATTCACAAACTCGTCTACATCGGCAAATAATATCCATTCTGCTTCAGCCCGCATGGCATGTTTATCTGCGCGCTTCAAAGCCGTCCACTGCACGCCTGCATTCGTGATCTTGTCATTGCGCACATGGGTAATCACCCCAAGCGTATCAAGACGGTCTAGCATCGCTTCTGTGCCGTCATCACAATCATTGGAATAAATCAAAAACCCGTCCACACCGATACTGCGATGATAAGCCAACCATTCCAGAATATATGGGGCTTCATTGCGCATCGATGTGATCATCAGATATTTCATCTACAATTCCACCTCGTTCAAAAGCGGATAATCCAGTGGCACTGACTCTGGTCCTTCCATGAAAATGGCACTGCCGAAATGTGCGTGCAGTCGGGACAGCTTTGTCATTCGTTCGGATTTCAGCGTTTCATACATCGCCATATAATCAGGTCGTTGTTTTAACTCGCCAATACGTTTTTTATGCGCTTTCACGCACAATTCGTGCTGTGCAGCGATTTCTTCATCCGCCATCAACTCATCGAATTTCGCTTTTGCCCGTGCAACCTTATTCAAGATCGTGGCGTCCTCTTCAGCGTTATTGTTCATTCGAAACCAATACGTCATGCCTTGATCACGATCCACATGGTTCACGCGCCCCCGGTCCCGTTTAACCAAAAACGACTCGCATGACCGCAATGCATAATGGTTTAATGTCACCATATCATAACCATAAGTCCGGGCTGTATTGCGCCACCCCGTGCGTAAAATATTTTCGGGCATCCGAACACCTGATCCGTTGACCCAATAAATATGATCCTTGAATTCAGGCTGTAAACCAACAGGGCGGTGAACCCCGTATTTCTTATAAAACCCGTTGTTGCGAAACATGGTCTTGAAACCCCATGCCTGATGCGGCTTGCGGCAAATATGGGGGGCACAGCGAAAAAACTGTTCGGTGATAAACTTGTCCTCGAACAAATCTACTTCCGCATTGCCGAACAACCGCCACGTCATCGACCAGATATTTGCCTGCGGCATTGCTGCAAACAGATCATGTAACGTGCCGTCACCCACGTGAATGTTGATATACTCATCAACATCCATACACATAACCCAGTCCGCTTCCTGCGCTTTTTGCGTTGATTGCGCTGCTAAATAGGCTGCATGTTGCGGCTTTTGCCCCGTTTCACGATACGGGTTTTCGCAATGTTGCACGATGCCTTTGCGATCCAGTAAATCAAACATCGTATCTGTGCCATCGGTACAATCATTCGTATATACCACAAAATCCGTCACCCCGATCGACATATGATAGGCCAACCATTCCAGCATGAACGGCCCTTCGTTTTTCATCGTGGTGACAAGCAAGATACGCGTGTTTGCCGTGCCTGTTTTATGATGTTTTGCAACTTTGGGCGGTCGTTTCGTTGCATAATTGAATTGATCATCCAGAAGACCGCACAAATCCTCATTCACCACCAATGACGCTTTGGGTACAATTTGTCCGATCTTCAAACTAGGATAGCGCATCCCCATACATCGCCAAAAACCAAAGCTGGCGCTAACCGGGTCGGGTTCAATCGTTGATGCTCGAAACGGGCGTAACGCGGGATCCCTTTGCATAAACGTCTGGCTGATAACCCAGATATGCGGCCCGCGGCGCCCATCAAAACTGGTACAGGTATGATCGGCAAAATGCGGCTTCTTTGGTTTACGATAGGAAAACGGATAGGCCAAAGTGCCAAAAAACTTCAAATAGGTTTTACTGGCAACCGCAGCATCAAAAACCGATACGCCCCCTGCCCCATGCAACAATAAATCACACAATCCCATATGCACGACGGCGCGCGCACTATCAAAACTGCGCCTCCGAACCGCATCCATAATCGCCAGTTCAAACAATGCAGAGGCAAAAGGCGCAGGAACCGCAGGATCCAGCAATGCTTTGCCCGGTCCATCAGGTGTTGTATGGCGGTCCAACAGGCTCGGATGATTTTGATGCCCTAACGGTTGATTGCTGTCCAAAAGCACAAAACACTTTAATCCCTTAACTGTCCCTGCTGCCTTCATCAATCGATTGACCGCAGCTTTTCCCGTCCAATTATCTTCACACCGCCGCAGCATCACAACCGCTTCCAGACCATGCCTGTCACAATGATAGGATAACCAGTTTTTGAATGTATCCGAGTCAGGATCGACTTCGGACAAAAACGCCGTGTTCAAACCTGCAAAATGCGCCGCCAGATTGGGGTTTATATTCAGCTTAACGGTTTTTCCGTCCAGCTCTATAACTATGTTTTGTGTTGTATTCGCATTTTTACGCGCCAAAGTTATATCCAGTCCGCGCGGAACCGGACGCATAGCTTCAATAGGTAAAGTATCCTTACCTTCTTTAAATATCAATCGATCCTGAAACCCGTCAATAAGAACACGGCTTGAAATATAGACATGCAAAAAATCCCCAATTGGAACAACATCCAGAACAAACGGTGTATTAGATTCTAACTTGAAACTAACCAGCTCGTTCCATGCCTTGGGAAATAACTGGCCGGATAAACGTTGATGAATGGTTTTGACTGCCATGGCGCCTGAAAATACCCGTTTTTTATCATCCTAGCGGAATTTCGAATTCACAGCCAGTCTTACATACCACCCGTTGAACAATGACTTAGCACTTAATTCTTATGCTGCGCACACTGGGGTCAATACGGCTGACTGCCTGCATAAGCCTGTCTGACAAATGGGTTTCTACATATGTGGCATGAAATTTAGTTGGCGCGATTAATGTTAAACAATGCCCATCCCGCCCGGCCTCTTGCAACTGCTGAAGCCATGCTGCGAAAATTGTCGGATCATATGTAAATAAAATACCGGCCGCAGATGACCATATTGTTCCGTCGTCAACAGGCGGTACAGCACTCGCAGCAAAGGGCACAACATTGCTTTGCTGCACGTTTTGCGCTGTAAGGCCCGTCATTTCGCTCAAACGCCCAACAAAATCCGGCCCGATTTTCGGCCACTCCACTTCCGTTTCCTTTAACACTAAATCCAGGTTAAACCCATAAAGTGTCACACGGCCACGCGCCCCTGCCCGCTTAACCGTCAGCCATTCTTTCGCTTTCAGCTTGGCCATTTCGCGTTTTACCGTGCGTTCATCAACTGACCATAGTTTTGCAATTTCACGTTGACCCATACTCAATTCATCCCGTTGCCAGTTATATCTGGTCGTGATTAGTGACATCAGGCGCAAAATAAGCCTCTGCGTTAGTTTATCGCGTGCAAGCGCATAAGCCATCATAGCCGAAAGGATATCGTATTTCTTTGTTGCGGCATCCCGCCCGACGGGTCTACTGGCCAACATTGGGCCGTTCCTTCCTGTACCTGATCCGAATATAAGGATCGCCACCTTTGCCCCGACTCATTATTGGTCAGGTTTATACTGCCTATATACATGGAAACGGCCTTAATACAACGCTGTTTCGTAATATCTGATTATTTGCGTCCAGTTATTTGATTCTGTCAAGAGCCCTGTTTCAAGCCGCTTTAAATCTAACCCTATAAAAATATATAAATAAGGTAAGAATGGTAAAGGGGGACATCTAATATGTCACCCTATTCAGCAAGGATGTCACCCCATTTGTAGTTGAGGCCTTATTGGTGTCACCCTAAATATGGTTACGGATCTCTCATTATGTATCAATATATTCTTCTATGTATTGCGAATCGCCTTTTGAAAGAATGCTATATAGCTATTGGGTATATTCCCTACGGGGAAGGTTTATAAATATAATATTACCTTTTGCTTTTTTTGCAAATAAGACGTAATTACGAAAAATATAATAATTAACGTCCCGAGGCACAGAATGTTCGATCATAAAGATCTTCACCACTTACACGCGCAGTCCCTGAAAATGCAAAGCTGGATTAGGCAGCAAACCTTCAGCCCAGAGATGGAAAAAACCCTACGGCGGTTTTCCAGTTGGGAAGTGTCAGAGCTGATTTTGAAAATTAACCAGTCCACATTTCGCGGTCGCTTGGCCGCCGACCCTTCCCTTCCTGCAGGTGAAGTAGAGGAAGACGGTCGTCAGCGATGGTACAGTCTAGAAGAAGTGAATGAGCTGCGTCGCCGTATGAAGGTAAACCGTAAATCCCTGATGCCGCATCGTCCCACTGGCAAGCGCGCATTTCGCGCGGCAATTGCCAACTTTAAAGGCGGGGCCGGTAAATCGACAGTTGCGCTGCATTTCGCGCATGCAGCGGCCCTTGATGGTTATCGTATTCTCGTCGTGGATTTTGATCCGCAAGCGACTTTATCGCACAGTATGGGCCTGAATGATGTGGCAGAAGACCACACGGTCTGGGGCATTATGGCACGAGATTTAATACGTGAAACCGACAGGATGAATGCCAGCCCGGTTGCGGCAGCCAGCGGGACCACCCTGCCCCAACGCAAATTGCCTGCTTCCATCCGTGATCTGGGTTTGGATGAACTACGGGTGAATGATTTCATCAAGCCTACCGCGTGGCCCACGATTGATATTATTCCGTCATGTGCCAATGCCGCCTTTGTTGAATTTGCCAGCGCGCAATATCGCCATCTGAACCCGGAATGGTCGTTCTTTGCCGCTGTCAGCCGCTATCTGGATGCGATACCTGATGATGCCTATGATCTGATCATTTTCGATTGCCCGCCTGCAATCGGGTACCAATCTATGAATGCTGTGTTTGCAGCAGACATGCTTTATATTCCATCTGGCCCTGCTTATTGGGAATACGACAGTACAACCAGCTTTATCGGACAATTATCCGAAGCGCTGGAAGATTTGGCAGTTGGTTTTGACGGAACCTTCCCCGCGGGGAATATGACGTTGCCGAAAGCTTTTTGCGATGTGCGGTTTCTGATGACCCGTTTTGAGCCGGGCAATGAGTTGCACCAAGCGATGTACAGTGCGTTCCAGAAAGTATTTGGTGACCGTTTGGCTGTACACCCCATAGAGATGACCCGGGCCGTTGAGCAATCAAGCAGGTTTCTAAGCTCGGTTTATGAAATTGATTACCGTGATATGACGCGCGAAACATGGCGTCGGGCGCGAGCCACGTTTGACCGTGGTTATGAAGAATTCAAAACTGCGATTATTGCATCGTGGGATAAGCTGGAGGATAAGGCATGAGCAAGAAACGTCGCGTATTTGATATCGATATGCCCGAAGATGAAATCGTCCCCACGGGGAAGGTTGCAGAAACGCAGGCTGCCCCTGAAACAAAATCCGCTTTTGATGCTGGGCCGAAACGGCGGGGGCCAATGGCCTCGGCCATTTCCGAAAATGCCGACAGCCTGAAAGAGCGTCAGGCGATGGAACAGCAGATACGCGCCGAGAACGATCAGTTGGCACACGAGTATGTGCAACGTAAAGCGGACGGGCTGGTGATCGATTTGATTCCGTTGGATCAAATCCTATCCAAGAAACTGGCCCGAGACCGTATGGACAATGCGGATGAGGTTTTGGACGAATTGATCACGTCCATTCAAGAGGTTGGCCTGTCGAACCCGATACGTGTACAAAAGCGCGCTGACGGGCTGTACGAGCTGGTGCAGGGCTTTCGACGCCTTGCGGCCTATAAGGCGCTTAAAGAGGCTTCGGCGCATCCTGAGATGTATTCCTGCATTCCTGCGGCCGTTATTTTCACGGATGAGGCGCTGGAGCGGCTGTACCGTCAAATGGTCGATGAAAATTTGATCCGCAAAGATATATCCTTTGCCGAAATGGCCGGTCTTGCACTTAAATATGCGCAGGATACGGCGACGGATTGTGATGATCCCGAAAAAGCCGTGGCGATATTGTTTAAATCTGCGGGCTACCAGAAGCGCAGCTATATTCGCGGCTTTATCGGGTTGATGGAAAGGGTAGGGGGTGTTTTGAAATACCCGGCTGAAATATCGCGGGCTTTGGGGTTGGAGCTGCGTAAACGCATTGATGCGGACGGTTCGGTTGTCGCGCAAATTGAAAACGATTTGATTGCGGCGGGGCCGGATCGTTTGGCCGAAGAAGAGCAAGCCATTTTGCGCCGTGCGGCAGGTCTTGAAGCGGATAAAAAACCCTTCCCCGCAGGGAAGGTAGGGGGCGCCCCGCCGCGCAAGGCAAAAACTGTATTCAACATTGCCCGCCCCGAAGGTACGGTGAAATGTATTGCAACGGCAGGACGGCTTGAGTTGCGTGTCGCAAAGGATTTTTCAACGGTTGACCGTCTTAAATTGGAATGCGCTATACGAGAGCTAATGCTAGGCATAGAATAAAATGTTGATTTTCAATAGCTTAGTCGCGATTTTACCGTTTGGATTCACATGTACCAGCCCAGTAGGCAGGTTTTTGCAAACAATCGCACCTTGGCCATTGTGGCGCAAGGCAACAAGCCCTAGAAAGCTGTAATGCAAACGACCCTTAAAAAAAAGCTGGCACGATTTCTTGAGTTTATACCGATTTGGCTGGGCATCATTTTGGGCCGACTGATGCCGTTTCGTATGCGCGGCGCTTTATTTGCCGCAGCCGGGGGATTTTTTGTGCCAATGGTTCCCGTGTCACGCAAACGCGTGCTGGACGGGCTGAAACGGGTTTTTCCCGAAATGAAAGAAAAAGAAGCACGTATTTTATGCAAGCGCATCGGGCGGAATATCGGCCGGACAATGTCAGAGATTTTGTTCAATGCCAGTTTCAAACAACAAATTGAATTGTTCGATGCAAAAGGCATTGGGCTGGAAGCCCTGCATAAAGCAAAGGCTGAAGGCAAAGGGGCCATAATCGTATCGGCGCATTTTGGCCAATGGGAAGCAATTCGTCATTATTTGCAAGCGTCTGGAATGGAAACCGGGGCAGTGTATCGCGAGAACAGTAATCCTTGGTTCGAGCGGCATTGGTTGACCGGTATAAAGCTGGGGGGAGAACCAATAGTTGCAAAAGGCCCCAGCGGAAATATGAAGATGATACGGCATTTGCGCAAAGGCGGGTTTTTTGCGTTATTGGTTGATCAAAAATTTCAGCAAGGCCATTTAATACCTTTTCTTGGAATTGATGCT
>Ga0209344_10004797_pt1 | contig 12136 bp, 16 predicted proteins | sample Cruoilmetagenom6_FD_187293 | JGI IMG/M metagenome (GOLD analysis project Ga0209344, IMG submission 187293) | Oil polluted marine microbial communities from Coal Oil Point, Santa Barbara, California, USA - Santa Barbara Oil Seep Sample 6 (SPAdes)... | ecosystem: Environmental > Aquatic > Marine...
CCCCCTTGGGGGTTGGGTTAAGGATACTACAAATCAGTCGTTTGTCAAATGCTTCGCAGCTTCTTGTTACACTATTTAAAGAATAAACCCGGCTTAAGCCGGGTTTATTTTGTAGTACTTGCATTTATTGAAGATGGGAGTCAAAAGCCACTCTAAAGTCGTCTTCTGCAACTGGTCCCAACCACTGCTCGAGAACAGTCCCCTGTCCATCAATCAGGATAAAATGAGGTTGGTATCTATAGCCAAGTTGTCTTAGAAAATCAGCATTAGCGCTATCGTCTACATCGAGATAAACAAAATTGATCTTACCAAAGTACTCTACTTCGAGCCCATGCACGATGGGCGCCATATTTCGGCAAGTACTTCACCAGAAAGCAAAGACTTCAACAAGCTGGATATCCCCTGAAGCCAAATTTACATTCGCCGGATCAGTGCTTTCCAGGCCAGTCCTTGGTTCGGGCACCACAACTTCATCTTCCATTTCCTCTTGTGTTGGCTCTGCAGCTTCCTGAGTGTTCGTCGTTGGGACCCCGGTATCAACAACAGCTACAGCTTCACCCGAGTCAGGCTGCACAGCGATTTGATCTGGTTGCTCAGTCCGACCGGAAAATACAAAAACAATTACAGCCACTAGAAGGAGAGCAACTCCTACTAGCCAAATTAGTATTTTATTATTTTTCATAAACACCTCAAATATATGTCTTTCCTTTCCAAAATGAATCTTGTAAGGATTGTCTTTGAACAAACGTCAATAAACAGCGTCCTCCTTTTTTGAAACATTTTCTGTCGGTTATAATCCATTACTATGGTATTGATGTACTTTACAGGCGAAAACTTACTTGAATAAGAAAAGCAAAATAATATCAATAACTATTTTAATGACCGGTTTAGCTTGGATTTGGTTATCCAGGTTTCCAGTTGATTCAATACCTGCTTCCCTTGTCGAAGCTCCCCAAGTCGGCTTTTCGGCTCCGGATTTCACGCTTCCGGATCTCGATTCGCAAGAAATAAGTCTGAGCGATTATAGAGGCAGCCCTGTTATTCTAAATTTTTGGGCGTCCTGGTGTCCTCCCTGTAAAGCCGAAATGCCCGCATTTCAAAAAGCATTTCAAGAATACGCAGGATCTGATTTACAGATTATAGCCATCAATGCCACAAATCAGGATTCCATAGCCGCTGTTCTGTCTTTTACAGAGGAGCATGGGATAACAATACCGATACTTCTCGACCAGACTGGTTTTGTATCAAAGGAATATCTGGTTCATTCACTCCCCACAACATACTTCATCGGGAAAGACGGAACCATCAAAGAAGTTATAATTGGAGGCCCTTTACCCCTTTCATTATTGCGAATACAAGCCAACGGGCTCATAATGGACTAATCATGTTCCCAATTATCAATTTAGGTCCACTTTCCATTCCCACCCCCGCATTTCTCCTCATTCTGGGCTATATAGCTGGAAGCTATTTACTGGAGAAGAAATCAAGTTTGTTTTCAATGGCTTCTGAAATCATTGATAGAGCGCTCTGGATCGGGACGATATCAGCCCTGATCGGAGCTAGGCTGTCCTATATCGCAGGGGCCCCTTCTGCCTTTAGAGGGAATATTCTATCCATTCTTTCATTGAATCCTGCACTCTTGGATCCCGTTGGAGGTCTGCTAATTGGAGGTGCCGCTGTTTTTCTTGTTATTTCCAAGCAAAAAACGGATTACTGGTTATTCCTCGATAGTATTACTTTCTTTCTCGGTGCAATGCTCCCCGCCTTTTTCCTGTCCCGGTTTTCAGCGGGAAATGGCTTTGGCATTCCCACAGATCTTCCCTGGGGCGTATTTTTATGGGGCGTTGAACGCCACCCGGTTCAGATATATCTGACAATCGCCGCACTCATTTTATTGATCATCATTATAGCTACTGCACCCATTAAAGAGTTACCTCCTGGTAGTACTTTTTTGATATTTATTGCTGCAACTTTCAGCTACTTGGTATTCCTCACCGCTTATCAGGAGCCAAGCAATATCTTAATATCCGGATTCAGGTCAGGACAGATAATTCTTTGGTTGCTTCTATTATTCGCTTTAATATTATTGAATTTCCGTTTCAAAACATCCATTACGAAGGTAGATCATGAAATTGAAAAATAAGAAAGTATTAATTACTGGCGCGGCCAGAAGAATTGGACGGATCCTGTCCCTCTTGATCTCCAAAGAAGGGGGTGAAGTCCTTATTCACCATAATAATTCAATTGCGGACGCCAAATCCCTAAGAAAAGATATCATCGCTTCAGGACAATCAGCTGAAGTGTTCCAGGCTGACTTTTCTGATCCAGGATCAACAAACAAATTCATAGATCTGATTTTCGACGAGTATCAAATCGACGCCGTTATCAATAACGCTTCAATCTTTTCCAATCTAAGTTGGAAAACAACCCAGAGTGCGGATTGGAAAAAACATCAATCAATTAATTTGGAAGCTCCATATCTTATCAGCCAGGCCTTTGCTAAAAATTTGACGGATGGTAAGAAAGGCAAGATCATCAACATGCTTGATTGGAGGGCTTTGAGACCAGGAGCCGACCATTTGCCTTATACGATCAGTAAAGCAGGTTTAGCGGCGTTGACGAAATCTCTTGCTATCAGCTTTGCCCCAAACATAACCGTGAATGGGATCGCGCTTGGCGCAATTCTGCCCCCAACAGATGGGGCTTCTTCCAACTCCATCACAGATGGCTTGCCTATTCCCCGTTGGGCTACAATTTCAGAACTGGAAGACACAGTGATGTTCTTGCTTTCAGGACCTGACTATATTACAGGAGAAATCATCCACCTTGATGGTGGACGTCATTTAATATAAACTCCAAACTAAGGAGATAAATATGGACAAAGTAATTATTAAAGACCTTCTCGCTCGCGGGGTAATTGGTGTGTACGATTGGGAAAGGGTCAGGCCCCAGGAAATCCTGATCAACATCATTCTATATGGCGATCTTTCAAAAGCTGGCATATCCGATAATATTGACGACAGTATTAACTACAAAACTGTCGCCAAAGGAGCCCAATCCCTTGCAGAAAATTGTGAACGCTTGACAGTTGAAGCGCTTGCAGATGACATCGCCAGCTATTGTCTTGAAACAGAGGGTGTCAAGAAAGTATCCGTCAGGGTTGAAAAGCCCGGTGCTGTTCGCTTTGCAAAATCAGTGGGAGTTGAAATTGAAAGGGAAAACTAGTCCGGTCACGATCCAGGCTCTGATTGGACTTGGCAGCAATATGAACCCTGAACAAAATATTCCTGAGGCCGTTCGACTTCTCGAAACGAAAGTGGCTATCCGCAATATTTCTTCGATTTATCAGTCCCCTGCTGTCGGCAGCAGCGGACCAGATTATCTCAATTCCGTAGCCCTTGTTGAAACAAACGCAAGCCTGGAATTCCTTCGCAAGAATATCCTTGTTCCAATTGAAGAACAGCTCAATCGCGTTAGATCAGCAGATAAATATATGGATCGCACAATAGATCTTGATGTCATAATATTCAATCAGACTGTTTCTGATTCGGATCTTTGGACGCAGGCTCATGTAGCAGTGCCTGCTGCTGAAATCATTCCGGATTTCAAAAATCCAATTTCTGGCGAAAAAATATCCCAGGCAGCCAAACGGCTTTTGCCTGGGATCAATATTCAATTACGCACAGATCTTTCAAATAAATAAACTAGAATTGAAGCGGTTTCGCGCCCCTGGAAATGTTATCCAAGAATTCCTGTCTGGTGGGCAAATTTTTCCTGAACGCTCCTGACATTGATGAAGTAGTCATCCTGGCATCATGTTTCTTTACTCCCCGCATTACAGAACATAAATGAAGTCCTTCTACAACGACAGCAACACCCTTGGGATGTAATAATTCATCGACAAGGTCAGCTATTTGTCGTGTCATCCGTTCCTGAACTTGCAATCTTTTAGCAAACATGTCCACAATCCTCGGAATTTTGGACAATCCGATCACTTTGCCTTTAGGAAGATACGCTACATGAGCCCTACCCAGAAAAGGCAGCATATGGTGTTCACACATACTATAAAATTCAATATCCCTGACGATTACCATTTCATCATACGAGACATCAAAAATTGCTTCATTTAACAAATCAATGGGGTCTGTCCTGTAACCACTCAAGAGTTCGTCATAAGCTTTAGCAACCCTTTCAGGTGTTTTCAAAAGGCCTTCTCTCTCAGGATTTTCTCCAATTGCCTTTAATATCCCAGTGACGGCACCTTCGATATAATCACGATCGATATCCTCTTTTAATAGTCCGGCTATACGTTCAAGAATTTCCTTATCTTCATGCATATTCGGCTCCTTTGCACCAGATTAAGCCCATCCGTGTAAACAGGCAAGTAAAGATATTATAACTGTCCAGATAATAAGTACTAAGCAATTCATTGAAATCGTTAACAAAAAAGGCGAAGGTTTGTTAACCTTCGCCTTCTATAAATCGATCACAATTATCCTACATATGGTTGAATTAATCCTAAAGATCCATCATGTCTTCTGTAAAGTACGCTAATTGCTTCAGTTTGGGCATTATAAAAAACAAAGAAGTTATTGTGGCCCAGAAGCTCCATTTGATCAATCGCTTCCCATTCATCCATCGGTCGTAAAGAAAATTGCTTTCTCCGGGCAATAACTGGAGTCAAGTCCTGCTCATCATCATCGTCGCTTTCTATCATTTCATTTATTTCAGCCCCCTGTTTCCGGCGTTGATTTCGTTTCCCTTTATATCGTTCAATTCTTCTCTGAAGAGTGTCTACGGCCAAATTCAACGCGTTGATCATGTCTGCAGACCGTTCTTCTGCCCGTAATATAAATCCCTTTCCTTGAACAGTTATCTGAACTACTTCGCGTTCTTCCGCGCTCCTGGCGTTAGTAGACGATAAATCAACTCGAGCCTCAACGATATCATCTAAATAACGATCAATACCTGACACCTTTCTGATAATTTGCTCTTCCAGATTTTCACCAACATTAATATTTCGACCAAAAATCTTTACATCTACTGTCATTGGATCCTCCTTTTCCTTATCATATCACCTAAACATTTTACAAAATCACTGACCGTGCCAGAGTCAATCCAAATACGTGTTTTGCGCCAGATTTGATTAACGATTTTGAACAGGCATTGAGAGTTGATCCCGTAGTAATTACGTCATCAACTACAAGAACAGATTTAGCGTTGACTATTTCAGGATTCCCTATAAAGGCCTCAGCCATATTTTCTATTCGTTCATCCCGTGACAAGCCAACTTGAGATCTTGTATTCCGGGCTCTTTTTATTGCATCTTGTCGATAAGAATTATTCGATAACCAGCTAAGAGGGCGTGCGAGAATATCAGATTGGTTGAATCCGCGTTCAAGTTCCCTTGCTTTATCAAGCGGAACTGCAGTGATGAGATCAATATCCCAATCACAATCTAATAATAACTTCGCCATTGGTCTTGCCATTACCTCACCCAGACCAAGATTACGCTGGTACTTTAATTTGTGAATGGCTTTTTTGAGAGGATCTTCGAATAATGACCAAGAACGTACAGCTGTAAAGAATGGTGTGTCATTATTACAGCGAGCACAAATTGAGCCGGGGGATGGTCCTAGCGGCTCACCACATATTTGGCAAATGTTGGGACTGATAATTTGTGTATTAGTGACGCAGGTTCGGCAGTACCTTTCCCCCCATTCTCCACATCCCGCACAGCATGGCGGAAATAGTATATCTATGAATTTCCAACCTGTTCTAAAAATTCGAGACTGCAAAACTCAATCCTCCCGGATTAATTCTGGTTTTTGGTCTCGAGCATGTTTACTGCTGTTTACTTTACCCCCCGAACATCCCGGACAGAGCTGAGTCCTTTAGTTGCAATCCAGCCGGGCCTAACAGAATAATCAAAAGGGATGGGAATATCAACAAGGCCATCGGAATTAGCATTTTAACAGGAGCTTGTTGTGCTTTTTCCTCCGCTCTCTGACGTCTCCTGGTCCTCATTTGATCTGATTGGATTCTGAGCACTTTAGACATACTAACACCCAATTGCTCGCTCTGGATGATGGCTGCAACAAAACTTGTCATTTCTGCAATACCGATTCTGTCTGCCATATTTCTCAAAGCTATACGCCTAACGTTACCCAATTGGATTTCTCGGAGAGACCGTGAGAACTCATCAGCTAAAGCATCTTCCCATTTTTCTGCAACGCGCGACATCGCCGCATCAAAACCTAAACCCGCTTGAACACAGATGGTCAACAGATCCAAAGCATCAGGCATAGATTTCCTGATCTCTTCCTGCCTGGTATTGATCTTGCTTTGAAGTAGCAATTGCGGCATGAAAAATCCAACTAAAGAAAATACACCTGTAAGCAAAAGCTTTCTACCCCAGGTCCAATCTATAGAACCCATCGAAAAAACAAATAATAGTAAACCGCCAATGCCGACAGCAGCTATAAAGCGAGAAGCCCAAAATATTGTTGGATCAATTCCAGGAGGGTTTCCAGCCAGTTCGAGTTTTCTCTCTGTTTGCTCAACTGCATTTTGAGGCGTGAATCTCTCGGTCAGTTCTCCAACTTTCTGAACAATTGGAACGACGATCCGTTCTGTTATCGGTTGAGAAAGTTCGATTTCCTCAAGGGTAGCTTCCTCTCCCCTCGATATATATTCATCAAGTCTGTCATCTAATGGAGTTTCTTCTTGCCGGTTCCGCATACCCACAATAACGAGGGCAGCAGCCATAACTGCGATAACTCCAATGAAGATCCAAATGTAAATATTCATTTTTATCTCCGATTTTCCTACACTTCGATATCGGCCAATTTATTCATAGCAATATAACCAGCCAAAACCATTACCCCTGCGATTCCCAACATAGCGCCGCCGCAGAGTAAATTGCCCGGTTTAAAGAAAGTCATCAAGTATTCACGATTTGCAAACCACAACAAGGCCATCAAGATCAGAGGGAGCATAGCCAAGAACCGGCCTGAATAAATAACCTGCGATACAAGAACCTTGATTTCGCCTTTGATCTTTATTCGCTCTCTAATTGTGTATGAGATCGTATCAAGGATTTCCGCGAGGTTTCCACCAACTTCTCGCTGAACGTTTATTGCCGTGATGATAAGATCAAGGTCATCACTAGGGATACGCCGATGCAAGTTATTTAATGAATCTTCCATTCCAATGCCAAGCTGCATTTCCTTAACCACCCTGGCAAATTCTACTGATAATGGAGCAGGTAATTCTTTACTAACTGCCTCTAATGCCTGCATGGTGGAGTATCCGGCCCTCAAACCGTTTACTACCAGGTTCAACATATCTGGCAGTTGATTGCCAAAAGTAACTAATCGTTTACTTTGCTGGCGCTTCATATACATGCGGGGAGCCATTGCTCCAACTACAGCTCCGATCATGGCCGAGATGATGTTTTGGCCACCAATTGCCCATGCGAAAAATCCCAGTAAAAAAGCTGCGATCACCATTGCGGCTACATATTCAGCCGGCCTAAGTTTAAGATCTGCCTGTGCTAAATTTGTAGCTATTTTATCGCCAAATTTCGAGCCTTCGAGTTGCCGATCCAGCCATTCCGCAAAGAATGAAGTTTTTTCCTCTTCTGCCAAGGCTACAGCATCTTCGAATTCCTCTTCAACGTAATGGGAAAATCGATCGTCTAGTTCTGTTTGTTCTTCCCGAACAGTGATGATAATGCCAACAACAAGTAAGACCCCTGCTATTGCGCCACCGATTATGAGTATTGTAGTCATCATGGAGATTAGCCTCTTCTATTGATCAGGAATCTAAACTCCACCGCGTTTTGAGAAAATAGAAGGCGGTAGGTGAATGCCATGAGCTTCAATCTTGTCCATGTATTTAGGTCGTAATCCGGTCGGGACTAACCCTCCCAATACTTTCCCGTCCTCAATTGCTGTCTGTTCAAATCTGAAAATATCCTGCATAGTGATGACATCACCTTCCATGCCGATCACTTCAGTTACATTTGTTACTTTTCTTGTTCCATCTTGCATCCGGCTCTGGTGAATTATGAGGTCAATAGCAGAGGCAATCTGTTCTCTGATCGCGCGGACCGGCAAGTCCATTCCCGCCATCAATGCCATTGTCTCAATTCTTGATAGAGTATCACGGGGCGAGTTTGAGTGTGCAGTAGTCAATGATCCGTCATGACCGGTATTCATTGCCTGGAGCATATCGAGTGATTCCTCACCACGGATCTCACCGACGATGATGCGATCTGGCCTCATACGCAATGTATTGATAACCAATTGGCGGATGGTCACTTCGCCCCTACCTTCAATATTCGGTGGGCGGGACTCTAGTGTCACCACGTGGTCCTGCCTCATTTGGAGTTCAGCTGCGTTTTCTACAGTAATGATCCTCTCGTCATTTGGAATAAAACCAGATAACACATTCAGCAGTGTGGTCTTTCCTGAGCCAGTACCACCAGAAATCACACAATTGAAGCGAGATTTTACAGCGGCTTCCATAAATAAGACAGAGCTGGGTGTGAGACTACCAAAGTCTATCAACTGTTCAACAGTAAAAGGATCTTTGGAGAATTTTCGGATTGTCAAACAGGGGCCCACGAGCGAAATTGGAGGAATAACAGCATTAACACGGGAGCCATCAGGTAAGCGGGCGTCTACATAAGGGCTCGATTCGTCGATCCGCCTTCCAAGGGGAGCAACAATTCGATCAATAATACGCATAACATGCTCATCACTTTCGAAAGTGATCGGGGCTCGATTGATTCTGCCTGCTTTTTCAAAATAGCAACTCTTGGCTCCATTTACCATTACTTCTGTAATATCATTATCTTCCAGAAGGGGTTGCAAGGGACCAAAACCAAGAATTTCCGCTGCGATCTGTTCAAAAAGCCTATGCTTTTCCTGTCGTGAAAGGACGATACTTTCCTCAGTCAAAATCTGCTCAAACAGATCACGGATCATTCCCCGTACTTTTTCAACTTCAGAAACGTCAATGGAGGGATCAAGCTCGGCTAATAAGCGGTTTTGAACACGTACTTTTAAATCCGCGTATGTTTCATCCTGAGCATCTTTCCTGGGTGGCGAAACACGCCTTGCTTCCAATGTGCCTAAGCGAGGTCCTGTACCACCACCTGAAGGTTCTTCTTCACCTGATTGCTTACCCTGTTCAATTCTTTTCAATAGTGACATGTTTACCTGTCCTAACTTATACCTGTGAAAAAAACTATTTGATTAAACGTCGGATACCTCATGTTGTTCAATCTTCGATAACCGATCCCTAACTTTTCCTACTAATTCCAGAATACCTTTGCCAATCTCTTTTGATTTGCCCTCTCCAAGCATAAAAGGAACACCTCGATTAACACCTGGGACAACTACTTCCTTGTCTTCAATAATCACAGATGCAACTTTATGACCAAGATTATGGCTAACCTTGTCAGGGGAGATTGCTATTTGCCTATCAAATCGATTCATAACCAGCAAGATCTTATTCTTTTCTACCCCTAACGAATTTACCAGAAGCTGGAGCATAGACCTGGCATTGATGATCGACGGAATATCCTGAGATGAGACCATAACCATCAAATCGCAGGCGTCCAAAGTATCAATCGTCACATCCGATAAATAAGACTGAGTATCAACTATCACGTAAGAATACAAACGGACCAAAAACTTGAGCACTTTTACAAAGTCAGCACCAGATACCTGTTCAGCATCAATCGGGTTTGGCGGTGCTGAAACGATATCTATTCCAGAGTCTTTATGGTGAAGCACAACATCTTCTACCAATTCTGCATCAAGTTGGTCTGCATTAGGTGTTAAATCAATAATGGATGTTCGCCCTCTTTCATTCAGAAATACCTGAACATCACCAAACTCAAGACTTCCGTCTACAATCACCGCGGGGGTTTCTGCGCTGTGAAGCGTTACTGCCAAATTAGTAGCAATTGTCGTCGATCCTACGCCGCCTTTCGGACTGTATACTGCTATTATCTTCCCCATACCCGAAAGTTGAATGGTCGTACCGCGAGGATCTTTCAGCCCCCCAGTGCCCCGCCCAATGTATTGAACATCAGTCCTGATCGCCTTTGCTTTAGCCCCTGCCCTTCGAATGACAGAAACCAATTCGTCACTCTTGGGAGGCTTAGTAAGGAAATCTCTTGCGCCAGCAAGCATAGCCCTGCGCATGTAGTTGGTATCGCCCTGTACAGATAAAATAACAATCTGTGATATGGGGGCCTGCGACTGTATTAACTCCGTGGCCTCAATCCCATCCATATCAGGCATGTTGATATCCATCAACACGACATCAGGATCGAGCGCTACAGTTTGATTGACAGCATCCTGGCCTGTCCTTGCAGTTCCAACCACGTTGATATCATTTTCGAACTGCAAGAGCCTGGCTACATTTTTTCTGGTTTCTTCCTGATCGTCAACGATCAGAACATTATACTCATCAGACATGAAACCTCTTTGGCCTTCTGAAAATTACTGATTAGGGCGCTGGTGCAGGCTGTACAATAACATCATCCGCATCTTTCACTTGATCAACCCTTGGGGCAAGCCCATACGGTAGCTTTCCGGGTAACGGTATCGAGTAATCTTCCAGGAAGTATTGGATGGTCGCAGTTTCTGTGTCAATTACAGTGCTGTCTCCGGCCGATCTAAGCGCCAGACTGATTTTCACGCCACTATCGATCATGTATGTCAAATTGACTGCTTCTTGAGGAGTAACAATTAATGTGATGTTATCTGGTGGTGATTCTTCAACTACAGGAGCTACTTCGCCATCAACTGGCGGAGCTTCTGGCAGCTCGGCGGTTGTGTCCACGCCTTCTTCCTCAAACGAGAAATCGCCTACATGAAGCACTGTAGCGCTGGGGATAACGATCTGTGCTGCCAAGCGTGGGCGTTGAACCTCTGAAGGAATCAGGTACACATCTTCACCCAATTGCTCTCCTCCCTCTAGGGAATCAACTCTTCCAGCCACCGCATAGTGATCCAGGTACTCGGCGTGAGCTGCAATTCCAGTTGGCCCACTATCAGCACCAGCTATACCGATTTGAGCGCCAACAATTAGAGCGGTCTGATTGGGAAGTATGGTCTGGAATTCTGAATCCATGTCTATGAATTGCATCGATGCAATCACGACAACCCTATCTCCTGGCCGCAAAGCGTAAGAAACGCTTGCCAATCTATTAATGGGGATTGATTTGGCGACCATGCCTTCAGGAATTGACAATGAAGCAACAGATCCTGCATCAGAAAGCTGGGCGGCAGTGTCAACCAACATATTCACAGTCAGAGGAATACCGCTGTCCAAATCAAATTTTGCTTGGCGGCCTACTACTTGAGCCAGATCAGTAAACATACCTGAAATAACCAGGTCCCGAGGCAAAGGGATTAATCCCAATACAGTTTCATCAAGTACTGTACCTCGAGGTGCTTTTTGCGTAATAACCACAATATCAACCCTGTCAGGGATAGCTACTTCCGCCGTTGCATCAGACGAATCTGTAGATGGCTTCAGGAAATTTGTGTATAGCAAATATCCTCCAGCCACAAGTAAAACTAAGATCAAACTCAAATAAAGGAAAACCCTTCCGCGTCGCATATCAACCTCCTACCTTTTTGCCAGTTTTATCCACCTTCTATTTTACCTTATAAATAAAGCAAGCCATTCGTTTACTTCTTTAACATAGTTTAACGGATAATCGTTATATTTCCTAGCAAATCCTCATTGCAATCCTGTGAGGTCAACAGATCACGATTTCCCCCTCAAAAGCAAAACCCCACCAGGAGGTAGGGTTTAGCATATGTGACAATGAAGGCGGCCACTCGCCTAGAACCTAAAAGGTTCGTTTAGATATTGCCAACAATATTACTGAAAATGTTGCCAATCGCTGGGCCAAGCAATGAGAGAATAACAATCACTACAACTGCGACTAATACAAGAATGAGTGCATACTCAACGAGACCTTGGCCTTTTTCTTTAGGTGCGAATAACATGGTATTTACCTCCTGTTAAGTTTATTTCCATCGAGGTGTATGCGAACCTGTCAGGGTAGTACGGGCATTATAAAGAACATCATTTTAAATTGCAA
>Ga0209344_10004798_pt1 | contig 12135 bp, 9 predicted proteins | sample Cruoilmetagenom6_FD_187293 | JGI IMG/M metagenome (GOLD analysis project Ga0209344, IMG submission 187293) | Oil polluted marine microbial communities from Coal Oil Point, Santa Barbara, California, USA - Santa Barbara Oil Seep Sample 6 (SPAdes)... | ecosystem: Environmental > Aquatic > Marine >...
TTGGCTGGCAGCGTTTGTGCTGGCCGGTTGGCGGATCTGGGTGCCGAAGTAATTCGGGTTCTGGTGTCCGGTGACCCCCTGCCAAACGAGCCAGCAAAATGGCGCGATCATGCCTTTAGCCAGATGAGCGGCGAGCAGATAAAGCTGGACAGCACGTCTGCGGAGTTTGCCGGGCAATGGCAGGCATTGGTCGATACGGCAGCGATTGTCATCGTGACCCCGCCGATTGCGCCGGATGGCAAGCCGCAAGGCAAGGCGATGTTGCGCGGACTTGATACCGAACGCCTGATTGTTTGCGCCATGTCACCATTTGGACTGGGTGCAGCCAATCCACCGCTTGTTGATCCGGGCGAAGTTGAAATGCAGGCGATCAGCGGATTGTTGGCCACGACCGGCGACATAAATGACAGACCGGCCATCGTTGATCTGCCGATCCTGGAAGTGTTCACAGGTGTAAACGCAACCACGGCTTGCGTTGCAGCCTTGCGTGTTCAAGAAGCCTCGGGGTTTGGGCAGCTATTGGACATGGCGGTGTTTGACACCAGTTTCACCCTGACCGGAACATTCCTTGGAAAGGTTCTGACGGGCAAAACTCGCGGGTTTCGCAACGGATGCAGACATCCGCTTGTGGCACCCTGGAACGCCTATCCCACTCGGGACGGCTGCGTCATTCTTTGCACGACGAGCGATGGCAACTGGCAGGACATGACGGCAATCATGGGCCGCCCGGAACTGGCCGGTGATCCCCAGTTTGCATTGGCAGCATCGCGCATTGCCAATGTGCACGAGGTTGATGAATTGGTTGGCGACTGGGCCAAAACCGAGACAACTGATGATGCGCTGGCAAAGCTGCGCGAACGGGGCATTCCCTGTGGCACAGTGGCCCAAACTGCATCCGTGGCGAAAACGGGCAAGCCGGTTCCCTGCCGTCGTCGCGCCGGGGCCGGTGTTTTGGCCACGCAGCCACAGCCCCGATCTGATATGCCAGCTCAGCCTTGTGCGGGCGTCAAAATTCTAGAGATAGGCCGCTATACTGCGGGGCCTCTTGCCGGGCGGTATTTGGGCAATCTCGGCGCAGAGATTATCAAAATCGAAAGCCCCGGCGGCGAGGATTCTCGTTCATGGCAACCGTTGGTCGATGGCATTAGTTGCTATTTTGCAAACTACAACGCTGGCAAAAAGTCGGTTGTTTTGGACCTGCAATCCGAGCAGGGCAAAGCGACATTTCTTAAGTTGGTAAAAACCGCTGACGTCCTGCTATTCAATCTGAAAGCGGGTGCATTGGACCGGATGGGTCTGGGTGCCGATGAGCTGCTAAAAATCAATCCGCGGCTGATATATTGCGGCATTTCCGGCTATGGGTTCAATGGTTCTGACCGTCCCGCCCTGGACACCGTCATTCAGGCCGAAGCTGGCATAATTTCGCGGATATCATCGGATAGCGGCCCAATAAAGGGAGGGTTTTCAATCGCCGACCTTGCCGCCGCACATTTCGCACCGCTGGAAATTATCGCAGCACTTCGTCAGGTTCGCCGGACCGGCGCGGGGGTGGTCTTGGATATCGCGATGTATGACACGGTGGCTTGGATGGGCGAACTAAGCTGGCCCGACGGGGATCAGGTTTTGCCCCTCAATACAATCGCGCAGACCGCAGACGGCTGGGTCGTGTCGTTGTGCAAACCCGCTGATCTGGACCTGAGCTGGGCCAAAGAGCATTCCGGCGATGTCGTGGTTCAAAAGCTGGCAGGCAAAAACATCCGATCGGCAAAGGTACTGGAATTGGATGAAGTCTACGACCTTAGCGTCGCCAAGCGCAGCGGATTGCTGGTCTATGAATATGAAAACCGGGGCGGAAGCGCCATTATCTCGGCGCCCTATTCTTTTAGCCGGACACCAACTTTGAAATCTTGCACGACGCCCGAAATCGGCGCCGACAATCTGGCCGTGACCGGTGCGCGTTCGGCCAGCGCAAACTAACGAGGACCTGAATGAGCCAGATTGGCACACCGCCCGCAACCCAATATCTGACCGGCATCTCCGTGGTCGAGATCGGCAGCAGAATTTCAGTGGGCGTCTGTGGATCCTTGTTGGCCGAGGCCGGCGCGGACGTGTTTTTTGTCGAGCCACGCAAAATTGAAACCGGCAACAAATGGGAAAACCGCAAACTTTACGCATCCGGCAAGCACGCTATCCTTGCGGATAAAGACGACAAGTCTGACCGGGATCTGCTGACCCGTCTGATCCGGTCTGCCGATGTTGTTTTGGTGTCGGGCGATGTAGATGCGGCGTCCTGGCAAAACATTGTCGACGATTGTCAGGCGACCGCAATAATTTGCGATTTCACGGCTTTTGGCAAAACTGGCCCACTGGCCGGGAAACCCTATGATGACGCGCTGATTCAGGCGATGTCCGGTGTTGCCCACACCACGGGTTTTGCAGATGGGCCGCCGGTGACGCTGCGGGTTCCGTTGCTTGAATACTCGACCGGAGTATATGGGGCCTCTGCGATCATTGCTGCGATAGCTTCGCGCGATCAGACGGGCAAGAACCAAACCATCGACATGGCTTTGTATGATGCGGGCGTAAATTCTTTGGCCACATTCCTGCCAGCCCATTTTGGCGGCAAAGCCCCGATGCGGGTTGGAAACCAACATGCGATGTGCGCGCCCTGGAATGCATTTCAGGCGTCTGACGGTTGGTTGCTTTTGTGCTCGGCTTCTAATCCGCCGTGGCAACGGCTTTGCAATGTGATGGGGGTGCCGCAGTTTGCGGATGACCCCAAATTCGCAGAGCTGCCCGGCCGGATGGAAAACCGCGATGAGTTGAACCAGATTGTACAGGATTGGGTTGGCCGCCACAGTGTTTCCCAAGCCGTCGAAATTCTGATGGCGGCAAATATCGCCTGCGGGCCTATCCTGCGAATGGAAGATGGAGATCAGGATCCAAACCTGCGCCACCGTTCGATGATCCGCCAAGTGCCCGATCACAGCACGCCCGGTAACGTGCGCATTCCCGGCGCCGTTTTGAAGGCGGTTTCCGGCGATGGACGCGTGCCTGATTTCATTCCTGAACGCGACGAAGCACATGCCTTTGTCGAAGATTTCCTTGCCAAGAACACCGGGTTTTCAGCCAAAGACCAAAGCGATGGCGACTTGGCGCTGCCGTTAAAGGGCGTTCGGGTTCTTGAGATCGGACAATATACCACGGCACCCTTGTCCACAAAACACCTTGCGACACTGGGGGCAGAGGTCATCAAGGTCGAGCCACCCGCAGGCGACGCTGCGCGTGAATGGCTGCCCCATAACGGTGACCTGAGCTACTTTTTTGTGATGAGCAATGCGGGAAAGACCAGTATCGCCGTCGATCTGCAAAGCGATGAAGGCCAGGAAATATTTACCCAATTACTGGAAAGCGCCGACATCTTTCTGGAAAACCTGAAGCCCGGATCACTGGCGCGGCGCGGATTTGACTGGGAAAAAATTTCTTCGATCAACCCACGCCTGATCTATTGCGCAATTTCTGGGTTTGGGGCGGATTCAGCCTATGAGGAACGACCGGCCTTTGACACGGTGGTTCAGGCTATGGCTGGCCTGATGAACGCAAACGCCTGGGACGGCACGCCGTTAAAAGCAGGCGTGTCTGCCTGTGATTTCATGGGTGGCGAAGTTGGCTTGTTCTTTGTTCTCGCTGCCTTGCGCAGTCGCGAGCGCACCGGGAAAGGTGATTTTCTGGACCTGTCGATGCAGGACATCGCCGTGTGGATGACCGCTTCGCTTTGGAACGACGAGCCTGATGCGGCGCGGCAAAACCAGATGTTGGAATGTGCGGACGGGTATGTTTGCGTTGCAGGCGCACCCGAATATCTGCAAGCAAAAATTCCCCAGGTTCAATGGAAAGACCTGACCCGGGCACAAGCGATAGCCAAGTTTGGTGACGGCGGGCTGATTTCGGTTCCTGTTCAGTCAATTGCCGACATGCTGGACCACCCGCAAACAAAAGCGCGCGCACTTATGCAAATGCATGATGGTCCAGACGGCTTGCATTGGCCGTTGATTGGCTCGCCGATGGTGTTTTCTAACCTGAAGCTGGCGATCGGTGATGTCATTGGCCAACCGCAAACGGTGGATGCGGATATGCGGGCACGCCTGAAAATCGACGGGTAAAATGCCAGCAGAAACTTAGCTGGGAACATCACCGGCAAGTGTGATTCTGTGCATTTCCCGCCTGTGTCCGTGATAGTCGTTGATCGGGTTGTGTTGCGCTGCGCGGTTATCCCAGAACGCAATTGAACCGGGGTGCCAACGGAAGCGACAGGTGAACTCTGGGCGAATCTGATGTGCGAAAAGATAGTTTAGAATTGGTGCGCTTTCGGCTTCTGTCATGTTTTCAAACCGGGTCGTGTGGCCAGCGTTCACATATAGTAGTTTTCGCCCGGTTTCGGGGTGTGTGCGGACCACCGGGTGGGCCGAGGCAATCTCATCATCCGAGCCCTCTTTTGCGCCTGTCTTCAACCGATCTTCGCGGGTTGCCGAGGCATCGGCCTTTTTGGTCGAGTTGACTGCCCGCAAGCCATCCAAAAGGGATTTCATGCCATCAGACAAAGTCTCATAGGCCATGTACATATTCGCAAACAACGTATCACCGCCGTAAGGCGGAAGTTCGCGCGCGACAAGCATAGTGCTTTTGGGTGGGGCAGGCAGGTAGGCCGTGTCGGAATGCCAGACGCCGCCGAAATTAACGGTCTCATGTTCCAGCTTTAAGACCGGCGCGATTTGGGGATAACCATCAAGCCCTTTGACCAACGGGTATTCAACCACATCGCCAAATCGTTGAGCAAAATCCAGATGTTGCGCCGGAGTGATATTCTGATCGCGGAAAAAAATCACCAGATTGTCGTTTTGCGCTTTGCGAATTTCAGCAATCGTCTGATCGCTGATCGGTGCCGCTAGGTCGATCCCAAGGATTTCCGCGCCGATTGCTCCGGACATCGGTGCTATCGTGAATGTATCATTTGCCATTTCTTGGACCTTCCATTTTTTGCAACTGCGCTCTTATCGTCAAAGCTAGCACGAACACGCATGCTTTTGGCTTTGCCGAATTGACGCGGGGCGTTCCGGCTATCCATGGTTCTAGCATTCAGTTTCCCAAGTCAATCTTGGCTTTAGTTGCCTTATGGAGCCGCCTGAACTTCGCACATCTGTGTTCGAAAAATAGAATTATGAAATGCGTTTCAAAAATGTGGACGCGTTTGTTTGTTCATGTTACTTAAGTGGGTGTCAACTTGGGAGGGCTGGCGCGCTCGGCATCGAACAAATCAATCCCAGCGCCAACGTATCTCACCGTGAAAAGAATTTTTTGGGAGAAAAACGAATGACGATAATGAAAATGAACAAAGGTCTGCTGACATCAATCGGCGCTTGCGCACTTGCGCTTACAGTGGGTGTGTCTGCATCGGCCGCAGACAGAACATTGCGGTTTACCACACAGTTGCCTGCAAAAAACTTTGCTACATTGAATGCAGCTGAGTTTGGCCAATGTGTCGCTGACAAGACCGACATCACAATCGAGATTTATGACTCGGCACAGCTTTATCGCGACAAAGAAGTTCCGCAGGCCGTTTCATCCGGCGCTATTGATATGGGCATGACGACGACAGCCCGTTTCGCCGGAACCATTCCTGCGATCGAGATTCTTTATGTTCCCTTCGCTATGGGTTCGCGCGAAGACATCATTGGAATGCTGGCCCCCGGCGCAGCGCTGCGCACACTGCTTGACGATGAGCTAACCAAAACCGGCGCTCGTCCAATTTACTGGATGGACTACGGCACGGCTGTTTTCGTTTCGAAAAAAGGCAACCCAATCCGCAAGCCGGGTGACGTCAAGGGCATGAAAGTCCGGGTTTTCGGAAAGACGCTTGGTGATTTCGTGGCCGCTCTTGGTGGTGCGCCAACGCTGACATCCGGCTCTGAACAGTTCCTAGCTTATCAGCGCGGAACTGTTGATGCGGGCATGACCGGTATCGGTTCGGTTAAATCGCGTAAGCTTTACGAAGTCATGGACGTTGTGACCCGTTCTGAGCACGCCAAGATCGAATTCCTGATGCTGATCAACGACGGCGTCTGGGGCACACTTTCTGCAGACGAACAGGCTGCGATGACTGAATGCGGCCAGATTTCAGAGGCAAATCTGCGCGCATCCATCGCCCTTGTTGAAGAAGACGCGGCTGCCGATACCGTTGCTCGCGGTAAAGAAGTCGTCGTGATGACTGCAGAAGACCGGGCCGCATGGAAAGCTGCAGCGCAGCCGGTGGTTGACGCCTATCTTGCAAACTCGGGTGAGCTTGGTCAGAAGGTTCTGGAAGCAATCGGCAAATAGGCTAGCTTTCGGCAAAATCATTACCGTTTGGCGGGTCGTTCCTTTGATCCGCCAAACGTCCACTAACTGAATTCAATTTAATTTCCGGGTGTATGATGCTTCGAGTCGTTGACGGTATTTCCGACAAATTCGGCCAGATAGCGACTGGTTTGTTTTTCATCATAGGCCTGATGATTTCCTATGAAGTCGTCGCGCGATATGTGTTTTTTGCCCCGACAACCTGGGCCGAAGAAGGCGCACGATTGCTGCAATTATGGGCGACCTATCTTGCAATGGGTTATGTTCTGCGGCGCAACGGATTGATCCGGATTACCATCCTGACTGAAATGATCGGCGCAACTGGCCGCAAGTATCTGGAAATACTGTCACTGGTCTGGATACTGGTATTTTGCGCCTTTTCGTTTTGGCTTGGCATCGAGGTGGTCATAGAAAGCATCGAGGTAGGTCGCGCCACGGCGACGATGAACCAGGTTCCCAAATTCTGGACCGAATCCGCAATTCCTGTTGGGTTTTTCGTGCTGAGCCTTCAGGCGCTGGCCCAAATCTGGCGCCACATACGTAACGAAGCCGACCTTGACGACCACACCCCAGATTTGTCTATCTAAGGAACAATAAGTTGACCGCATTTCTAATCCTCGGCGCACTGCTATTCTTCCTTATTCTGGGTATCCCAATTGCATTTGTGATGGGCGGTTTGGGGCTATTCCTGTTGCTTCTGGACGGTTTCAACCCCGTGATGATCCCGCAGGGTTTATATTCGAGCATTGATAATTTCATCCTGCTCGCAGTTCCTTTGTTCCTGTTGATGTCAAATATCCTTCTTAAGGGCGGCGTCGGCAAAGATCTGTTTGCGGCGGCGCAAAGCTGGGTCGGTCACTGGCCGGGCGGTTTGGGTGTGGCAACAATTCTGTCCTGTGCGCTGTTTTCGGCGATTTCAGGATCATCTGTGGCAACAGCAGCAACGGTCGGAACCGTGGCAATCCCCGAGATGACCAAGCGTGGTTACGAGAAAAGTTTCGTTCTGGGCCTTTTGGCCGCTGGTGGGACATTGGGGATTCTGATCCCGCCGTCGATCATACTGATCATCTACGGCGTGATCACCGAGGAAAGCATCATCAGCCTGTTCATCGCAGGCGTCGGCCCGGGACTTTTCCTGGCATTTCTTTTCTCTGTCTATTCGGTCTTTTATGCGCGCAACAAAGGCCAACTAGAAGTTCTGCCCCGCACGAATTGGTCCGAGCGATGGAAAGCATCCATTCGCGCCTTTCCGGTTCTGTTTTTGGCGGCTGTTATTGTGTTGGGCATCTACTTTGGTGTGTTCACTCCGACCGAGGCGGCAGGCGTTGGTTTTGTTTTGGCGCTGATTATCACCATCGGCAGGCGTTCGATAACCGTGGCGCAGATCATCGAGGCAGCAACCGAAGCAATGCAGACGACGGTTACGATCTTTCTGATTATTGCGGGCGCCAAGATTTTTTCTAAAGCGATCACACTTTACAGAATTCCCCAGGACGTCACCACTTTGGTGACAGATAACTTCACCCAAGCGGGCCCTTTTTTGCTAGTGGTATGCGCAATACTTTTGATCATGGGGCTATTCATCGAGTCCCTGAGCATGCTCCTTATTATGGTGCCGGTGCTTTATCCGACACTGCAAACCATGGGCATCGATCCGATCTGGTTCGGAATTCTCTTTGTGATCATGGTGGAATGTGCGCTGATTACTCCGCCGGTCGGGCTAAACTTATTTGTTGTGCAGGCCGTTGGAAACGCAACCTTGTGGGAAGTGTCCAGAGGTGTCTGGCCATTCATCTTAATTATGCTGTTCACGGTCGTTGTGCTCTACTTTGTTCCTGACCTGGCGCTTTATTTGCCCTACAAATTCTGAGGCCTCATGACAGGATTTCACTGCGCCGGGGCCGCCATTGGTATATGCCCGGGCGCAACAATTGTTCGATCGTCTAATTCCCAACCGGGTGCTCATTAGTGATGAGCAGTTCCGAGGTCTCCGGGCGGCCCTCGTGGCATACCGCAATAACCTTTGTTCTTATTTCGACAACCTTCTTGGGCACCGTGGTCGCCACCTGTGGCTATCTGGTTCCGGCGCTGGCGATAGCCACCAAACAAGCCCTTGGCGTTGATGCCGCCTTTATTGGCTATCAGGTAACACTTGTTTTCGGGTTCGGGGGGGTATCGTCGGCGGTTTCGGGTGGCTTTGTCGGCCGTTACGGACCCTGCAGGGTCTTACAGGCCGCCCTGTTTCTTGGCGCTGCTGGTTGTCTTCTTTTTTCGGTTCCCAACCTGATCGTCCTGACAATCGGTTCAGTTGTTCTTGGGTGCAGCTATGGGATGACCTATCCGGCCGCGTCAGTGCTTTTGTCGCGTTTCGGCAGCCCGGAACGTATCAATTTCCTCTATTCCTTCCGACAAGCCAGCACGGCGCTGGGCGCGGTTGCAGCCGGGCTTGTCGGCCCTTTTGTCGCAATATTTTGGGGTTGGCAGGGCGCATTTTACGTTCTCGCAGCGGTCGCCCTTATTCTGACCGTCGGAATAAACGGACTGCGCCCGTACTGGGATGATCTGGCCGACCGGAAATATCCGATCTCCGCGCCATGGGCCGGGGTCCGGATCATATTGGCGAACCGCCCCTTGTTCATGTTGTGTTTTGTTGGCTTTGGCTTCAGCGCCGTTCAGGTCGGCGTGCTGGCATTTCTGGTACTATTTTTGGCAGAAGAGGTAAATTTCACCTTGGCTCAGGGCGGACTGGCTTTGTCTCTGATAAATATTTTGGGGGCCAGCAGTCGAATGTTCTGGGGGTGGCGCGCGGACCATTTGAAGAACTCACTTGTCGTGGTTTCGACAATGGGAGTGGTGACTGCTTTCGTAATCGCGATATTTTCTTTCGCCAGCCCAGATTGGCCAAATTGGTTGATTTTCGCTGTCCTCAGTCTGTTTGGAATGGCCACATTTGGATGGTCTGGCATCGTCATGGCAAATATCGCCAGCCGCGCAGAGCCTACCAAAATTGCAGAAACGGTCGGCGGTGCATTGGGCTTCATGTTCTCAGGTGCATGGGTTGGGCCCAGCATCGGATCGGTGATCCTGCAAATTACCGGAAATTACCGGCATGTTTTTGCATTTCTTTGCGTGACCGCGTTGATCGCTGCCGCAATGGCTGTAAGGGTATCATTTCAAAGATCATAAAGACGGTTTTTGCCACAGACGAATACGGGGAGAGTCAAACAAATGCAGATAAGATCAGTTGTCAGAGCATTTGCTGTGTTTGATTGCTTCAGCACAGACGCACGGCGGTTGACGTTACATGAGATTTGCCAAAAACTAGACCTGCCAAAATCAACGGTTTTCCGATTGCTTAACACGCTTGTAGAGATTGGCTACCTCCACCATCTGGAAAACCAAAGTTACTGTATTTCGTTCAAAGTTCTGCGGCTGGCCAATCTTATTCCCTCAACGCTGGACATTCGCGATGCCGCCAAATCCGAACTTCGATTGTTGGGCGAAGCCACCGGAGAGACGGTTTCCCTGAGCATTCTGGAGGGAACAGAACGTGTGGTTCTTGATGTCGTCGAAAGCCCTTCGAAACTCCGGTCTATTGTCCGTGTCGGCGAAGTCGTCCCATTGGCGACGGGTGCGGTGGGGCGTGTCTTTATGGCGTTCCAATCTGACAATTTGGTGGATTCCATTTTTGACCAAGGGGACGTGCCAGAAACACTTGATAGCGAACTGGCTGAAATACGCGAGCAAGGCTATGCCTGTTCAATGGGCGATCGCCTTGTCGGGGCCGCTGGAATGGCGGCGCCCATTTTTGATCTGAAAGGCGCGTGTATCTACTGCATTTCGATCGCCGGACCCGAGCCTCGGATAACCGGAAGGCGTGATGAACTTGCCAAGCATCTGGTTGCCAGCACCAAGCGAATATCCAAGCATTTCGGGTACTCTGACATAATCTAGCACAAAAAACCGAATGCGTGCCTATCGCCGGATTTCATTTTTGGAATGCGTTTCAAAAACACATAGACTTGCTCAGTTCTAACTGATAACTTCACCCGGATTGCATGCTGCCGCTCTTTCAGAACCGCAAATCCAATTTTCGGGATATGGCCGAAATGGACCGCATGAAACGGCATCAGGCCAACAGTTTGAACCGCACAGGCAAAGTGAAAATCGATGACAAAATCATTCAAAACCCCATTCCCATTTGAAACCGTAAAAGTCGAAGAAGTAGAAGATCACCTGCTTGTTATTACGTTTAACCGGCCCAAGGCGGGCAATTCGACAAACACGCAAATGGGGCGTGAACTGTTTGAATTGTGGACAAGCCTCTACATTGATCAGCAAGGCATCCGCTGTATCGTTCTGACCGGTGCAGGCGACAAAATTTTCAATGCCGGTGGCGATCTTAAAGAACGCAACAACATGACCGATGAGCAGTGGCAGCAGCAACACGCGCTGTTTGAAAAATGCCGCATGGCATTGCTCGACTGCCCGGTCCCGATCATTGCGGCGGTCAACGGGGCAGCCTTTGGCGGCGGTCTGGAAACCGTGGTGACGTGCGATTTTGCCTATGCAGCACGGCGTGCCCGTTTTGCACTGACGGAAATCAAAATCGGCATCATGCCCGGCGGTATGGGTACGCAAAACCTGCCCCGTGCAGTTGGGGTTCGCCGTGCTAAGGAAATCATTCTGACCGGCAAACCATTCACAGCCGAACAGGCATGCGAATGGGGTGTCGTCAACAAAGTTTGTGATGACGACAAGCTGATGGAAGAGGTCCTCGAAACCGCGCGCACGATCTGCAACAATGCGCCTTTGGCAATTTATCAGGCCAAAAAATCAATGAACGTCGCCACGCAAGTTGATTTGAAAAACGGTTATGCTTTCGAGATCGAGGCCTACAACCGCCTGGTTCCCACCGAGGACCGTCTAGAAGGTGTCCGCGCCTTTAATGAAAAGCGCGCACCCGATTTCAAGGGTAAATAGGGTATCATGTCCAACAAAAATATAGATGTCGAATGCCGCGAAGTTGGGCTTCGCGATGGCATTCAGATCGTAAAGACATTCGTTCCGACGGATGAAAAAATTCGCTGGATCCGCGAAGAGGTCGCCGCTGGCATGCCCAATATGCAGGTGTGTTCATTTGTGCCACCCAAACTGCTGCCGCAGTTTTCAGATGCGCCAGATGTCGCCTTGGCTGCACTTCAGCAAGACGGGTTATGGGTGTCGGCCCTGACACCGAACTTGCGAGGGGCGCAGACGGCGCAGGCGATCGGTGTGCATGAGATTGATTTCATGAACTCGGTATCCGAGACCCATTCACAATCCAACGGCCGCCGTTCAACCGCCGAGGCGCTTGCCGAATTCAAGCGCGTGGTGGAACTGCGTGACAGCCTGCCCAAGGGCGAACGTTTCAAACTGGCCGGTGGTTTTGCCACATCATTCGGCTGTTCGTTCGAAGGCCATGTGCCCCACAAGGCGGTGCTGAAATCGGTCGAGAATTTCGTCAAGGCCGGTGTCGACGAGGTCGTGATCGCCGATACAGTCGGCTACGGAAACCCGAAGGACGTCAAAGAACTGTTTTCCAAAGTGATCAAAAACTTTGGTGATGACGTGATGGTCGGCGCGCATTTCCACGACACTCGCGGGCTTGGCCTTGCCAATGTCTATGCCGCGCTCGAGGCCGGGTGCCGGCGTTTTGACGCCTCGCTTGCTGGCCTTGGCGGTTGCCCGTTCGCCCCCAAT
>Ga0209344_10004799_pt1 | contig 12135 bp, 12 predicted proteins | sample Cruoilmetagenom6_FD_187293 | JGI IMG/M metagenome (GOLD analysis project Ga0209344, IMG submission 187293) | Oil polluted marine microbial communities from Coal Oil Point, Santa Barbara, California, USA - Santa Barbara Oil Seep Sample 6 (SPAdes)... | ecosystem: Environmental > Aquatic > Marine...
GAGCTCTATGCGGGTATGGATTTGAAGGAAAATTACTAATGGCCAGCCCACGTATATGGTTAGCATGGCGCGTGGGCGTGTTTCTGGCCGCGCTAGCACCGCTGCTGTTCTGGAGTTGGCAGGTAGGGAATAACGCCGCCGGCCCTGAACCGGGGCGCTACCTGCTGCTGAATATTGGCATCGGCGGACTGTGGTTGCTGCTGCTCACGCTCAGCCTTACCCCACTTACCAAGCTCACCCGTTGGAAAGGCTTCGCGCTGATCCGACGCCAACTGGGGCTATGGACGCTCGCCTATGCCACCCTGCATATGCTCAGCTATGCGCTGTTTATTCTGGGGCTTAACTGGGCGCTGCTTGGCAGTGAGATCGTCAAACGCCCGTATATTATCGTCGGCATGATCGCGCTGATCGCCCTTGCCGTACTGGGGGCGACGTCTAACAAGTGGTCGATGAAGCGCCTAGGCAAACGCTGGAAGTCGCTGCACAAATTTTCTTACGCCATTTTGGGTCTGGTACTGCTGCACTTCTTCTGGGTGGTGCGCGCCGATATGCAAGAGTGGGCAATGTATGCCGCCATTGCTGCGCTGATTATGACCACCCGCCTGCCGCCTGTTGCCCGCTCCCTTCCTAAACTGCGCTATCGTTTTAGCCGTTAATGCCTCAATAGATACCCTCTTGTACCAAACGGGTTCATGTTCTGTTCAGCCAATACGTTTATGCTGCGTGCAGACAATCGGATACCGTTTGGGGTAGTCATATGGCAGTAACGTATTTGAGCGCTGGTCGGCTGGTTTCAGCGTTGGCATTAATGTTGTTTGGAACTGTCGCGGTTGCAGAGCAATCTGCGCAAGTTGAACAGCCGTTGCGAGTCGAACAACTGCAGCGCTGTGGCAACCTGCTGACGCTGGATATGCAAGAATTCTGTCTTCGCGTCAGTGGGCTCGAGAACAACGACTTTCAGATAAAGCTGAACGGTACAGCACTTCAGCCAGATGACGTCACCCGCGACAATGACCGGGTGCGTGTACGCATCAGCAGCGCTGATGCACAAAGCGGCCCACTATGGTTTGAGCAGCGTGAGCAGTCCAGCAACCCGGTTTGGCTCACTCTTAACGGCAGCCACGTAGTAGCAGCCACCGATCAAGAGGTGGCGAAGAACATGGATGACATCACCACCTACGTGGATCTGATCAGCCTGATTATTGAAGAGAGCCACGACGGCGCCGAGGAAGCCCAGCGTTTGGCGGAGAAGTACGACGCCGAAGTGGTCGGTATGATCCCACCGCTTAATACCTATCAGTTGCGCTTGCCCGCCAGCAACCTGGAAGAGCGCGACGCGCTGGTACTTAGGCTAGGCAGCGAAGTCAGCGTGGATGCGGTGGTGGTCGAAGAGTCAGGGGCAGAAGAGAGCATTGAGAGCGAGACGAACAGGCCGCCCGACGCTGATGATCAGGAGTGGGCGTCAAACCGCTTTCTGGATGCCGTTAACTATTACCAGCGACGCTTATCACCCCAGGGCCACGGCGGAGATATCGAGACGCAGCCTATACGTATTGGCGTCATCGAACGAGAGGTGGACTTCGACGCGCCGGATTTTGCCGATTACCTGGGTGACTGCCGCACTGATTCGTCTAGAACCTGCGTTTACGCGCGCGATGCGGCTAAGCCCGACGGGCATGGCACAACGGTCGCTGGGGTATTTGCCGCGGCCTGGAACGAAGGCGGCAATAGTGGTTTTTTACGCGGGTTGGACGATGTGGGCCCTGGCTTCGACGTGATTGTGGATCGCAACTCAGATGCAGGCATAACGGCTAATGTTGCTGCTTCAGTCAATCTGGTAGAGGACGGCGTACGCGTACTCAACTGGAGTTGGGGCATTCACCGAGTAGGGGCAATCGACATTAACGGGAAAGAGGTCGATTCGCTGGTGCGTTCCGGCATCGCCATGAGCGGTTACGAAGAACTGCTCGAAGAGTTCTTCTTATGGCTGCGCCGCGAACACCCCGACGTAGTGGTCGTGAACTCAGCAGGCAACGCGTCGTCATTTTCAGGAAGTGACGATTATCGCCTGCCCTCTTCTTTTATTACCGACCAACTGTTTGTCGTGGGTGGGCATGAACGCAGCGATGAGGATGTGCGGATTGAAGATCCCCGCTATGTGGTCAAACGGAATGCATCCAATATCGATATGCGGGTGGATGTAACCGCTGCGGCCTGCGTACGAGGCTCTTCCCTGGTAGAAGGTGAGCAAGGCGAAGCCCATTGCGGAACGTCCTATGCAACGCCTCTGGTGGCTGGCCTGTTGGCGGCAATGATGTCGATTGACCCCGAGCTTACCCCGGCGCAGTTACGCATGCTACTTCGCCGCAGCGCCATGACGATCGGGGAGGAGTACGATTTCGAGCCGACAGACGCGGATGATCTGACCGCGCCGATATTACCATCGGAACGGGCCAACGAGCTGAATCACCCGGATATCGGTCTGTCCGCCCGCCTGGATATGTATAAGGCGCTGGATCTGACGGTGCAAAGCTTGGATCGGGATCGCTAGGTCAGATAAATCAGCCAAACAAAGCCCACTTCTCGAGGTGGGCTTGTCCGAATCAACTACGTTTAGCCAAATCCTTTAGCCAAGCACTTGGCGAAGATGGGCACGATAAGCCGCTTTATCACGATCGACATCCGGCATCTTCATCACATCGTTGGCGATAAAGGTCGGCAGCGCTTCTAAGCCGATAAACTCCTGCGATTTGTGGAACGGGAAGTAAACACCATCCACACCCCGCCCTTCAAAGAAATTGCCCGGCTCGTCGAAGGCTTCCAAAGGGGCGTTCCAGGTCAGCGACAGCATGTAGCGGCGCCCTTGCAGCAAGCCGCCACTGCCATACTGTTTAGTGGGGTCTTGCCGCGAGCGGCCATCGCTGGCGTAGAGTGAACCGTGGCCTTCTGTGAACACCTCATCGACGTAGCGTTTAACGATCCAGGGCGTTCCCATCCACCAACCCGGCATCTGATACACAATGGTGTCTGCCCATAGGTAGTTCTGCACTTCGGTCTCAAGATTGTAGCCTTGATCAACCACCGTCTCGCGCACCTCATAGCCCATTTCCTGCAACGTACTCACTGCCACACCATGCAACGTATTGTTGAGTTCACCGCCAGAGTGGGCAAATGCCTTGCCACCGTTAATCAACAGAACTTTCATCAATAAAACCTCTCATAATAGCTAGCATACCCATGCCTATATACTTTGGTATCGCGTTTAATGAGCGGTAGTGTGGATTCAAAGCATGCGAAAAAATAGCAACGCTTCAGCAAGACACTTTTGATTTAAAATCAACAAATGTGGTATTCGCCATTAAGGCAACCGATAACGTTATGAACAGCACTTTATGAAAAGCACCCTTGAAGAACAGCAGTCCTTTGTGACGGTTGTCGATAGCGGCTCTATCACCGGCGCCGCCGAACGGCTTGGTATTACCGTTTCTGGGGTTAGCCGTGCGCTCAACCGCCTGGAGCAAAAACTCGGCGCTACCCTGCTACGTAGAACCACGCGTCGCCTGGAGCTGACCGAGGAGGGAGAAACATTCCTAAACCACTGCCGCCATATTCTCGCCGCCGTGGAAGAAGCCGAAGAGGCGATGCTGGATCGCCACAATCAGCCTCAAGGCAGGCTACGGATCAACGCCGCTCCCAGCTTTATGCAGTTCGTGATTGTACCGGTGATTGGCGAGTTCCGCGCTCGATACCCTGGTATCACACTGGAGCTCGATACCCACGACCGCTTTGTCGATCTACTGGAGCAGCGGGTGGATCTAGCTATCCGCATTGGCAAATTGGAAGATTCATCGCTACACGCCCGCCTCCTTGGCTACAGCCCGCTGCGCCTTCTGGCCAGCCCCGACTACCTTAAACGCCACGGCGCGCCGCATAGCGTCGACGACCTCCAAGATCACAGTTTGCTAGGCTTCAGCCAGCTTGATCATCTCAACCGCTGGCCACTGTGCCGCGCCGATGGCCACCCCTTACATATCACCCCAACGCTGGCGGCCTCCAGCGGGAGTACACTAATAGAGCTGGCCATTGCAGGCGAAGGCATTGTTTGCCTTGCCGACTTTATGACCATCACTCCCCGTCGCAACGGCACACTGGTGGATGTACTACCCGGCTGTACAGAAATGCAGACTCAAGCTGTGAACGCCGTGTATTACCGCCAAACCACGCTTTCCCAGCGCACCCGGCTGTTTATGGAGTTTTTAGTAGAACGGCTGCCGGGGAAGTATTTGCAGGGGTGAAGGGCAAGCTAATCAACGCCATTGCTTGCCAGAAAAGCACTAGCGCCAACGGTAAACATCGCCCCCCTTCTTTGGGTTTCCATACAAAGCCCATTTTCTGTTTATTTGTCCTTTACCGGCGCCATGAACCTTCAGGCAGCTCAATGTCACGATGCGCCTCGTCGAGCGCCTGGTGCAACCCCTCCCGATCAAACGGTATACAGTAAGCGGGCTTGGCGCGTTCAAAACGCCAGCTTTCCGCCAGCGACCCAGCATCGACAACGTCGAAGCCGAACTGTCGCACTAACCTTGCGACGCTCTCTTTAGCCGCATCGTCATCTCCCGCTATCGGTAGGGCGCGCCGGTTTCCCGAAAGCAGCATCTGCCCGCCCTTCTCCAGATCGGAGGCCAGAATCGCGTTGAATGCCTTAACGAGACGGGAACCTGTCAAATGCTGCGCCAGCAGTCCACTCGTGGTCGCCCTGCGCTCATCCAGTTCGGGGATCGATCCATCTCGATCTGGATAGTAGTTATTGGCGTCCAGCACTATCTTGTCACGCAGTGGCTCAACCGGAAGAGTGGCATATTGATGAAAAGGAATGGCGATCAGTATAATTTCGCCGAAACCTATGGCTTCATGCAGGGTGCCAATTTGTGCGCCAATTTTCGGCGGAATGCTGCTGAGTGTCTGCGGCCCCCGCGAGTTACTGATCATGACGTCATGGCCTGCCGCAATCGCTTGGCGTGCAAAGGCTTGTCCGATAAAGCCCGCACCAATAACTCCAATCCGCATGTCTTTCTCCCGACCGTTTTAAGATAAGCAGTACTTTATTGCGTTACTCAAACGTGATAAACAGGCCTTTATTGACTTAATAATCTACTGAGAGTTGATAATGCTGGATCGGTTAACGAGCATGGCTATTTTTGTGAGGGTTGCTGATCTTGGCTCTTTCACGGCCGCCGCCGCAGAATTCGGCCTATCGACGCAGATGGTTTCCAAACACATCATGGCCCTGGAGCAGCGGCTTGGGTCGCGGCTATTGCACCGCACCACGCGCAAACAGAGCCTGACCGAGATAGGGCATCTCTATCACGAACGATGTCAGGCTATCCTTGCTGAAGTCGAGGCGGCCGAAGCACTGACGGAACAGGCCCGGGCCGTTCCACGGGGCCGCCTCAGAATCAACGCCCCCGTCACATTTGGCAGTCAAAGCCTGGTGCCTCTTGTTACCCGCTACCTTCGTAAGTATCCAGAGGTGGAGGTCGACCTCACCTTGTCGGATCGTCTGGTCGATCCTATCGAGGAGGGTTACGAAGCCGTCATTCGCCTCGGGCCCATCAGCGACAGCACCACATTGGTGGCACGTCCGCTTGCCCCCTATCAGCTCATCGCCTGCGCCTCCCCTGCCTACTTAGCGAAGCACGGAGAGCCGGAGACGCCTGCGGATCTGATTGAGCATGAATGTCTGGGGTTCGCCTATTGGTTCGGTACCTTGGGCAGGCAGTGGTGCTTCAGTCGCGACAACTGCACCTTCGACGCTTCCGTGAACGGGCGACTACAAGTCAACGACTGGAAAGGGCTGCTTCGCGCAGCACTAGAGGGATTCGGCATTACATTGGGCTACGAAGCCGCATTAACAGAGGCGTTAACCGCCGGGCGGCTGGTGCGCATTTTGCCAGACTATGAGGGGCCATCAAGACCCATGCACCTGCTCTACGCCGCCGATAAGCGCATGACGCCGAAGCTACGCCATTTCATAGACGACGTTGTGGCCACGTTCGCTTAACTTCCACCGTTACCTCGCGCCTTTGTCGTCACTCACCCAACGGGTAAAAGCAGCACTCTGAGGATGCGCCTCCTTTACGGCATAATAAACCAACCTCAAGTGGCGCTCTTCATCAACAGTTAACGTCGTGTGTTCGAACGCTACTTCGCCCAACTCCTCAAGGTAAAGATGGCGTACTCCCTGGCAAGGGGCGTTAACATCCTGGGTTTTCCACAACTGTTTAAACTCAGGCGATACCTTGGATAACTCTTCGACAAGCTCATCAATGGTGGGGTCTTGCGCCGCACGGGCAAAATCGCGCCGAAAGCTGGATAGTATTTGGCTGACCTGCGTTTCCCAGGGTGACAAGCGCTGACGCATGGCAGGGTCGGCAAATAACAACCACAGCATATTGCGGCGCTCTGGCGCATGGTCAGAAAAGTTGAACAGTTTATCGGCCGCGCCGTTCCACGCCAGCACATCCCAGCGCAAGTTCAGAATATAAGTGGGACGCGTAGGCAGGTCGTTCATTAACGTTTGAACCAGCGGCGGCACACTGCACCAGGTTTTGCCTAGCTCAGAAGGTAAGCGCTGATGGGTCAGCAAGAATAGATGTCGGCGCTCAGCCGCATCCAGCTTGAGCGCTTTGGATAGATTGTCCAGAAAAGTGGCCGATACGCTGATATCTCGACCCTGCTCCAACCAGGTATACCAAGTCAACCCCACGCCTGCTAAAGCGGCGACTTCTTCACGCCTTAACCCCGGCGTACGCCTTCGGCGGCCACGAGGAAGTCCCACCTCTTCTGGGGCGATTTTCTCTCGGTGCATACGTAGAAACGCAGCCAAGTCTTCCCGCGTTCGAGTCAGCGTCCGTGGAGCGGTCATTTTATCACCTTGAATAACTTATCACTTTTAGTAATAGCATAAACAGTTAAATTGTACCCCCTTTAAAGCCTCTCCAGAATAGCCTTTCGCTGGCAAAAACAGCGCTGGCGGATTCTTTTCTCATGCTTATGCCTGGAGTGCGTTATGGCTGACCAATCTCGTCTATCGGTATATCTCGTGGCACTAGGTGCGTTTGCACTTGGGATGGCCTCTTATGTCACGGCGGGGCTAATCCCCCTCATAGAAGGCGCCTTTAGTGTCTCTGCGGCCACGGCTGCTCAGTTAGTCACGGCATTTACCTTAGCCTATGGCTTAGGCTCGCCTGTGGTCGTTGCACTACTACCTGGCAAGCACCAACGCCTGGGCTTACTACTAGCGTTAGCCGTTTTTATTGTGGCTAATATCGCCAGCGCCCTCGCCACCAGTTTTGTATCACTCACGATATGGCGGGCGGTCGCTGGCGTTGGCGCAGGGGTTTACCTTGCCATGGGCATTGCCGCCTCAGCCGCTATAACGGCTGAGGCTCACCGCGGTAAAGCGATTGCCATCATTATGGGTGGTATGGCGAGCGGCACGGTACTGGGGGTGCCTATCAGCCTGTTACTGGCGGAGCGTTTCGGCTGGGCGTCAGCGATGTGGCTTATTTCAGCACTTGGGTTAATCGCCTACGCGGGACTACAGGTAAAACTACCTGCGCTTCCACCCGCACCAACGCTTTCACTTGCTCGCAAGCTCGCTATTTTGCGAAGCCCTCATGCCATGGCCATTCTGGCGGTTTCCTTATTGGGCGCCGTGGCTAGTTTGGGCATGTATACCTTTATTGCCCCGTTTATGGCGGCCACCGAGTCAGGCGCTGTTCAGTCGATTACCGGCTATTTATGGGTGTGGGGGATTGGCGGCGTAGTGGGCAGTTTTCTGATTGGGCCTCTGGTGGACAGATTTATCGGCCCTGTGATTACCCTGGCGATTATGCTGCTGCTCTCTTTGGCGCTCATTGCTCTGCCTTTCACGGCGTCCATCCACCCACTGCTGACATTACTGCCTATTGCGCTTTGGGGTGCTGTGGGCTGGGCGCTGCAAGTGCCACAAAACAATGAACTCGTTCGTGCACGCCAAGCCCACGGCGACGGTAACCTGGCGGTCGCACTCAATGAATCAGCGCTCTATTTAGGCAGTGCGATAGGCGCTGCGTTCGGGGGAGTTTTGCTGGCCTTCAACCTGCCCGTTTCGACATTAGCCATTGGCGCGGGGGTTATTGCCGCTGCAGGTGCAGCAACACAGCTAATCATCGTCATGCGCACGAAGCGCTAGATCAATTAGCGCACGCCAAGGAGCACTCTTCATGCCCCTTGGCGGTTCTGCATAGATCAACCTTTTGCTTAATACCCAAACATCAGCGACCGGTGTGTAGAGAGCCCGGCCATAGCACCATCAGCCACGGCAAAGGTGACCGATCCTGCGGCGCGGGCCACATCACCGCAGGCGAAAACACCGGGGATTGAAGTCGCCTGCATTGCATCGGTTTTAACGATGCTGCCCATGGGTGATTCCTCTAGCTCGCCTCCCAATTGAGCCACTAACGGGCTAAGATGAATGCGCGGCGCGACGAATAAGCCCACCAGCGGAAACACCCGACCATCCTGCAACACCAGCTCAACGCCAACCTCCGCTTGGGAGTCTAGTCGTGCTGCTGCGCCATATTCGATATGGGTACCGCGCGCCTTAAGCTGAGCCAGTTGCTCGCCACTGGGTTCAAAGGCATCGTTAAGAAACAGCGTGGTGGCGCCCCAGTCGGGCAGCATTAAGCCGTGGTGCATCGCGAGTTCTGAGGTTGCCAGCACACCGATCCCCTCTTTGCCCAGCTCATAACCATGGCAGTACGGGCAGTGGAAAACGCGTTTGCCCCATAGCTCGGCGAGCCCCGGTAAGCCTGGAAGCTCATCGGTAACACCCGCGGCCAGAATAATGCGCCGTGCTTGATAGGTGCTGCCATCGGCCAGCGCCACCAAGAAATTATCAACCTCACCCGTTACCGCCTCTACCCACCCCGTGCGCCACTCAACCGTTGGATACTCCATCAGTTGGCTAAGGGCCTCTGCTGATATTTCTGCGGGTGGCGCACCATCCTGGGTTAAAAAACCATGGGAGTGAGAAGCAAAACGGTTGCGGGGTTGTCCCGCATCTATCAGTAATATTTTCCTCCTTGCTCGGGCTAGCTGTAGCCCTGCCGCCATACCCGCGTAGCTGCCACCGATAATCACTGCATCAAGACTCATTGCCCTTCCTCCGTGTGCACCCAGCCTTTTAAGCCCATGGTGGATTAATTTATTTCATGTATCTTTTATTGATACATTAAAAAGTGCGCAGAGGTCAATGGCAATGTTGAGAATGCCGATTAACGTTAATCGGGTAGGTGGTGAAGTATTAAGGCGTCGGCAATTGGTAGCCTTTGCGCGTCGCAATATCGTCAAACTGGGAGGCTAGCTCCGCCAGCGTGACCGCTCCCAAGCGGGCGATCAGTAGTGCTTCCGCTTCGCGCATGGCATCAAAAAGCGCCGCATTAACCACCTGCTCTACCGCGCAGTCAGGGTTATCACGGTCGGTGCCAATAGCGAAAATGCGCGGCCCGCCTACGGCGTTGTGTATATCCAGCAGCGTTACGCTGTGCAAATCGCAGGCGATGCGCCAGCCACCGTTGTGGCCCTTCTCAGACTTTACATAGCCCGCTTTCCGAAGGCCCGCCATAGTGCGCCGCACCACGGCAGCATTGGTGCCCAGCATGGCACCAATCTGCTCTGAAGTAATCGGTTGGGATTCCCGCGCGATGTGCAGCAGCACATGCAGCATACGGGAGAGGCGGCTATCGGTTCTCACGGGCAATCATCAACTCTTCGGTGAAACAACAAAGGTGCATTAAGAGAGTCAACACCTTAGCATATGCATACGTGGTAGAAACCGGCTTGTTGAGCCGAGCGGCAAAGCAGTTGGCGCCCCGCCGCCCCATCATTAGTTAGGCTTGTGCCCCTGTCGATCAACCATGGGCGCATGCTGAGCCATCAACTCCACGATCCAATCGATAAACACGCGCAGCTTGGCGCTTACGTGCCGATTCGGTGGAAATGCGATGTACATCGGCATTGGATCGAGATGCCAACCATCAAGTATGCGAACCAGCTCCCCGCGAGATACATGCTCACTGGCCATATAGTCAGGAAGCCACACTACGCCGAGCCCCGCTATGCCTGCTGCAAGACCGGCATTACCGTCATCAACTGAAATCACATAGCGCCCTTGTACGGTGACCCGCTCCCCGTTGCGGTACATGGCGTAGGAAGAATTCACCCCGGCACGGGCCCACCGGAGCCCTACAATGTAGTGAGGGGGAGCTGAGAGTTCTTGCGGGTGCAAAGGCAAACCAGCACTTTCCAGATAGCTCGGCGCTGCGTAAATACCGATCTTCAGATCGCCTACGCGGCGCGCCACTAACGATAAATCCGTGAGTTCTCCGCCGCGCACCACACAGTCCACGCTTTCACCTATCAGATCCACCATGCGATCACTCGCCCCCATATCAATTTGAATATCGGGATATTGAGCGTGAAAAGCAGGCAACGCTGGTATCAAGATCATCCGCGCGAAAGGGCTGGGCACGTCCACCCTTAGTCGGCCGCGAGGCAACACCGAGGCGTTGGACAGGCTGGTTTCGGCGTCATCCATATCGGCCAGAAGCTTGATAACCCGCTCATAGTAGGCGGCGCCGTCCGCCGTGACGTTAACCTTGCGCGTGGTGCGGTTGAGCAGCTTTACACGCAGCCGTGCCTCTAATTGTTGCACCAGTTGCGTCACGCTGGTCTTGCTCATGTGGAGTGTTTCAGCTGCCTTGGTAAAGCTGCCCGTTTCCACTACTCGGGCAAATGCCTGCATGGCGTTAAAGCGATCCATGGCTATACCATCCCTCGTGATTGTTTGAAAATTACAAACAATGTTGAACAGAATTCGCCGTTTATCCACCAAAGATGGGGGCTTAAAGTGACTTCATCGTAAACAACGGGTCGGTTTCGACCTACTGATGGAGATTCACATGGCTAAGCGTGACGCTGTTTTCCCCTCCGGCCGCCAGGCGCTTTATGACCAAAACACCTATTCCGCCGCCGTTCGTTCTGGCGACTTTCTGTTTGTGTCGGGCCAAGTCGGCAGTCGTGAAGACGGCTCGCCCGAGCCAGATTTTGCCGCTCAGGTGCAGCTTGCTTTCGACAACCTACAGAGAGTACTGGAAGCAGCGGGCGCAAGCTTCGACGATATCGTCGATGTGACGAGCTTCCATACCGACCCGGAAGCCCAATTCCCTATCTGGTTGGAAGCCAAGGCGCGCGCGTTTCCAGAAAAACCTTATCCGAACTGGACAGCGGTCGGCGTGACATGGCTGGCGGGTTTCGATTTTGAAATCAAGGTCATTGCCAGACTACCCGAGTAATCAAGTGCCATGCGGTGCAAGCGCCTATTCGCTGCGACGTCGCTGCATGGTTACTGGCCGCCGCGATAGTTTTCTGCCAGCGCAGCCTGTTTTAGCTGCGCTTGGCATACGTATGGACGGTCGGTTTGAGTGAATTCACTGATTTTCTCCCGCCTTTCAACTCAACGTTAGCAAGATGCTGAAGGTATTCCCTGCCCCTGCAGGATCAGGCAAGTTTTGCGCAAGGGTTGGCAAGCCCTGCCGCTGTGGAATTGTTAAAAAGTAAAGGTCAGCGCAGCCGTTCAGGGGCCTCACCAACGAAGCGGTTCGAGCTGCGCGACTATCGATGTCCATATTGATGGCATTGAATCCTAATGATAGGCGGAGTGTATAACAGTGAAAACATCAGGAAACACCATTCTCATCACCGGCGGTGGCTCCGGCATTGGCCGGGAGCTAGCTCTACGCTTCAACGCGCTGGGCAACACCGTCATCGTCGCTGGACGGCGCATGGAAACGCTGGAGGACACCATTACTGGCCAGCGCGACATGCACGCGATGGTTCTCGATGTCGAGGATTCAGAAGACATCGCCGCCTTTGCGAAGCGCGTCGTCGCTGAGCACCCCAACCTCAACGTGCTGCTCAACAATGCGGGCATCATGCGCCGCGAGGACTTGACCAGTACCCATGACCTCATTGATGCCGAACAAACGGTCGTCACCAATCTGCTAGGGCCTATCCGGCTGACCAACGCAC
>Ga0209344_10004802_pt1 | contig 12131 bp, 12 predicted proteins | sample Cruoilmetagenom6_FD_187293 | JGI IMG/M metagenome (GOLD analysis project Ga0209344, IMG submission 187293) | Oil polluted marine microbial communities from Coal Oil Point, Santa Barbara, California, USA - Santa Barbara Oil Seep Sample 6 (SPAdes)... | ecosystem: Environmental > Aquatic > Marine...
GTTTATTAAGCTTCGCCTATATTTTATTTACCAAATAAACGTTGAAAAAAATTTTTAGCTTTTCCTGTGGCTTCACCTAATTCTTCCTTAGCATCGCTGGCCAAATCAGACAATTTTTCACCCGCATCACCGGCAAATTCGGTCGCTTTTTCGCTAACATCTCCTAAAACTTCTTTAGCATCTTCTACAAATTCTTTTGTTTCCTCGGCAAGATTTTCTTTCAAATCAGCAGCTTTGTCACTAGCTACATCCATTGCTTTTTTAGCAACCTCTTTTACATCTTCAAACACCTCTTTTGCTTCAGATTTTAATTCAGCTGTTTTGTCACCTACTTTTTCACTAACATCCTTAGCTATTTCTTTCGCATTTTCTAAACCTTCTTCTAAATCATTATTTTCTTCTGACATAATTTTATTTCGTTTAAGTTTGTTTCACAAATTTATGAAAATAAGAATTGAAAAGAGATATAACTTATAAAAATAGTATTTTTGAATGTATAATTAAGTAAATGAAAAATAAACACAAAGTAGCTGTTTTTGGTGGAGGTAGCTGGGCAACGGCAATTGTAAAAATGCTATCAGAAAATCTTGATGAAATAGGATGGTATATGAGAAGCGATTATGTAATTGAAAATATCAAGAAAGATAAGCACAATCCAAGTTATATTAGTTCAGTTGAATTTAATACAGATCAGTTAAAACTATCTAGTGATATTAATAAAATGATCACTTACGCTGATTATCTAATTTTTGCTATCCCTTCGGCATTTTTGAATGATGAGTTAAAGAAAATTACAGTCTCTCTTAAGGATAAAATAATATTTTCGGCAATAAAAGGGATTGTACCGGAAACAGATCTTATTGTTGGAGAGCATTTTTATGAAGAATATAAAATTCCTTTTGAAGATATCGGTGTAATTACCGGCCCTTGTCATGCAGAAGAGGTTGCCTTAGAGCGGCTATCTTATTTAACAATTGCTTGTAAAGATGAAGAAAAAGCATCGTTTATTGCTGAGCAATTATCAAGTAGATATATTAAAACAAAAACATCTGATGATATTATTGGAACTGAATATGCGGCCATGTTAAAGAATATTTATGCCATTGCCGCCGGTATTGCACATGGTTTAGGCTATGGAGATAATTTTCAATCAGTATTGATGAGTAATGCAATCAGAGAAATGAAACGATTTATTAAGAAAGTGCATAAAATGAAACGCAATATTAATAATTCAGCTTATTTAGGTGATTTATTGGTAACGGGTTACTCAGTTTTTAGCAGAAATAGAATGTTTGGCAATATGATAGGTAAAGGTTATACTGTAAAATCTGCTATGTTCGAAATGAGTATGGTTGCAGAAGGATATTATGCTACAAAGAGTGCATATAAAATTAAGACTGAAAAGGGTAATATTAGAACGCCAATTATCGATACGGTTTACGATATTTTATATAATCATAAGGAAGCAAAAAGAGAGTTTCAAAAACTCACAGATCTTTTAGATTAATTAGGCTTCCTGTAGTGTTTTATTCTCTTTAAACAGACCTTGATTTAGTAAATTTAGTGCTTCAGCTTTATTATTTGTATCAATTAATAATGACATATTATAATTACTACCACCATATGAAATCATTCTTATAGGAATGTTTTTTAAACAGTTTAGAACGCTAGCACTAATACCCTTTTCGTTTTGAGAAAAACCTCCGGCAAGACAAACAATGCTCATATTCGTATCTACTTCCACTTTACCAAAAGCTTTTAGCTCTTTTATTATTTCAGCAAGGCGAATGTCACTGTCAATGGTTAATGATACAGCAACTTCAGAAGTGGTTATCATGTCAATTGGGGTTTGAAATTTTTCAAAAATTTCAAAAATTGTTTTTAAAAATCCATACGCCATTAACATACGGTAAGATTTAATTTTTATTGCAATGATACCATCTTTAGCGGCAATGGCACGTACGTCATGACTGTTTTTACAATTTTTTATAATGGTACCTCTACTATCAGGATTAAAAGTATTTTTAAGTAGAACGGGTATATTATTTTCTTTAGCAGGTATAATACTTTGAGGATGTAAAATCTTGGCGCCAAAATATGCTAATTCAGCAGCTTCATCAAATGATATTTCGTTTATGGAAAATGTATCTTCTACAAAGCGAGGATCATTATTATGCATGCCATCAATGTCAGTCCAAATTTGAATTTCGTCTGTATTTATTGCAGCACCAATAAGTGAAGCGCTGTAGTCACTTCCTCCTCTTTTTAAATTGTCAATTTTACCTTCATGATCAAGACAAATAAATCCTTGTGTGATTATAATAGGATCACTTGTCTTCTCTAATATTTTCGTCAGTTTCTTTTTAATTTTAGCAGTTTCAGGTTCCCCATTTTTATTGATTGACATAAAACTCAAAGCTGATATTAAAGAGGTATTAATACTTATTTCGGCTAAATATAGTTGAAATATATTCGTTGAAATAACTTCTCCTTGAGCAAGAATATCGTTTTGGTATTGTACAGTTAAGCTTCTTAATTTATCAAAAGAGTTTCTTACAAAAGTTAGCGCTTTTAACTGATAGTACTCAGAAGTAAACAATTCATCAAGTAATGTGTGATATTCTAATTCAAGACCGTCGATAAGTGATTTTGCCTCATTTTCTTTTTGCTGAGCCAATAAATTATGAACTTCAATTAGCATGTTGGTCGTACCGGAAACAGCTGATAGAACAACAATTAAAGGCTCGTTGTAAGATCTAATTATTTGAGCTACTTTTTTAATATTATTAGCACTTCCAACAGAGGTTCCTCCAAATTTTAAAACTAACATAAGTAATGTAATTTTTAAGCAAAAATCCTCAGTTTGTACTTTTTGTACAATTTTTTCTTTTATTTTTACAAAATATTACAAATAGTTTAAATTTAAACATGAAGACAATACAACAGGCTGTTACCGGCATCATTAATAAAACACCTTTTATTGAAGAGGCATTATATGATAAATTGATCAATGTTTCTTCTTTAGCCAGAATAATTCAGCCGGAAGTAGAGAAGGCCTTGAGGAAGGAGGTGAAATCGGGTGCTATAATGATGGCAATTAATCGTCTATCTCCTTCGAGTGTTTTAAAAGTGAGAAAGAATGTAAAAAAAATAGCACTTTCTTCTGGTGACTTTATTGTCCGTTCTGACTTATGTGATTATACTTTTAAAAACACCAATTCTTTATTGCAAAGAATAACACAGTTATTAAATGATATTGGTTCAAAAAGTGATACTTTTTTCACGATATCACAAGGTGTTTTTGAAACTAATATTGTAGCGAGTACTAGTTTAAAGGAGCAAATTGACACCATTTTTAAAAATGAGGTTGTGTTGTATTTTTTAGACAACTTAGCTTCCGTAACAATTAAATTACCTAAATCGAACATGGAGCAGTCAGGTATTTATTATTTTATTTTAAAACAATTGGCTTGGGCAGATATACCTGTACAAGAGGTAATTTCAACAACACATGAAATGACCATTGTGGTGAAGGATATTGATATTAATCAGACATTTTCTATATTAATGGATATGAAATTGGGCTAGCTGATTTTAAGCTATTTAGGCATGATTTTTGATGTTTAATTTGTTTAAACTAACCACTATGAAAAGTATTATTTTCTTTCTTTTTCTTTCTTCTATTTCCTTTGCGCAAACTATTGAAGGTGTAGTTTTAGATGTTACAACGAATAAGCCTGTAAAAGCCGCCCATGTTTACGTCACCAATATTGAACATGGAACAATAACAAACTTCCGCGGTAAATTTAAACTGAATCTTTCAAATGTTAATGGAATTGATAGCGTCTACGTTTCACATATTGGGTATAAAAAGAAAGCATTTATTTATTCTCAAAAAAAGAAGAGATATATAGTGTTTTTAGAGCCAAATACAAATACGCTCAGTGAGGTAGAGCTAACCGGAGTAAAAAGAAAGTTAAACTTAAGACTTCACTATAATAAATTGACATCAATGAAAAAAGGACTTTATTCTTTTGGATCAATGATAAAGGATGATAAAATTTATGTAATTGGGGGAAATGCTTCATATAAGGAAGATGAGATGAAAAAGATTCTTGAATTCTATCCTTTTGATTTCGATGATGTGAAAAGGCAACCAAATTTATTGAAGAGAAAAAGAAATTTCATTAATGAATTTTATAATGGAGACTTATTGGTGTATGATTTGAATTTGGACTTTTGGGAGTCTGCTGATATAAAATTTAGAAAAAGAGCATATCATAATTTACATTATAACGATAATAAATTTTATGTTTTAGGAGGTAAACGTCTATCAATGGGTAGAAAATATGAATATCTGGATGACAAAATAGAAGTTTTTGATAATGAATCTAATACAATACAAATTGATTATACAAATCCACATCAAGCAGTTGATTTTGCTTCATTTATATATGATAATAAAATTATAGTAATGGGCGGTGCTGTTAAAAGGAGGAAAAGTGGACAAATAATATATACAGATAAAGTACATTTATATGACCTGGAATCAGGTTTTTGGTATGAATTGGCTTCTATGCCTTATGCAAAAGAAACGAATGGAGTGCTAATTGAGAATAGAATCTATTTAGTTGGAGGAATACGTGGAAGATCTCTTTCTTCAATTGAATCTTTTGATTTGATAAGCGGTAAATGGAAAAAAGAGGGAGAATTATTTGAAAGGTTTGCAAAACCAGCTGTTACCTATAATGGTGATATTGTTTATATGTTTGAAGATGAAAAAGTGGTTACATATAACACTAAAACAAAAGAATTAAATCAGTATTTGATTGATTTAGATTTAAAAGCATCTAAACTATATTATGCAAATAATAAACTATACATTTTGGGTGGCTATAGAGAAAATAGCTTTTCGGTAAAACCTTCTGCAAACCTTTATAGTATTGATTTAAGAGAATTTGAAACAACAAAGATTTATAAATCAAAGAGATTATAACAATTTAAAATACTTACTTAGCAATAATTCCTCTTTTACTATCTAAAATTTTGATGGTTCTTAGCACACTTTCTTTAATTGTATTTTTCTTGAATAAAAATGTCTTTTCATAAAGTTTATTGTTCAAAAAAAAAGTCAATTTGAATTCATTATTTAGTTTTAACACTTCGTCTTGCATTAACTCTATTTTAGCACCAGATTTGGCGGGTAATTTCTCTATTTTATGACGCATAGTAGACGTTTTTATTTCACCATCATAACCGTGAGAAACAATTAAAATCATTTCAATGACTTCATCTTTATCATTAATTAGATAGGCATTCCAATCATTAGTTTTAAATACTTCATTATAATCATGTGTAATGGCCATATACACGCCTTCAACTTTTGGAATATCAATATCTTTATTCATATTAACTATTATCCCAGTTCATAGTACGTTTTACTGCTTTTTTCCAACCATTATAGAGTTTTTCGATTCTTTGTCCATCCATACTTGGTACAAAAGTTTTGTCAATTTTTTTATTGTTAATGATATCTTCTTTTTTCCACAAGCCAACAGCAATTCCGGCAAGGTAAGCAGCTCCTAATGCAGTAGATTCTACATTTTTTGGTCTTTCTATTTCTGCATTTAAAATATCAGCTTGAAATTGCATTAAAATATTATTAGCACAAGCCCCGCCATCCACTTTCAATGTAGAGAGTTCGACATTACTATCTTGCTCCATAGCATTAATTAGATCTTTAGTTTGATAAGCTAATGATTCTAATGTAGCTTTTACCAAATGATTTTTACCAGTGTCTCTTGTAAGCCCAAAAATTGCACCTTTAGCATACATATCCCAATAAGGCGCTCCCAATCCTGCAAAAGCAGGTACGACATAGACTGGATTATCACCTTCAATTTGACTAGCTATCGCTTCGCTTTCTTGTGCATTATCAATAATTTTCAAACCGTCTCGTAGCCACTGTATTGCCGCACCTGCAATAAATACGCTACCCTCAAGTGCGTAGTAAACTTTATTATCAATTCCCCAAGCAATAGTAGTAAGCAAACCATTTTTTGATAATTGCATTTCTTCACCAGTATTCATCAATAAAAAACAACCGGTACCATAAGTATTTTTTGCTTCTCCTTTATTGAAGCATGCTTGCCCAAACAATGCTGCCTGTTGATCGCCAGCCAAACCAGCTATAGGAATCTTGCTACCATCATATTCAAAATCTCCAAAATGAAAACTGGAAGGTTTTACTTCGGGTAACATATTTTTTGGAATAGTTAATTCGGCTAGCATTTTTTCATCCCATTGCAGTGTTTTAATATTGAAAAGTAGTGTGCGAGAGGCATTTGTATAGTCGGTAGCGTGTACTTTACGATTTGTTAAATTCCATATTAACCAGGTGTCTACAGTGCCAAATAACAATTCGCCGTTTTCAGCAAGCGCTTTTGCTCCGTCTACATTATCTAAGATCCATTTTACTTTTGTACCGGAAAAGTAAGCGTCAAGAACTAAACCAGTATTTCGCCTTACATAATCTTCTAACCCTCTATCCTTTAGATCTTCACAGATTGGTGATGTTCTTTTATCTTGCCAAACAATTGCATTATAAATCGCTTTGCCAGTAGTCTTATTCCAAACTAATGTTGTTTCACGCTGATTGGTAATTCCTATTCCCATTATATCAGCGGCATTGATATAATTATTTTGAATAAGTTTTGTGAAGGTGTTTAACTGAGATTCTAAAATATCATGTGGTCTATGTTCTACCCAACCCGATTTAGGAAATATTTGTTCAAATTCTTGTTGCTCAATAGCAATTTGAGTACCATTTTCATCGAATAATACTGATCGTGAACTTGTTGTACCTTGATCTAAAGCGATAATATATTTTTTTGACATTATGATTTAGTTTTTTCAGATTTAAGACCCTTAATAACAGCTATAATTAAAACAATAATAGTTATAGAAATTACAATCCAATATTTTAGTTGCAGATCATTTTTGTATAATATTTGGTATGTAGCACTTCCTAAAAGACCTCCTAAAATGGGTCCAAATATTGGAATTGGGGCATATTTCCAATCAGAGTTACCTTTATTGTGAACAGGTAATAAAAAGTGAGCAATTCTTGGACCTAAATCTCTTGCCGGATTAATAGCAAAACCAGTAGTGCCGCCTAAGGCAAAACCTATAACCATGATCAATCCACCTACTACTATTGGATTTAGCCCTTCTGTAAAATTATGAGTACCTATAAATAGTAAACTAAAAATAAGAACGGCTGTAGCAATCAATTCACTTACAAAATTATGCACATTAGATCGTATTGCAGGAATGGTACTAAACACTGCTAATTTATCATCTTTACTATCAGTTTTTTTCCAATGTGGGAGATAAAATATCCAAACGAAAACACCTCCGGTAAAGGCTCCCAAAGTTTGTGCCAACACATAACCCGGAACATTTGCCCAAGGAAATTCACCAACAAATGCAAACGAGAGGGTTACAGCCGGATTTATATGAGCGCCACTAATATCCCCGAAAGCATAAATGGCAAAAGTAACAGCCAATCCCCATGATACCACAATCGTGTTCCACCCTGCATTTTGTGCCTTCGATTTGTTCAATACAACGCCCGCAACGACACCACCTCCAATTAAAATAAGAAAAAATGTTCCGAGAAATTCGGCTAAGTAAATAGACATAAAAAAAGTTTGTTAATTAATTATGACAATTTACAAATTATTCCTTATAAATTTCGCTTTCAGGATGAAAGGCCAACCATGCAAATGCAAAGGACTATCATGAGGTTCAATTTGTAATTGTTTTCCTTTTAATTTTTCAAAAATTTTCATTTAACCTTCAATTTTAACTTTAGTTCCACTAAAATCTGCATTTCCCGTTAACTTATCAATTAATTGATTATCCGTTAGGTCATTGATACTCACGCCGGCATTTTCCTGTGCTAATTTCATACTTGTGCCTTTCCTATGATGTCCAAATCCATGTGGAATACTCACAACACCCTGCATCATTTCTGCACTAATTTCAACAGGAATGACAACGTTTCCAACGCTAGAGCTTACATTTACCTGTTGTTTTTCTTTTAGGCTTAATTTATGGGCGTCATCAGGGTTGATAAGTAGAGTACATCGATTCCTTCCCGTCATTAAAAGGTTTGAATTATGCATCCAAGAATTGTTTGATCTTAAATGTCTTCTACCTATTAATACAAATGGATATTCTGATGATGTTTCTGTTGTCCAATTTAAATATTGTTCCCTGAGTCGTTCTAAATCCTTAACTAATGGCACTGGTGCTATTTCTATTTTTTGACTTTTAGTAAATAAGCGTTCAGGTAAACAGGGGTTTAAAGCACCTAAATCAATTCCGTGAGGATTTTCCTTTAAGGTTTGCAGGTTTATATTGTTTGACTTATAAGGTCCGTTTTTCAGTAAATAATCCAGCGTTACTTCCGGATTTGCAGGAATTTTTGTGCCGGTTATTCTTTCGGTCAAAGCATTTAATATTTCCCAATCGTGCTTTTGACCTATTAATTTATCAAAAAGGTGAGGAGAATATTTTGCAGTATTACGTACGCTTAATTGGTTGAATGCAATATCGTAATGAGATGTCTCCAAACCATTTGTGCTAGGGAGAATGATATTTGCAAATTGTGTTGTTTCATTTAAATAGATATCAATAGCAACCATAAACTCAATATCTTCGAAAGCCTTCGCTAATTCTTGTCCATTTGGCGTAGATAATACAGGATTTCCTCCAATAGTTACCATAGCTTTAATTTGCCCTTCTCCCTCTGTTGAGATTTCTTCAGCCAAGGTCGCTACAGGAAACTCTCCGGTAAATTCTGGTAGATTTTTCACGCGACTACGATAGCGATCAAAGGTTCCAACTTTACCCGTTTGTTTCGCGGCGCCAATAATATCAATTGCGGGCAAAGTGAACATTGTTCCTCCCTCTTTATCTATATTGTTTGTAATAATATTTAGAATATTAATGAACCACTGACATAGGCCTCCAAACTCTTGTGTAGAAACACCTAACCTACCATAACAAACAGCTGATTTTGCGCTAGCAAATTCTCTCGCTAAGTTTTTTATTTCTTCTATTGATATTCCAATTAAATTGGAAGTATTTTCCGGAGCGTAATCAGTAAAACTATTTTTTATTGTTTCAAGACCATTAATATGGTGGGAAATACTAGATTTATCTAAATTTTCATCAAAAATCACGTAGATTAATGATGCCAATAATAAGGCATCTTTGCCAGGATTTATAAATAAATGTTGATTTGCAATTTTAGCAGTTTCTGTAAATCGAGGGTCAATAACTGTAAATTTGCCACCTCGTTTTTTTAAAGCTTTTAAGCGACCTGAAAAATTAGGCGCTGTCATCATACTTCCATTTGAAACGGCAGGGTTTCCACCAATAATCAACATAAAATCTGTTCGGTCAATATCCGGGATCGGAATCATCATTTGATGCCCAAACATAAGCAAAGAAGCAATATGATGAGGTAATTGATCTATAGAAGTAGCACTATATTTTTGCCGGGTTTGTAAGCTTTTTATAAATGGAGATCCATAAAGCATTAACCCTAAATTATGAACATTAGGATTGCCGCGGTATACACCTACGGCATTATTTCCATATTTTTTTTGAATTGATTTTAAATTAGCTGTAACTTCATCAAAAGCATCTTCCCAAGAAATTTCCTGCCACCCTGAATCAGTTCTTTTTATTGGTGTTTTAAGTCTGTCTTTATCATAATATAAATCTTCTAGTGCAAGTGCTTTTGGACAAATATGACCTTTACTAAACACATCTTTTTTATCTCCTTTAATGGAAATAATTTTGTTATCGCTATGCTCAATTTCTAATCCACACATAGCTTCACAAAGATTACAGGTCCTATAATGCGTTTTTGTTTTTGTCATAATTCAAGGGTTTTGCAAGCTATTAATCCTCCATATTCTAAGGCAATTGTTCTATCAATAGTGATTTTTTGATATTCGGGATTTGTTATCATATTTAAAAAATGTTGTATCGTAGGATATTCAACTAAAAATATCATGTTAGGTTCGTTTTGAGAATCTCCGATAACTATCGTTGCAACTGTGCCTTTCCAGATTACTTTTGCTTCCGCTTCAGCGAGCAAAAATTGCACATTTTTAAAATAACGCATATAAGCCTCTTGCCCGGTTTCCTTACCAGCGTCGGTTATAGATTTAAACCTGATGATATTAGTCATTACCACAGGTATATCTTGAGGATATGACATCAATTGAGCTATTTGCTCTTTGGTAGGACTAACTTGAGTTAAATGCATAGAAATGGGTTTAGCTAAAACCAAAGCTACGAAATAATCAATAGTTGTATTTTTGAAGTTATAAGCTTAAACCCCTTCTTGAAATGAAGCGCCATTTGCAATGACATTTCTGTCAATTTTACGCATCAAACCTTGCAATACTTTACCTGGACCCACCTCCGTAAATTCGGTACCACCGTCAGCTATCATTTGTTGGATGGTCTGGGTCCATCTTACTGGAGCTGTTAACTGCGCTATTAGATTATTCTTTATTTCGGCAGCACTAGTTACGGCACTTGCCGTTACGTTTTGATAAATAGGGTAAGAAGGTTCATTAAAAGTTGTATTTTCTATGGCATCGCCTAATTCTTCACGTGCCGGTTCCATTAAAGGAGAGTGAAAAGCCCCGCCAACTGGTAATACTAATGCTCTACGAGCACCGGCTTCAGTTAAAGCTTCACTTGCTTTATTGATGGCATGTATTTCGCCTGAAATAACTATTTGACCAGGGCAATTATAATTTGCAGCAACTACGATACCATCCGTTTCAGCGCATATTTTTTCCACTATAGTATCTTCTAATCCTAATACAGCGGCCATAGTTGATGGTTGCAACTCACATGCTTTTTGCATAGCTAATGCTCTTTTCGAGACCAGTTGCAATGCAGATTCGAAATTCAAAGTCCCGTTGGCAACTAATGCAGAAAATTCACCTAACGAATGGCCTGCAACCATATCTGGCTTAAAATTTTCACCTAAAGTTTTAGCAAGAACAACCGAATGCAAAAAAATTGCCGGCTGTGTGACTTTTGTTTCTTTTAGTTCTTCAGCTGTGCCTTCAAACATAATATCGGTGATAGGAAAACCTAAAATTTCATTAGCCTGTTCAAATAGTTCTTGAGCAATCGAAGAGTTTTCATACATCTCCAGACCCATTCCAGAAAATTGAGCCCCCTGACCGGGGAAAATATACGCGCGCATATGAGGTTTGTTTTTATGTTGAATGACAAAAATAGAAAAATTGTAGCTAATAATTATTTTATATTTTAGCAAACGCCTTATGAAAATATCAGAAAAAATTTTAGCGTATAGAATCTATCTAGTTTTAGCCGCTTTATTTATCACTTCTCTGGTGGTATCAAATTTAATATTCCAAAAATTTTTTTATTGGAACCCTTTTGGACTCTTTCGATTTGAAATTTCAGTTGGGATATTACCTTACCCAATTACTTTCTTAATTACAGATCTTATATCTGAAATCTATGGAAAGAAGAAAGCGAATCAGGTAGTTGTTGTGGGAATTTTTGCATCTTTTTTTTCTATGGCAATTATTTATGTTGCTAATATTGTTCCTGCTATTGAATCATCTCCCGTTAATAATGAACTCTTTACCAAAGTGTTTGGTTTATCACCATTGGCAGTTTTGGCATCTATGATGGCCTATTTATTTGCCCAATTTATAGATATACGTATTTTCCATTTTTGGAAAGATATAACCAAAGGAAAATATTTATGGTTGCGGAATAATTTCTCAACCTTTACTTCTCAATTTGTTGATACACTAACAGTATTACTATTACTTTGCTCGTTTGGTGTACTGCCATGGAGTATATTTTACAGTCTATTATTGAGTGGTTTTTTATTCAAAATTATAGTTGCGGCTTTAGACACTCCATTATTATATTTATTTGTATGGATGTTTAGAAAGAAATTTAATCTAAAAATAGGCGAAGAATTAAATTTAGATATTTAATTAAGTTCAACTATACCATGTTTTATCGCATACATTACCAAGCCAACTCTA
>Ga0209344_10004803_pt1 | contig 12128 bp, 11 predicted proteins | sample Cruoilmetagenom6_FD_187293 | JGI IMG/M metagenome (GOLD analysis project Ga0209344, IMG submission 187293) | Oil polluted marine microbial communities from Coal Oil Point, Santa Barbara, California, USA - Santa Barbara Oil Seep Sample 6 (SPAdes)... | ecosystem: Environmental > Aquatic > Marine...
TTACCCGAAAAAGACCTGCGTACCCTCGCACCTGATCCCAAGCCTGATCTTATTCAACCCGTTGTGCAGCTCCCTCGGCAACTGGATGGTTCACCTCGAATGGATGTCCTCCAACTTGTCGCCACTAATCGTTTGGATGAGCTTGAATTGTTGCAAGCGGGTGATCCAGACCTTGCTAAACATCTCAAGTCTCTGGTTGCAAATCGCCTGAATTTGACGGATCGTATTCTGCGCCAATAAGGCATCAAATTGTACGTTTTGGAATTCAGCAGACCTCACGCATCGGCGTGCACGTACCAATCATCAAACCGCGAAATATCTTTGTGAACTTGTTTGTACCCATTGCGAGTCATCAACTCAAAAACCTTTTCGCGTTGAGGTTTCCAATTGTGTTCAATAGCCACGAAGCGGAATTTCCAACGTGAGAAGTCGAAAGCATCCAAAATACTGAATTCACTGCCTTCTGTATCGACCGACGCGAAATCGATGACTTCGGGAGCGTTGTGTTGTTCCAGAAGATCATTCAGCGATACAGATTCCACGTCATACTGCGCGCCCTGCAGGCGGTGGCGAAGTGGCACGAAATCTGACAACCCAGACGCCTCGTTGCGGTGCGCCGCAGTAAAACGTAATTGTTCCCCTGACCGATTTGCAACACATCGCGTATCGATAATGCAACTCCGATTGCGCTTCAGGTCATTTTGCCAATGACGGTCAGGTTCAGCCAGAATTCCGGTCCATCCAAACTCTGTTTCCATAAGATGGGTATTGTTCAAATCAATCCCATTGGTCGCCCCAAATTCGAGGAAAAAACCATCACGTTTAAAGTCCAGATAGGACAGGGCCACGAGATCCTGTCGGATTTGCGAATAGGCCCGATCCATTAAACTCAGAACCTTTGTCACGTGGTTTTCCGGCACAGCGCGCAACACATTCAGGTCGAAATACGCAAATTCCCTGTCGCGCATTTCTTCATATCTGAATTTTCGGGCGATGTAGTATTTTCCAAACATCGGGGTTCTCCTTTTGCGCAGTCCGAACCAGAGGAGTCGTGAACCACGAGCAAACTCTATCTCGGTATACCCTGACCTCTTGGAATTGCAATAATCCCACGCCTAGAAAGGCGCGTCCGCCCGAAACACCATACCCCGTCCAGTTTCAGGATGTTTCACTCGCAATTCCTGAGAATGCAACAACAGCCTTCGATAGGTTTCTACCGTATCCTTGGAATAAAGTGGATCACCAAGGATGGGATGCCCAAGCGCTAACATATGTACCCGCAATTGATGGCTCCGCCCGGTTCTTGGCATCAGTTTGACACGGGTTTCCTCATCACCATACCGTAAAACCCGCCAATTGGTTACCGCTTCTTTCCCGGATTCATGACACACTTTTTGCAACGGACGGTTTGGCCAGTCTACGATCAACGGAAAATCGACAGTTCCGGTTTTTGGGTCCAGCCGGCCCGCTACACGGGCCACATATGTCTTTTTCGTAGTGCGTTTTTCAAACTGCATCGACAGGTTTCGTTGTGCATGTGGCGTCAATCCAAAAACCATAACACCCGAGGTATCGCGATCCAGACGATGCACCAGCAACGCATGCGGGAACGCGGCCTGTACGCGGCTTAACAGGCAATCCGCGAGATGTTCACCCTTCCCAGGCACCGACAACAGCCCTTCAGGTTTGTTGACAACGACGATCTCGTGATCTTCGTGCAAAACGTCTAGCGGTGTGTCGGGTGGGGCGTAATCAGAACTCATGCTCCCGGATACCCCGCGACAATTCCAAGGTCTATCCCGGAACGCAAGCAGCGTGTCATTTTGGCGTGCTGCCGGGTCCAGTTTTTTAGAACGTATCTATGAAACATTTCAAAGGGACCGAGATAGGGCAATCAAGTGCCAGACAGGATTGGTTTCTGCAAATGGAGACAAAAGCGATTATTCATTGTCCGTGGGGCGAAGGCAAAATCAGAGCTCCTTCATGCTAGACCCTACGCCGACCCCGAGCGCGAAGGGTTTGCAGAAAGCAACGTTTTTCGGGGGAAGTCCGGTAACTAAATTGCGATTAAAGTTTACTTTATTAATTAAGCTAGTGAACTTAATTGAAAGCTGTTTTCGCACACTTGATGAAAGGAACACCCTATGAAAACAATATCCAAGATGGTTGCTATTGGCCTGTTGAGCGTGGCAACTTCGGCCGTGGCACACGAACGACCCGTCGAGCACTCCGGACTTGTCGTCGACAAGCGGGACGCCTTTGAATTAGGCGCACAAATCCCAGTTATGGACGGTTTCCAAGTCCGGGTGCGCCAAGTCACCATGGAGCCAGGTGGAGTCGTTGCAGCACATGATCACGGAACCCGTCCTGGCACCTTCTTCGTGGTAAGCGGTGACAATGTCGTTGAATACCGTGCCGATGGTTCCAGCTCGCGGATCGCTCCGGGGACGGCTGTACTGGAGAGTGCTGAAGTTGATCACTGGGTGATCAACGAGGGTTCCGAAGCTTTGCTGTTTGTCTTCGATATCGTACCGGTTGACGACTAAATTGAGAGAGCCGGTGCCTGTATGTCACCGGCTTTTTGAACGGAAATTCCAGTGGCCATGTCGCGATTACATCGCCAACACGTTTTCGGCGCGGCCTAAATGCGTATCCGAGGTGGGCTAACAGCCGCCGGAGCCGTTTTCCTGATCCCCATGGATGTGAAACTCGGAACCCACATTCGGCTGTCATTCCAGCGAGATAGGGAACCAGAAAACGCCAAATATTGGAATATATCCAGTGAATTGCGCCCACCGCTCACACGCGACTGCCCAAGCCATCTTGGCCCATTTTGGGATCGTCGTCCTGATATACTTGGGATAGACTAATCTTTTGCGGCAGGTTTCACAGCAATCACCGCAATGTTCGGATCGGCTGCCATCGTTATCATGGCGTTGTTGGGCATGCATTGTCGCGCCGGCGCGACAACCCCGCGAACTAACACTATATGTCAGAACCTTCACCACCAGGTAATGTCACCTTGTTGTTGCGACTGTCGCTAAACAGGCAATCACGCGCCATGCAACAAGATTGTCCGGTTGGTGGAAAAGCTCCATCAACAAGCCCAGTGTCATGAAAGCCCTCGCATTGATCCTAGCACAGACGTTCGTGATTTCACTGTGTGGCTGGGCGACAGGAAACATGGTCAAATGCTAGATCCCCATCGTCAAATGCTTGATCCCCGTCACGTTCTGGAGTTTGATGCAGTTGATTTACTAAATAAAGCAATTCGGACCCTCGTCACCTACCCGAGAGGTTTCGGCAACTGGCTTACGATGGGAAAGTTACATGACTAATGGCGAATCTCGATTTCCCTTAACTGTATCACTGCCGCACCTGATCGCTGATGGTGGTGATAAACACGTGCGAACTTTGCTTCATAACCTCACGACACTGGCCGATAAAATAGCCCTTCTGCGCAAAGGATTTTCTGCCGCGCTCGAAATATCACCGCCCCAATATCTTGTATTGATGCATATCGCTCAACATCAGGGGCAGACTGGTCAAACCGTGACAGAAGTCGCAAACCAACTGGGAGTGACCTTACCACATGTCACCAAGGAAACCGCCATTCTTGTCGAAAAGGGCCTGATTAAACGATCGCAGAATCCGAAGGATGGAAGAAGCGTTCTGTTAGTGACAACTCCGAAAAGCGACAACGCAATCCGCGGACTTTCGAAACACCTGATTAAAACGAATGACCAGCTTTTTTCAGGGTTGGACGTACAGACCTTTCGGGTTTTGTGCGACGGGGTGGCCACAGTTCTGAAAAATGCGACCGCCGAACGCCCGTGGTAAGAGGACGTCAGCACCCGGGCACCGGATCGAAACCGATTGTCGGTGTTCTTGCGGCGACGATTAATTTGCCCCGCTCCGTTCCGGGTCAGGAAGCACGCAGCGAACCGCAATTTGTGCAACGCCACGTCGGCATCGACAATTTCGCAGTTCTCTGCATCCGCCCCGACCCTGCTAAAGATCGGGAACAAATCAGTCTTACTCTTTGGAATCCAAACGCAACGAATTTGAGGATCCTTTGGGTCAACGCCCAAAGGCGGGTGTCTCAGTTGATCAGACTTTGACCCGCTCGGATTTCGGATCATACATCGGCCTAAGTGACGCCTCTGCCTTAACCCGGGTTCCCATCACGTCAATCTCATAGCTTGACGCCAAAACATCGGCCGCCTTTTCACCCGCACAAGGCACATAACCCATTCCAATCGCCCCACCCAGAGTATGCCCATAGTTGCCAGAGCTCAGGTAACCGACTATTTCGCCATCCCGCAAAACCGGTTCGTTGTGATACAACATTGGTTCTGGATCAGTCAGCCGGAATTGCACCAACCGGTTTTCCGGTCCTGTTTCCTTGCGCTTCAGAACAGCTTCGCGCCCGATGAAATTGGATTTGTCAGTTTTCACCGCAAAACCAAGCCCGGCATCGATCACATGGTCCTCGCAGGTGATGTCATGGCCAAAGTGACGGAACCCCTTTTCGATCCGACAACTGTCCATCATGTGCATCCCGCACAGTTTCAAACCGTGTTCTTGCCCCGCCTCCATTAACGTTTCAAAGGCATGACCAGCCATATCGGCACTTACATAAATTTCCCAACCCAGTTCACCCACATAGGTGACCCGGTGCGCCCGCGCCAATCCCATGCCAAGCTCAATTTCCTGGGCAGTGCCGAACGGGTTTACCTCATTTGAGAAATCATTCGGGGAAACAGCCCGCAGGACGTCGCGCGCCTTTGGTCCCATCACGGCCAGACATCCCTCGCCTGCGGTGATATCCGTGATCACCACGTTGAACTCGCCCTTATTGCGTTCCATCCACGTTTGATCCGCCAGACGCGTGGCACCTGGGGTGACCACCAGATACACAGTTTCACTCAGGCGTGTAACGGTCACGTCCGCCTCGATTCCGCCGCGGCTATTGAGGAATTGCGTGTAGACGATTTTGCCAATCGGGGATGAATAATCCCCGCCACCGACATAGTTCAGGAAAGCTTCGGCATCTGGTCCTTCGACCCGCAGCTTTCCGAATGATGACATGTCGTACATGCCAACACCCGTGCGGATCGCGTGATGTTCAGCTGCGGAGTTTTCGAACCAGTTCTGCCGTTTCCAGCTGTATTGATACTCGCGTTCCTGCCCTTCATTAGCGAACCAGTTTGCACGTTCCCAACCTGCCGCCTCGCCCATAACAGCACCCTGTTCAAGTAGGTGGTGGTGGAATGGTGTACGGCGAATGCCACGCGCAGTTTTCTTTTGCAAATAAGGGAAATGATCCGCATAGAGCAAACCAAGTGTCTCTTTTGAACGCTCAAAAAGATAGTGTTTGTTGCCCTGAAATGGCTGCATCCGGCTGATGTCCACATCACCCAGATCAAAAGGCTTTTCACCACTATCCATCCATTGACTCAACGCATGGCCCGCGCCGCCAGCGGATTGAATTCCGATTGAATTGAACCCGCATGCCACCCAAACATTGTCCATTTCAGGTGCCAGCCCCAGGTGGTAGGCATCGTCAGGTGTAAAGCTTTCCGGTCCGTTAAAGAACGTGTGAATACCGGCCTCAGCCAACAAAGGCAGCCGGTTGCACGCAGCTTCCAAAATCGGCTCAAAATGATCGAAATCTTCAGGCAACTGGTCAAACTCGAAACTATCAGGGATTCCGTCCATGCCCCATGGTTTGGAATTTGGTTCAAACGCGCCCAATAGAATTTTACCTGCATCTTCCTTGTAATAAGCGCATTCGTCCGGCACCCTAAGGACCGGCATTCTATCCAACCCAGAGATAGCTTCGGTAACGATATAAAAGTGTTCACAAGCATGCAGGGGTACATTGGTGCCGGCCATTCGACCCACTTCGTGGCCCCACATGCCGCCACAGTTGACGACCATGTCACATGTGATGTGCCCCTGATCCTGCCCATCGTCGCTAACCCAATCGACGCCAGTCACGCGGCGGCCGTTTTTCGCGATGCCGGTCACCTTTGTGCGCTCTTTCACCAATGCACCGTTCTGACGCGCACCTTTGGCCAATGCCAGCGCGATATTCGCCGGATCGGCCTGCCCATCGGTGGGCAACCAAACCCCGCCGGTCACACCATCAAGGTTGATGTGTTCGTAACGTTCTTTGACCTCTTTGGGGCTTAGTTCTTCGACCGGCACGCCAAAGGCCCGCGCCATAGCAGCCTGACGGAAAAGTTCTTCGCGACGTTCCTCCGTCAGGGCGGCCGAAACAGACCCACCCTGGCGCAACCCTGTGGCAACACCGGTTTCTTCTTCAAGTCCGAGATAAAGCTCCGCGGAATATCGCGCCAGCTTTGTCATATTCGAGGACGCGCGAAGCTGGCCAATCAAACCGGCGGCATGCCAGGTTGTTCCCGAAGTCAGTTGCTTGCGCTCCAGCAGAACGACATCTTGCCAGCCCATTTTGGCCAGATGGTAGGCAACGGAACAGCCAACAACACCGCCACCGATGATAACGACGCGTGCTTTTTCAGGAAGGTTCATAATTTTCTCCAACGTCCCGTGCAATCCAGTTTCCACAGTAGAATTACTGCTTGATCTGAGCATCGAGCTTTAAACGAATCCAAGGTGGCCAGAAGATAACAAAAACGGTTGGCGAACATACGCACATTGCGTCACATTCACGACGGAAATCAGCAAAAGCGTCACGCTTCGCGCGCGCGTTTTCTTTGTCTGACGTATTGTGGTGTCACACCAAAATGCGCACGGTAATGCGGGGTGAACCCGCTTTGAAACCCACAGGCCAAAGCAATCTCATTGATCGCCAGTGTCGTATTCAACAACAGGTTGTTTGCCCGGTTCAAACGTAAGGCCCTGTAATACTGTGCCGGTTTACTGTTCAACTTGTCCCGAAACCGCCGTTCCAATGATCGGCTGGACACGCCGACAAGTTTGACAAGTTGGGAAATGGGCAACGGGTTTTCCACGTTGGCTTGCATCAGTTCAAGACAATGATCCAATTGCCGATCCCCTGTCACCGCGATACTTTTGCCGCCAAACGGCTGTAATGTTCCGAGGTCTCGGATTTGGTCATGCAAAAGAATATCCGCAAGAGTCGCCACTGCAGAAGCCGGTATATGGCGTGCTACGATTGTCAGAATCAAATCGACCGTTGATCCCATGCCGGCACTGGTGATCATCTGTCCATCTTCCGTTGCCAGTGTCTGGTTACGCGCGTCTAGCCCAATGTTCTCTTGCAACACGACGCTATTTTCCCAATGTGTCGTCATGCAGTGTTTGTCGTTGTTGGCAATGTAGTTGCTCGCGGCTTCGGCCAACAAAACCACCTTGGATTGCCGTGACAAATACAGATCTATCGTTCGTTCAATTGACAGCCCCGGGCATGCCACTTCAGCATTGCCCAACACAACAAAGTACCGTGCCTCGGGGTAAGGTTGAGGAGCAGCTGTTTCAACACTTGCGCCGCTTGGGCTGCGGATCAGGCCACCTTCAGCCGACAGATTGCGCCACGTGAACACAGATTTCAAAAGGATGCGGTTTGCCATGCGCAAAACATCAGCCACTGCGGCATATTCCGTCAGGACAAAACCGTCGACCAGCCAGATATCAAAATGTATCGGTTCCGCGTCCTGAGATGGCATGGTTGGCTCCTAAACGATGGAATGACCCGCGCCGGTCAATTGGCGTGCCAATTCGGCAATATGTTCTGGCCCAACCTCACAACACCCGCCAACGATAGTGGCGCCTTGCCGGACCCAGCCCATAACGAATTTGGCATATTCTTCTGGCCCAAGGTCTGTGCGTTGTTGCAAGGCATCAACCGTTGGCATGTCTTGCAAAAATCCATCACTGATATGTGTAAATCCATTCGCATAGGCACCAAATGGCAATTCAAAAACTTTTACAACGTCAAGCGCCGCTGCAATCGCTTCAGGACGCGAACAGTTTACCAACACGGCGTCTGGACCGTATTGCGCCACAACCCCGGCAAGGTCGGCGACACTTTCACCTGACCGCAATTTGGTGCCATCATCATCTTCAACCGTAATGGCCAACCAGACCGGTCTTCCAGAATCGGCACAGGCTCGCAATGCACCTTCAGCATGCGTTACTGACGCAACTGTTTCGATCAAAAACAGATCGACACGATCCTTCATCAATTCTACCAACTCGCGATACAGCGGTGCAGCCACTTCTGGTGGAGGGCAAATGTCTGGTCGATAGGATGCCCCTAACGGGCCCAGCGAACCCGCAATTCGACCGGCCTGAAATCCCGTGCATGCGGTCCGGGCTTCATTTATCGCGCAGTCCAACAACTCAGGCAGCTTGTCCTCTAAGCCAACTTTCGCCAACCGGTCCCGATGTACCGCATAACTGTTTGTTGTGGCAATCGTCGCGCCCACGCGGAAATAATCCAAATGCACGTCGCCCACGATGCCCGGTTTTTCCATCATCACACTGGTCGACCACAAATGCGTGGCGCGATCCCCGGATCGCTTAACGATCTCCTGCCCAATCGAACCGTCCAACAATGTAATATCCGCCATTTCAAGACCCCAATAGATCAAAACTTTTTATCCGTTTACTCCGGCGCCAATTACAAGCGCCGGAGCAGAATACTGTCAATCAAGTATCACTTTCCCATTAGATCAGATTGCAAAAACAGGGGCGACATAAACAGCTATCAGGCACGAAGCCTTTCGTTTTCCGGATCCCACAATGGCATATCCTGCTGAACCACAGCCTTGCAACGCGATCCGTAGATTTCCACCTCAAGTTCGGTTCCCGGCACAGCCAAGTCGGCCCGTACCATGCCCAAAGCGATGGATGCGTTTACACGATGCCCCCACGCGCCACTGGTGGTTTCGCCCACGACTTCACCGCCATGCCAAATCGTTGACATGTACGGCGCATCCGCGTCTCCTGCGTCAACGACCAAGGTAACAAAACTTTTCTTCACACCTTGTTGCAGCTCGTTTTGTATAGCCGATTTGCCAATGAAATCATAGGGTTTGTCCAGTTTTACGAATCGTCCAAGCCCGCCTTCGAGTAAGGAATAGTCAGTCGACAAGTCGCCCTTCCATGCACGATAGCCTTTTTCGATCCGCAAAGAATTCAGCGCATACATACCAAACGGTTTGGCACCCGCCGCAATGATCGCGTCATAGACCGGCACCATTGCATCGCCCTCAACATGAACTTCCCAGCCCAATTCACCTGCAAACGACACGCGGATCAAAAACGAGATTTGTCCGGCTACAGTGGCGAATTGATGGGTCAACCACCCTTGATCCAAATCTGCATCAGTGATGCCTGCCAGAACCTCACGCGATTTCGGGCCGGTTACAATCAACGTATCACGCTCGGTTGTTGTCTCGCGCACGGTCACTGTGTCTGGAACTGCGTGACGTACCAAGTCACCGTCATGCCATTGCGCACCAGCCGCGGTGATTAGAACAAAGTTGTTTTCAGCGATACGTATACACGACATTTCGGTCAGGATACGACCGTGCGCATCCGACACATAGATCAGGTTCATCCGCCCGACCTTGGGAATGCCACCGGTACAAAAGCCCCGAAGCCAATCATCTGCGCCGTCGCCCTGAAGCCACAGGCGCGTAAAGCCCGGCAAGTCCAGAACACCACAGTCATCACGCACCGCTTCGCATTCTTCCTTGATCCGCTGTTGCCACGGTCCTGAGCGACCCCACGTATGTGTGGATTCCTCTGACGTGTCGTCGCCCGGCTTGGCGAACCAATTGGCCCGTTCCCATCCGTTGTAGGCCCCCATCACGCCGCCCAATTCTTTGACCTTGGCATGAACCGGTGACAGTTTTTTGTCGCGCCCGGCGGGCCATTCGTGTTGTGGGAAATGCATGGCATATTCGTTTCCGTAAACTTCCATACCCTTTTTCACGCAATAATCGTGATCGGTGTAATCGGTATAACGGCGCGGATCGACGGCCCACATATCCCATTCTGTGGCGCCATCTACGATCCATTCGGCCAACACCTTGCCGGCACCACCACCCTGCGCGATCCCGAAGGTAAAGACGCAAGCCTCGAACGCGTTTTTCACACCGGGCATCGGACCGATCAGAGGCAAACCGTCAGGAGCATAGGGGATTGGGCCATTGATCACGCTGCTGACACCTGACGTTTCCATCAAAGGTACACGCGCCATGGCATCAGTCACGATGTCCTCGATCCGGTCCAGATCATCCTGCCACAGTTGGAAACTGAAGTCTTCAGGCATAGGGTCGGCATCCGTTTCCCAATGCGCCCGGCAATTGGGTTCATATGGGCCAAGATTGTAACCGTTCTTTTCCTGGCGCAGGTAATACGAAATATCCACATCCCGGATCAGAGGAAGTTTCTTGCCATCATTGGCCTTGGACCAAGCCTCAACCTCGGGAATCTGTTCGGTCAGCAGGTACTGGTGACTCATCACCATCATCGGCACGGTGCGCCCGCCATATGGTTTGAACCATTCACCCACGCGTTGCGCATAGTACCCGGCAGCATTGACCACGTATTCGCAGGCGATATCGCCCTTGTCCGTATGTACAATCCAGGATCCGTCGTCTTGTTGCGATACACCGGTGGCAGGGCAAAATCGGATGATCTTTTGCCCCATATCCCGCGCACCTTTTGCCAACGCCTGAGTAAGCTGAGCCGGATCGATATCTCCATCACTCGGGTCCCACAAAACCCCCTCTAGGTCGTGGGTTTCAAGGAATGGATAATGTTCCTTGGTTTCTTCTGGGGTCCACATTTCCATCTCGATGCCCTGGTAAAGACCCATAGACATCGCGCGTTCAAATTCCTGCATCCGCTCTTTGGTGTGTGCCAGACGGATCGAGCCCGATTGGTGATAGTTCATCGGGTAATCAACTTCTTCGGCCAGCCCTGCATAAAGCTCGGTCGAATAACGTTGCATGTTCATGATGGCCCAGCTGGTGGAAAACGTTGGTACGTTGCCCGCCGCGTGCCACGTGGATCCGGCTGTCAGTTCGTTCTTTTCCAGAAGAACACAATCGGTCCAACCCTTTTTGGCCAGATGATATAGCGAAGAACAGCCAACAACACCGCCCCCGATAATAACTACTTTTGCTTTGCTTGGCACGTCAGCCATGGTCTGTCTCTCCTGGTAAACCGGTCGTCTTTCCGACGACCCAGACTTCACTATATTCGGAACAATTCCGTTTCGTCTTACGCTTCACGGGGATATTTTTCCCGAAAAACCGTTATGCTATTTGCGAACAAGGCATTCATTGCCCGCTATTCGTATTGATCGAATTGCGGGGCGTTACACGCAATGTCATAATAGTCACCCTTGTCCGCGACGAAGACATGCTTGCCCGTTTTTAAGCCAGTCGGTTGTTGCAAAGTCCCTGCGGCAATTGCGGTTCGATTTTGGCCGATGACATCAAAAAACAGGCTCGCACCACAGCCAGAACAAAACCCGCGCCGCGCAACGTCCGAAGACTTGAACCACTTTAGTTGGTTGTCACTGGCCAACTGAATTGAATCGGCAGGCACCGAAACGGACGCCCATGCATGGCCGCTCGTCCTAAGGCATTGGCCGCAATGGCATATTGTGACGTCTCGCCTTTCTGCCTCAGCTTCATAGGCAACGCCGCCACATTCACATGACCCGAGGTAACGCATCACGAGCGTCCCTCTTGGGGCAAGCCATCGGCGATGTCGTAATAGTCGCCTTTGTCCCTGACAAATATGTGCCGTTCCAGTTTAACGCCTGTATCCCCATCCAAAGCTCCTAGCGAAAAACTGATCTGATCCTCGTCATGCGCCGCCCAGAACAGAAACGAACCACACCGGGCACAAAATCCCCGCTTAGCGGTGGTGCTGGCCTCAAACCACGCAACAGGCCCGTCAACCGACAACCCGTCCTTTGCCACATTGGCCGATGCCCAGTGATGCCCCGTTTGCTTTCGGCACTGACCACAATGACACGCGCTTGCCTTGCCAAGCAATTCACCCGTGACCTCAAACGTGACATCCCCACAAAGGCACGATCCACTAGTCATCACATTCTCCCAATTGTGTCTGCATGACGTTCACTTACCTTA
>Ga0209344_10004804_pt1 | contig 12125 bp, 13 predicted proteins | sample Cruoilmetagenom6_FD_187293 | JGI IMG/M metagenome (GOLD analysis project Ga0209344, IMG submission 187293) | Oil polluted marine microbial communities from Coal Oil Point, Santa Barbara, California, USA - Santa Barbara Oil Seep Sample 6 (SPAdes)... | ecosystem: Environmental > Aquatic > Marine...
CTGGCAGTAAAGGCCTGCCAGGCCAGTCTCTTTATAACGCCAGCAAGGCAGCAGTGCGCTCTTTCGCCCGAAGCTGGACGAATGACCTTAAGGAGCGAGGCATCCGCGTGAACGTGGTCTCGCCCGGTGGAACAGAGACACGCCTGATACGAAGCTACCTCGACTCGCAACCGGAAGTCGAAGAGGCGCTAAATAAAAGCGTTCCGCTTGGGCGGCTGGGGGAACCTAACGAGGTAGCAAGAGCAGTCCTCTTTCTGGCATCAAGCGAGAGTAGCTTTGTCGCTGGACATGAACTGTTTGTCGATGGCGGTGTGGCTGCGGTTTAGAGATCCTCCGAACAAGTCTATTTTTCGCTCGAAAAGCCTGCGGGAGCCCGTGTATATACAGAGGATTAGACCCCAGCTATACGACTTGATCGGAGGATCCCTAAGTAAGGCTACCCAGCGAGGCAGTTATTATTCGTGGCTGTTAAAGATAATTTTCGTGCGTGCGCTGGACTTTGAAGGCGGGGCTGGCTGACGGTATTGAGTGTTTCAAACCGTTTTCATGCGTGGCCACAATCTAAACACCAAGCGAGCGGCACTGACTCTAGTAACGCTGTGAAGGACGGCTTTGGGTCGATAGCACCTATGCTCGATCATTCTTATTTCGGCCGAGAGCGGTCTTTAAGGAGGTTCTGGTTAACGACTAGCATAACCCTCGCGCCGAAGGCGCGTCGGGTTGATGTACTTGTTAGGCGCGCGATGGCCGCTGCGAAGTTGGGCCCTATGCGCCACCGGTAGCACTTCATATGTGCCGTGTCTATTGAGGTTATTCGCGGCGCCAGATGTTCCTAACGAAGGCATATGGACGACCGAAGAGAAGCAACAACAGAACAAGGAAGAAGTCGAACCAGATAAACCCAACCATCCACTCGTACGCCTTACTGCTCCAGAACATCGTAAGGTTTGAGCGCTTCGGCTTTAGGTTCAGCATTCTGCATTCGAACACGTCTTCCAAGAAGGGCGTGTAGACGACGAAGCGGTCAACCCAGAAAAGCACCGTGACGTGCATCGGTTCTTTCTCTGGTTCGAAAATCTTCTCAGCTTGCGACCTGAGAAAGCTCGTGCAGAGACTGATTGGATACTCCTCAACATCATATAGATGCTTCGACTGATAGCTCAAGAACGCTGCCTCGCGGCCCACCGCCGCAATATCTTCCTTTAACTCCTTTTGAACGGTAACGTCTAGCGTTCGTAGACGGATGTCGTTGTTCGTTCCCCGAATAGGAATGTAGATTGAGCCGATAGCGCACACTAAACTGAACACGACCAACAATATCAACTTGGCCACTGGGAGTGAGGCGATCTTCTTCCGCTCTCGAAAGATGGGCCAAAGAAACAGCCATCCCATACCGACCGCGGGTAGCAAGAAAGCGAGCACCAAGTTGACGACCCAGATGTAGTGGCTCGGCCACGCTATGAAAATTAGATTCGCCGCGACAGTAACGAGAAAAGCTGCGGCAATCAGGTAGAAGATGTACTTGCCTCGACGGATCGCAGTTGACTTGTCGAATAGTATCCAGTTTGTCCCCACCACACCCGAGTAGAAAACTGCCATCAGTAGCGATACCGTAGCCATTGCTGTCACCACGTCTGGTATCTCCTCTTCTACCCATCGCAAGAGTCCTGTCGCTCGCGTCACCTGCGACTGGCCGGTCGAGAGGCGCGCTTAACAGTGATTATACATCTCTCTACATAACCTCAATGAACCTGACGGCGCGTTCATTAAGGTTATACTGCCTTTCATTTATGATCTATCCCATTGAAACTCAAATAGACTAAGTATAAATAGGAAGCATGAGATAGTTTATCTTGCTAGCTGCATAACACTGCTGGATCAGCATGCCGCTTTCGCAGGCACGGCCGCTCAGGGTCGTCAACTGCCACTCAACTATCAGAGTAGCTTGAAGTGCTGCACCCAGCCAGGAGCTGCCTTTTAATCGCCTCTGATATAACGCCAAAATTCAGCGGCGGCCTTTGCGAAGCGAAGCATAGAAAATACCGTCCGGTGGAGACCCGTCGCGGCCGGAACGAACTGGAATGTTTGGTTAAACGTTTTTACGCAGAGACTCCAGAGCATCCATAGCAGTAGCTGGACGCAAACCATGAAGAAGGTAAAACCCGACTTCTGGAAAAGACTCGCTAAATTGTGACTCGTCTTCCACCTCAAAAACAACGTTCTTCAAAGATTCTGAGGGAACTTCAGCATTAATGCTTGGTGGCTCTGACCCAACGAAACGCATTGTATGCGACTTTGAGATTGCCTCGGCCTCAACTGAGTTGATATCCATGCCTGGGCCCTTCCTTGGGCCATCCTTTACGATCCACATGGTAGGCATTTCCTGATCTCCCTTTGACGTTTAAGGCCTGCATAAACGGCGACTTTTACGTAGCGAAGCGGAGAAAAAGCCGTCCGGTTGAGGGCCTTTAGGCCCGAAACGTATTTGATGCACTTGTTAGGGCCACTTTACGTAGCCTACATTTCTGTTTTGATAAGATTGGGCTCTCTAAGCTGGGTGGTCTGAACTAGCCCAGGGCCCGATTCCGACCGCAGAAAAGTTACGGCATGCACGAACTTCATGGCGACCTTGATTGAAAGATCTCCTACAAATGGCCCGCCAAGTTTATTCGGTGTTTCAGCACTAACATCAACTAGCACTGAAAATTCTTCATTAGGGGAAAGATGTGGGACGGTTATCCGATAATTGCGAACCAATACGCTTTCATCATGTGTGATTTGAGCATCAATGTTTGGAATAACTCGAACTTTATCGTGCTCCCCCACAAGGATGCCAAGCTCGATAGTGTCTGCCGATTTTTAACCTTCGTTGCGAACGCGGTACGAAATGTACTCCGAGCGACCTGTCGCCGTAATAACATCTTGATTGTATACGATCAACTTTGGCTTCATATATAAATCCACTAACAGTGGGCTAGCGATTACCATCTGAACAACGCTGACCACAAGCGCAAGGATTGCGATAGTCAAGGAAGCATTAAGTTTGAATATTCGTTTTTTCAAGTTACTAGGAGCCTTTTACCCTAACGACGGGTTCTGCGGGGTTTGGGAGCGCCACTGAGTAAATTTTTCTTAGCAGCGCCTTGCTAGATACATCACCAACCATCAGTAATTCCTTTTTCCCTGTTGTTAAGTGCCACCCGGAAAGCTCTCAGCGCTTCCTGAGATTCGTAATCAAGATTTTGTTCGTCAAGTTCACTTACTTTCTCTTGAATTGGTGGAATTTCTAAAAAATTCTCAATATTTTCCAGCTTTATATACGTATTAATTTTTGACACGTAGTCTCCCATAGCTTGGGAAGACGACTTACTTACAAATTTTTTCAGCAAACTAATACAGCCTTCGGCACTCTGTGTCTGCACCCTTAACCAGTCTACAACTTTAGCCTCATCACCCCAACGCTTCCACCTGTATAAAAAGGAAACTAAATGTTCGTGGGTGAGAAGTGCATCAGGATAATTGGTAGACATATCATCCAGTTTATTTACAAATTCTTCTTTAAGTAGTTCGAATTCGACGTCTCGAAGAATTTGGTCAGCATCAGACTTTTCTCTGCGATCTTCATCAGCTTGTAAAATATTTTCAACAATCGATATCCCGCTTGAGGATTTAAAGCAGTTAAGCAAAAGCTCTCCTCTTTCTTTCAAATCATCAATACGTTTCAGAAACCAGACGACAAGCCTTACAGCATGTGTGTTAGAGCTGAAAAAAGTAAACCCAGTTGTTTCACTATCAATTTCGTCACCAATATCTAGAATACCTTTAATATATGCACCAGCATTATCTAATGGAATTTCATCTGTGAATGATTCAAATTGTGATAGTGCATTTTTTAAAATCCCACGCTCTTTAAGGGATAAGATAAACGCCGAAAACTTTTCAGAATCGGAAGTAAGATCAAGCATCTCACGTAGGTCTGAGTTTGATAGCTCACCACTTGGAATAGAAAACTGAAAATATTTATCAAAATTTGAAGGATGGCAAACACGCATTTCCCTCAACCATGTACTGACAAAACCTCCTGAATAGCTTGTGCCTCCTAGAGCCCACTCAATTGTTGGGAATAATTGCTTTATAATTTCCTTTACTGACTCTCTTTTCCCGTCGGAAGCTTTGTCCAATATACCGCTTACCAAGCGGGAAGTAGATTCCTGACTTCGTCCGTATCTATCGGAGCCATTCTTAGTGAATATTTCTTTAGCTCGACTTATTTCCTTATAAACATCAGGTTCAAAAACTCTCAAACACTCGATTGCCATTAGGTCTACAGGATTAACCTCAAAAGCACTATTACCTTTTAGCAACGTAAAGTGGAATGATAGAGTTGATGTATATCTATAAACATTCCGCAAATTTCCAAAATATTCTTTGAGACCACCGTGAAATATGTTTCCCCATCGACCGGAATCAAACATACTTTCAGCCGATTTATCTTGGACGATAATTTTATCTAATTTATTAAATAATAAACTATGGAGCCTTGTGGTTTCTATTCTTGGTATGTCGAAAGGGACTTGAATTATTTTTTCTAAATAATCTCGACCCTGTTGCAAGCCATCATTCATTTTGTCTTCTACCAAATCTCGTTGAAACAGTAGAAGAAAAACAACATTCGGAAACTCCAGGTTTGCTTTTATAAGCTGAATAACCATTCTTAACTGAGAAGAAGTCAGCCTATCCAAGTCATCCATTACCACGATCAAAGGGGATTCTCGTTCAAGTAATATCTCTGTCAATTCCTCTCTTATCTCACTTAGGCTCTGTTCTTTTTCCTTTGCGGTTTCTTCAGTATTTCCACTTAATGTATCGAGCAAACCTTTGCCCCATTTCAATGCTGCGGCCCATCCACCTAAAACTAGCAGAATAGCGGTGCTAACGTTGCTTACCCAAGCTTCATTTGAAAAATTACCACCAATTCCTACAACGGTTGCAAGCACAAACAGTATAGGAAGCGCCGCTGAAAAACCAGAAACTACTGTTTCGCCCGTATTAAGATAGCGGCCATATTTTTTTAGAGTCGCCGCTAATCGTTTACCAGATTCGCTTTTATCTGTGCGACCAATTGACCTAGACACCTCTTGAAAAAAAGAGGCAGTTATTTTGTCTTGAGCTGCCCATTCCCATGGAGAAAACTCAATGACATCAGGCTTTTTCTCCGTTACGGCGTTTAGTCGAGATAAAGCCATATTTTTAATGGAAGATTTTCCAGAGCCCCAGTCACCATGTAAGGCGACAACCAAGCTATCATTTCCCTGCCAACTCGCCATAGCATTAGCCAAGTCGGCGGAAAATCCTGACCGTCCCAACAAGTCGTCTTCGACTTTCGTAATCGGCCGATCAGAAGCAAATCCGTGTAAATCTTTTGGTTCCATATGAAATCTCTAAGAAAAATCTAACGCTGAACGAAGCGGCGCGTCTCACGCATCCGCCTTCCGTGACTTGTTAGATGCGTGCTGGAGATTAGCTATATTGCTCAAATAACTCTTTTGCTTTGAGATGCCCCTCGACTTGGTTGAGCAACGCGCGAAACTCTCTACGGTCTCCGGCCCTGCTATGCATATACTTACTTGAAGTGTCGTAGATCACCGCTATCGACGGCAACCCAGCAGTCATACGCCGATCTAAGCTACTGTTGTATTTTTCACAAAGCTCTTCGCCCGTGATCCTTTCCCCAACGCTAAGGCTAAGGCAAGACTTCATATAGTGCTCACAGAACGTACGCAGATGGTAAAAACCTGCGAACACATCGTTTTCACTCACTGCTCCAATTGCATCGGCTATGATTGGGCGCAGCTTCTTCGGAATGATTCTTGGAGTTTCAACGCGGGGTCTCTCCGAGCGCCCGCAAAGTGATAGCCTTAGCCCTGTTCGCTTCACCAAGAACCCAACGATGTTGTCCTTACAAATGCTGCAGTTGTAGTGAAAATTGAAGAGCTGCTCGGTCTTCTCAGACATTTTCGGGAAGTAATCTAAAAAGCCGTCAGCCCATAAAACGCCAATACTCGTAAACGAATGATCGTCACAACATTTCCCACAGTTTCCCTTAAAACCTGGCATGGGGAAAGATAGCTTCAACTCACTTGACGGTGCATCTAAAGTTGAGTCGCCAACCCCACAAAAGAATTCCGCCCGCATAATATTTTCATGCGTCAAGCCTAAACTTATGGGAACCCATGGACGACGAGAGAATTCCGCTTTTAACTCTTCGGTAGAGCTTGATCCGGTTTGGGCTGTATGTTCGGCAACGCAAGATAGATCTAAATCTACGTTCTGATAGAGGCCCTTATTGGCGAATAGATCCACGAGCGCGTACCCTATCGCCTCCTGAACAAGCATTTCGACTTCAGGAGACTCCGGCCTCGATATATACGTTCCCACCAACTCCTCATCACGTGGCATGGCTCAAATTCCTGATAAGTATCTAACGCCCAAGCTCAGGTGCATTTGAGGTGACGCCTGCTTTTGCGGCAGCAAAAGCAGGTGGCGGGTCAAATGTCACCTGCAGCGACTTGTTATGCGCGCCCATCAATAGCAGCCCTCATCCATGGGTAATTGCTTACAAACTTACCATTTACTCCATCCAACTCGGGCTGTACACCTCCCGAATTGGTCGCCCCGTACTCATTGGTGTTTGAGCTAGAAAACACACAAGGACCGACAAATCCATTTGAGCGCAAATGCCTGCATAAACACAGAAACAGCTCATAAATCTCGCAGTCCTTTGGTTCAGACTTACCCCTTCTTGCAGGTGCGAGATTCCGCTTTACCCTGTTCATAGCGCCAACCATGTGGGTGTCATTCGGCTGGATTACCAGACAAGCATTGAGCAAAGAGCTGGCTGCAGCTTCGAGCTGCTCCGGCAGTCCCAAGGAACCTTCCCTCTGACCGTGCTCATAGGCAACGTTGGAGATGGCGGTGGCCGCTGCGAGAAAATGCTTTCTCCTTGCCTCCAGCCGCAAAATCTCGCGCCTGACCTCGGCGACAACATCTGAGGAATTCTCAGCCCACTCAAGCTGCACAGTTTCACTAGTTACGAGCCAAAGCTGGCGCGGGGTAGTTTCCGATCTCGCTTTAAGTTCGCAAGCGATCCTTGCCGATGTTGAATCAATGGACTCCCTTATCGGTGCGCGGACGATATCGAGAAGTACACACGTATCTAGATAGAGCAAAGGCGCTGGTTCATCAAGAATCGCTTCACACGCATCGCTGTAGCTGACTGGCACAATTATCGCTCCGCAGCATACGACAAGAGGTCTTGCGAGAACTCATACTGTACCCCTAGATCGTGGGCGCGATCCTCAGCCCACCCCATTTCCATAAGGGCACGTATTACCAGGTCAACATCGAGTGCGGAATGAGCCTCGTGTGCCAAGAGCAAAAACTCAAACCAACGCTCTCGATCTGAGGGATGAGAGCTTCCTGTAGATTTGTTTGCCAAGTTGGAAAAGCGTTTTAGCGCATCCTCAACCTCTTTTCCAGCTACGCTTCCGATACTTATTTCATTGGTTGTTATTTCTGCTCTGATCTTAGTATCAGAAATGGCCGGCTTTACAACATGCTCGAAGAAATGCTCTAGCACGCCGTTGTACTCGTCGTAATTGAGTTCGCTTGCTTGCGTGGGAACAATGTTTGAGACATACCAAGTTCCCGGAGCCTTCTGGAATAGGAACAATGCAGCAGGCGAAATCCCTGATGAACCATCAGACTCGTAGCAGTAAGGCTGCGGACCAGAAAGCCACAACCCATCCTCTTTGTCCTCGCTCCGACTCCACGGGGGCGTGCAATACTCTTCGAACAGGGACGGCAATTCCTCGAAGTCAGCGCCGTTGAGTGAGATATAAAGGTCACGGAACGATTTCATGTCGTTAGTTTACCTCCTAGCGCATAACAGCGTATTAGACGGCGCGTTCTATGATTGAATGAACGTGCTGGCACTTTTTCCCGGCAAATGCAGCCTGCCAGATTCTTCCAAGCCTATGATTCTTTGAGCTATTAATTTTCACTAGGCTGTATATCCAAAACTCGCGAGCCTGCTGCATTTCCCGGTATGACCGCTTTGGGTCCAGGCCGTGTGAAAACAGAAAAAATCTGGTCTTACTCAAGAATCTTCACCCTCAGCTTCCTACTAAATCCACACAAGCCATTGCTTAGATGATTCCCGACTGATGCTGTTAACCATCAGACAGCACATATTTCGCCCTTATGGCCATTCAAAGCAAGTGGGAAAGGAGCTGTTACGCCCTCGCAGCTTTCATCAACCCATTGACTCCTAATATCTTTATGACACGCTTCAGGTTGTACGCCAGCACATGAAGGCTCATTTCGGTGCTCACATTTCTGAGCTGCTTGGTCGTGAAGTGTGTTGCCCCCATCCAAGCCTTCAGCGTACCAAAGGGATGTTCCACCGTTTGACGCCTTAAACGCATCATTTCCGGGTTCCAATCCAGTCGTGATTGCGCGGCTTCAAGCACATCTTCGTGCTCCCATCGTTTTATCCGCCTCTGCTTTCCAGTCGTGCATTTCCCCCTTATGGAGCAGCTTGCACATGACGAACTCCAATAAGCATGCAATTTTTGTCCTTTTTCTTCAGATTCAAAACGCCAAGTGAGCCGTTGCCCTGCTGGGCAAGAATATTCATTACTTTCAGGGAGATATCTAAAGGCTTCTCTTGGGAACAGGCCCTTTGCCTGGTTGGGCGATGTCATCGGCTTGGGGAGGTAGGTAGTGATTCCTTCCTTGTGGCAGGACAGAATTTCCTCGCCCTTGAAGTAGCCTCTATCCGCTACGACTTTCAGCTCCTTGATGCCAGTGGCCTCCCGAGCTTGCTTGGCCATGTTGAACAACTGCCCCCGATCATGTCCAACGTTGGTCACCTCGTGGGCGACAATGAGATGATGCTTGCTATCGACAGCTGTCTGTACGTTGTATCCCACCGTCCCGGTACCTCTACCACTCGTGGTCATCGCCCTGGAGTCCGGATCCGTCAAGGAAATTTGTTGGTCAGGAGACTGAAGTCGCTCCTCCTCAACTGATTGTAATCGTGCAGTTTCTTCCCTGAGCTTCGTGATTTTTTCCTTCAGGTGCGCTGTCCTCACCTCTGCCAGTGCTGGTTCCTCGCGATCAGCTGCATCAAGCTGACCCAGGTACCGATTGAAGCTTTCTTCGATCTGCTCAAGGCGACGCTTCATCTTAGTCGCCGTGAAATTACGGTTGCGGTTGTTGACGGCTTTGAACTTGCTGCCGTCAATGGCCACGATGGCTTGGGAGAATAGCTCCAGTCGCTGGCAAAGCACGATGAACTCTCGACAGACACGGCGGATGGCCTCGCCATGGTTCTTCCGAAAATCGGCAATCGTCTTGAAATCAGGTGTCAGGCGCTCTGTCAGCCACATTAGCTCGACATTACGCTGAGTCTCGCGCTCCAAACGGCGACTCGACTGGATGCGATTGAGGTAGCCATAGATGTAGAGCTTCAGGAGTACAGAGGGGTGATAGGCTGGCCTACCTGTCGAATGCGGATCAACACCCTTGAAACCAAGCCCTCTGAGATCGAGGCCCTCCACGAAAGCCTCAATGGCACGAACAGGGTTATCGTCTGCGATGAAATCGTCCAAAAACGCGGGGAATAACGTACTTTGATCTCGAGCCTCGCCTAACACGAATCGCTTCATCACTATTTCCTCAGCGAACCTCGTCAAAGTATAACGACCATCACGTTTTCACACAGCCTCGGTCGAAAGCAGCCATCTAATAATGCCTCATGACAACATCATACATAACACGCCGTCACGCATTGACTACTTCACCCACAAAATTCACTTAGCTTCAAACTTATCAGACATTGTTTGCCACCGTCACTAGCCATTAGTCCCCTTTGCTCGGCTTTTTTCACCTTCGCTCCCCTAAACCAAACGCGGTAAGCTTGGCGGCAATGCCGTTGCTGAGTACGTGCTTGATATGACAACCCACTGGATACTCGGCCCAGGTGCCATTGGCCGCCTGCTGGCCCATTCACTGTCTCCAATAGCGACTACCACGCTGCTTGGTCGCCGTGCGCTGCCTGTGCGTCAGAAACTGGCCACACCGGAAGGCGAACAGCGCGTGCTGCCGTTAAACTCGTTGACGATAGCTCAACTGGCATCAAACCCGCCTGAACCGCCCGCCTTTGTGCATATCACTACCAAGGCCATGGTGGCTGAGTCGGCGCTGGCTGGCATTACTGACTGTATTTCCCCTGCTACCCCGCTAGTGCTGTGGCAAAATGGTTTTTTGGCGCAGCCGCGTATTACACAGGCGTGGGCAGGGCCGGTGTTGTGCGCCACAACAACTGAAGGGGCTTATCTAACCGGTGATGATGGCGTGGTGCATGCGGGGCGTGGGCATACCTTTGTGGGCGATTTGCATAACCAGCACGGTGCGCTGGCGGAAGAACTGGCGCAAACATTAACCCAGGCAGGGCTTGCCGCCACAAAGGTGTGTGATATTCGCCAGTGCTTGTGGCAGAAGCTGGCGGTGAACGCGGCGATTAACCCATTGGTGGCGCTGAATGGTGTGCGTAACGGCGAGTTGCGCGGTGAAGCTTATGCGGGCCATGTGGTGGCGGTGGTAAAGGAAGTCGCGGCGATTATGCTGGCCGAGGGCATTGCGCCGCCCAATGATGGCAACGGTGAAGGTGCGTGGTTGGCGTTGGTGTGGCAGGTGGTGGAGAACACCGCGAACAATAAGGCTTCGATGTTGCAGGATGTAGAGGCCAAACGCCCCACCGAGCGTGGGGCGATATTGGGGCCGTTGGTTGGGAGTGCCCGGCGCCATGGGTTGGAGTGCGAGGTTTTGCAGGCGCTGGATGATGAGTTAGCTGTGCTAGAGGCTAGTTTTTAGGCAGCTTCGCTGCCTATTCGCGCGCTGAAGCGCCCTCCCACAATAGTGATAAACCACTGTGGAATATTCAGGTGCTAACCCAGTTAAACTGTTGCCAGTTATCTATAAATGGTGGCCGTTTATCTGGATTGAGTTTCGTGCATGATGCCAAGGCCAGCGTCGCTGCCTATTCGCGCGCTGAAGCGCCCTCCCACAATAGTGATAAACCACTGTGGAATATTCAGGTGCTAACCCAGTTAAACTGTTACCAGTTATCTATAAATGGTGGCCGTTTGCCTGGATTGAGTTTCGTGCATGATGCCAAGGCCAGCGTCGCTGCCTATTCGCGCGTTGAAGAGCCCTCCCACAATAGTGATAAATCACTGTGGAATATTCAGGTGCTAACCCAGTCGAACGGTTACCAGTTATTTATAAATGATATCCGTTTGTCTGGATTGAGTTTCGTGCATGATGCCAAGGCCAGCGTCGCTGCCTATTCGCGCGCTGAAGCGCCCTCCCACAATAGTGATAAATCACTGTGGAATATTCAGGTGCTAACCCAGTCGAACGGTTACCAGTTATTTATAAATGATAGCCGTTTGTCTGGATTGAGTTTCGTGCATGATGCCAAGGCCAGCGTCGCTGCCTATTCGCGCGTTGAAGCGCCCTCCCACAATAGTGATAAATCACTGTGGAATATTCAGGTGCTAACCCAGTCAAACGGTTACCAGTTATCTATAAATGGTAGCCGTTTGTCTGGATTGGGTTTCGCATGATGCCAAGGCCAGCGTCGCTGCCTATTCGGGTGCTGAAGTGCCCTCCCACGATGCATGAGTGAGATCAGTGCATCTTGCCTGGGGCAGCTTCGCTGCCTATTCGCGCGCTGAAGCGCCCTCCCACAAAATGCATGAGTGAGATCAGTGCATCTTTCACGTTACAGGAATCACGACCACTTTTTGGTAGGCGGGGCGTTCAGCGATTTGTTGGTACCAGCGCTCTAAATGGGGGCGTGGCTGCCAGGTTAGGCCGATATGCCACAAGTTGTAGATAAAAGGTGCAACGGCAATATCGCCCAGGCCAAACTCATTGCCCGAGAAGAACGCTTGCTTGGCCAGCACGTTATCCATCAACTCAAACAGCTCTTCACACGCCTGCATACCCGCTTCAAGGGCAGCATTATCGCGTTTTTCGGGTGGGGTTCTGACATA
>Ga0209344_10004805_pt1 | contig 12123 bp, 12 predicted proteins | sample Cruoilmetagenom6_FD_187293 | JGI IMG/M metagenome (GOLD analysis project Ga0209344, IMG submission 187293) | Oil polluted marine microbial communities from Coal Oil Point, Santa Barbara, California, USA - Santa Barbara Oil Seep Sample 6 (SPAdes)... | ecosystem: Environmental > Aquatic > Marine...
CGCGGGGACGAAACGTTCCCGATCCAAGGACCGGTGCATGGCCCAGCCCACCACCGCGGTGTCGTCGAGATCAGGGAAAAAGTCATTTTCGTACTGGAAGGCCCAGCCGCCCCCGGCGAGCTTGGGATGGTGGTTCTGCCAGTCGCCGGGTTCATCGTTGAGCTGCCGCTCCGCGAGCCAACTCAGCGCCCGATGGATCTCGGGCCCATTGGCCTCCCGCCCCTCCTCGAGCAGAGCCAGACATGCGAGGCCCGTGTCCCAGACCGGTGAAACGCACGGCTGACAATAGGCCGCTTCGTGATCGATGACAAGGAGATCCTCGATGGCCTTTCGAGCCCTGGTCATCACCTCGCCATCGGGATCGTGACCGAGGAGACCGAGCGCCATGAAAGCGTTGATCATGGCCGGGAAGATCGCCCCGAGACCACCCTCGTTGCACCTGGGAACAAACCACGCCTCGGCCTTGGCCAGTGCTTTTCGACGGATGGCGCCCGGGATCAGCCTCTCGAGGGGTCGAGCGGTCCGCTCCACCGCGAGAATCAACCGGTTGAGGATCGATCGAACCGGGAAGTAGTCACGTTCCTTTTCGGGATCGACGGTGAAGAGCTCGCGGACACCGATGCCGTCGGGGTTCGCAGCCTGCGCCTTGTGCGCGTAGATCACGAAAAGCGGAACCATCACGCAACGTGACCAGTAGGCCACCTTGTCGATGTGAAAGAAGAACCACCGCGGCAAGAGCATGATCTCGGGCGGCATGAACGGAACCCCGCGCCAGGGAATCTGGCCAAAGACCGCCAGGGCGATCCGGGTGAAGACATTGGCTCGCGCCGCGCCGCCTTGCGCCAACAGCGCCTCGCGGGCACGCAGCATGTGCGGCGATTCCGGATCGTCGCCCATGAGCTTGAGCGCATAGTAGGTCTTGACGGTGCAACTGATGTCCAGATCTCCGCCCGGGTAGAGCGGCCAACCGCCGTGATCTTCCTGCCGAGACCGCAGATAGTTCGCGATCTTGGCTTCCAGCTCGGGTCGACGTTCGCCGAGGTACCGGAGAAAGAGCACGTACTCGGCCGGGATCGTGCAATCGGCTTCAAATTCGTAACACCAGTGGCCATCCGGTCGCTGGGCCGCAAGCAACGCCATATGCGCACGCTCAACCGCGTCCACCACCCGGGTTGGCGTCTGCGTCTGAATCCGAGTCTCCTCGACCGCAATGGCCATCGTTTGTCACCCTCCTCAAGCCGGCCCATCGTTCACTCATGCGAGACGACACATCAAAGATCGAAACCGCTCTGCCGTGAAATCCCGATGTTCGAGAACGGTACCATCCAGCCCTGTGTTCTCGCTAACCCGCTCGATCCGGCACCAGCGCCGGCCGCTGCGCCCGACCCCGATTCCGGCGCGCCGATTTTACGCGTTCCCGCCGATTCTTCAGAGTTGCAACTCAGCCTCCACCAGCCAACCGTGGTAACCGACACGATGATCTCATCAAAAGGGTGAGGAATAATACTCAATCTCGACTTTCAAAACGTCTACGCTGGCTATCTCGAAGACCGATTGATAGACTTTTTCAAATGGATTCGCCAGGCCCACAAGGGTCACCCCGTCACAGAGCTGCAGGAGAGGGAGGATTCAGAACGTGAAATGTGAAGCATGCGGATTCGAGAACCTCGATCACGCCACCTCTTGCATGGGATGCGGAAAGAGTTTCGCCGACAGTCCCGAGCTTCCTCCACCAGAACCTCTCACCGCCGATGACATCGAGGAACTTGGGCTCTATGAACCCAATTACTACGAGAGGATCGAACCGGGCGAGGTGATCTCCTACAGCTTTGGAATCTACTTCCGGAACTTCTTCGCATTCTTCGCCGTCACCTTGATCGCCTACTCACCGGTCATCGCCATCACAATCTTCACGCTCACCGGTGGTCTCGAGGGACTCGACGTATCGATCATGGCCTCGGTCGTGTTTTTCGTGACAATCGCTGCGGCAATGCTGGCATTTCCCTTCGCCACCGCCGCTCTCTCTTATGGAGTCCTGCAGAATCTCAGAGACAAGAAACCCGAGATCGGCGAACTCATCGGCGTCGGCTTGCGGATGATGATCACGGTGATCGCGGTGGCGATCCTCCAGTTCCTCGCCACCATGGGAGGGTTCATCCTTCTCATCATTCCAGGGATCATCATCGGAGTCGCCCTCACGGTCTCGATCCCGGTAGCGGTTGAAGAACGACCGGGAGCGTTCAAAGCACTCAGACGCAGCTTCGAACTCACAAAGGGGTATCGTGGCAAGATCTTCCTTGTGTTCTTCGGGCTGGGTCTGATCAACATGGTCGCCGCATTGGTCGTGGCGGGAATCACCTACGTCTCTCCGATTGCCGGTTCGGGCCTCGACATGCTCCGCGAGATCATCCACACCGGGGTCTCCGCAACCGCAGCCGCTCTGCTCTACTACCAGTTGCGCAGCGTCAAAGAGTCGCTCGATCTGAACGAGCTCGCCTCCGTCTTCGATTGAGACCCCGCGACTTCCAGCCGCAGGGTCGAATGTTGCCCGCAAGACCGGGTCCGTACAGATGCCCTGCGGTTGTTGTCGTCGTCCTCTCGATCCTGCTGTGCCCGCTGCCCGCTCTCACCAGTCCGTCGGACGACGAGATCCGCGAAGCCGCCACCCGCGTCCTCGAGGATCGTGCCTTCCAGACCGAGTTCCCGGGCGAAGACGCCGCCGGCGATCGAGAGCGTGGACGAAACAGGTCACTCTCATCCTCCGATGGTTGGCGCGGCGAATCACGAAGCATCGACATCCGCCCGATCAAGACCGTGGCAGCGATCGTCCGACTGGTTTTCTGGTTCTGTCTGGCAGTGGTCTTCGTCATCCTGGTCGCGTGGGCATTGAATGAAGTCGCCGTGATGACGCGACGCGAACGGATGCACCAGGAGGCTCCCGATGAGATGGCCCAGGAGAGCGCTCGAACGGCGCGATTCAGTCTCGATCAGGCGAAGGAACTCGCAGATCGAGGGGATCTGGTCAACGCGGTCCGCTCGTTACTCGCTGCAACCCTCATGCACCTCGCATCGGGCGGGATCGTCAATCTGAGAACATCGACCACCGGTCGAGAAGCGCTGCGTCAGGTGTCGGAACACACCGACCTCCGCCGGCACCTGGCCGTTCTCGTGGTCGCTGTGGAGTACTCCTTTTTCGGCGGCCTCTCGTTGAATCACGAAGACTTCCAACGGTGTTGGACGGCGGTGAATGCCATCCTCGAACCGGCGGAGGATGCTCCATGACCGCCGATGCCGGGCACGAGCCGAAACCCGGGGCCGCGCCCCGCGGTGATCTCTTCGGCCGGAGGCTCTCGCGGGTCCTTGCCCTGACCCTACCGGCGCTCTTCGTGATCACATTCATCTATATCCTGACGAGTCCGGTCGGTTCCCAGGGTCGGAGCCAGGGGTCCAACACCTACAGCGTCTCCGCCGTGGGATTCAAGGGTCTGGTCGATCTCCTCGACGGGCTCGATCTGCGCGTGCTGTCGAGCCGTCGGGCATCGGGGCAGCTGTGTGGTCCATCGACACCGCTGGTGCTTCTCGAGCCCCCGCTTTCCGGTCCTTCGGGAATGACCCTCGCGGAGATGATCAGCCAGGCCGAGTCCCGCGAGGCCAGGATTGTCGTGGTCCTGCCCAAATGGATCAGTCAACCAAAATCCGGGCGCTCGGACTGGGCGGGGGAGGTCTGGCCGCTCCCGAGTCTAGCGCCTCGGGAAGTCCTTTCCGAACTCCTCGGGCGCGAACTCGGAACCTCCACGATCATTCGTCTCGATCGACCGTCGGCGATCGGTTGGCAAGCGTCGTTTGTCATGGCGGAGCTCCCGTTCCTGCCTTATCCACAGCTCATGTCGCCCCGGATCAGCGGTCTGGATCCTCTCATCTGGTCCGGCAGCGGTGTTCTCGCAGCACGGATCCAGGGCCGGGAGATCGTCGTCGTTTCTGATCCCGATCTGATGAACAACGTGGGGTTGGCGGCGGCCGGCAACGCGGTTTTGAGCCATCGCCTGCTCGTAGGCGAGCCGGCGACACGGGCTCTGGTCTTTGACGAAACGCTGCACGGTTTCACCGCCGCACCCTCGATCTGGAGAGAACTTTTCCGGTTTCCTCTCAACCTCGTCGCCATTCAGTTGACGATCCTGCTGATCACAGCCGTTTGGATCGGCTCTTTGAGATTCGGTCCCGCCGAATCTCCGCCCCCTCGGTACACCGCGGGCGCAACCACTCTCATCGACGCCACCGGTCGTCTTTTCAGTCTCGCCAGTCGGCCGCGCGATGCCTTGAGGCGCTACTGGAAGGTCATGCTGCGTCGGATGAGCGAAGAGATCGCGCAACACCCGGGGTCGGGACCCCGCCGGACTCAGGACGAGGTGATCGCTCACCTCAACGCCATCGGTCGACGGCGGGGAGCCGCTGTCGATCTCGAGAACCTGGCCACCGAGATCGACCACCTCAATGATCGAGACGCGGACCGGTCCAGGGCTCTCCTCACCGCCCAATCGATCTTCACCTGGAGAAGGGACGTCATTCATGGACCACACTGATATCGGTGAACTCGGGAAACGTGTCCGCGAACAGATCGGCCGGATCGTGGTCGGTCACGATCGCATCGTGGACTGGCTGCTGGTCACCCTGCTCAGCGAAGGCCACGTCCTCCTGGAGGGTCCTCCGGGCACGGCAAAGACGCTGTTGGCACGGAGTTTCTCGGTCTGTCTCGATCTGAAGTTCAACCGCGTCCAGTTCACCCCGGATCTCATGCCGGGCGATCTTCTCGGCACCAATCTCTTCGATTTCTCATCAAACTCCTTCTCCTTGACCAAGGGGCCCGTCTTCACCGATTTTCTGCTCGCCGACGAGATCAACCGCACCCCGCCGAAGACCCAGGCGGCCCTTCTCCAGGCCATGCAGGAGCGGATCGTCACCATCGACGGCGTCACCCACTCCCTCGGCGAAAACTTCATGGTGGTCGCCACCGAAAACCCTATCGAACACGAGGGGACCTATCCCCTGCCCGAAGCCCAGCTCGACAGGTTTCTGATCAAGGCATTGGTCGATCTTCCTTCTCGTGATGAAGAGCGCGAGATCGTCCTCCGTCACGGTTCACGGACGGCCATGCCGCACATCGAGGATTTCGGTTTGGAGACCATCGTCACCGCGAGCGAACTCAACGCCCTCCGGGCCGCGGTTCGCGACCTTCGCTTGGCCGATGAGACGGTGGACTATGTGGTCGATTTGGTGCGCGGAACCCGCGAGCACCCTTCGATCCTGCACGGCGCCTCCCCGCGAGCCGCCACGATGCTAGCCACCGCCGTGCGCGCGCTCGCCGCCCTTCGCGGACGTGATTTCGTCATCCCTGACGATGTCAAGGAGCTCGTTCTTCCGGTCCTTCGCCACCGGGTGGTTCTCTCCCCGAGCGCGGAGATCGAGGGCGCCGTCATCGATTCCGTCCTCGGGTCCATCGTGGAGTCGGTCCCCGCCCCACGATGATGACCCTGAGCCCCAGCCCCAGGTGGTTCGCGATCGCGGTCGTCGCCGGTCTGACCTCGGTGGTTCCGACCATCGCCGGCGAGCATCTGTGGCCGCTGTGGCTCGTCTCCCTCGCAGTCGTCATCCTGCTTTTCTGCATCGACGCGTCACTGGCCCCAAGACGCCGGCACCTCGAGGTCGATCTCGAGATTCCGAACCCGTTGAGCGTCGGCGTCGAGCAGACCGCAGACCTCTCCTGCCGGTCGAGCTATGGAAGAGTCCGCACCACCCACGCCCGTTTCGAGTGCTCACACGATCTCGGTTTCCCGGACGGTGTCGCGATTACTTTGGATGGAGACGGTCACACCACACCGATTTCGCTCCGCCCCCGACGGCGCGGGGCCATGTCCGTCGACGCCGTGTGGTTTCGATACACCGGTCCCCTGGGTTTGGCTCGGCGATGCCTCCGCGTCTCCGTCGACCTGCACATCAAGGTGATTTCCAGCATCCACGCGGTGCGCGCTCTCGCCCTGGCCTTCTCCAACCCGCGCGAGCTGATGCACGGGCTCAAGATCGAACGCTACACCGGAGATGGATCCAACTTCCACGCCATGCGCCAGTACCACCCCGGGCTCGATCTCCAGACCCTCGACTGGAAGGCCTCGGCGCGTCATCGACGACTTCTCTGCCGGGAGTTTCGAGCCGAGCGAAACCACCATGTGGTTCTAGCCATCGACACCGGCCGCCTCATGGCCGAGGAGATCCACCGGCTGCCGCGGCTCGATCACGCCATCCATGCAGCCATGCTCCTCTCCCTGATGAGTCTGAGAACCGGCGACCGCGTGAGCCTCTACTCCTTTGCGGCAACCCCGGGCGCCCTGACCTCGGCGGTCGCCGGAACCAACTCACTCCATTCGCTGCTCGACACGAGTACCGGCCTCAACTACAGCGACGAAGAAACCAACTTCACCCTCGGGATCACCCAGCTCGCCGCCAAGCTCAAACGGCGATCATTGGTGGTGGTGCTCACCGACTTCGTGGACACCGTCGCCGCCGAACTGATGATCGAAAACATCCGTCGTCTCGCACGGATCCACCTCGTGGTGTTTGCCGCCATGAGAAACCCCGAGATCGACCAACTCACCGACGCCATGCCTCGATCCATGTCCGATGTCGAACGGGTGGTCGTCGCGGATGCTCTCGCCCAGGACCGCCGGACCGTTATCCGCCGGCTTCAGCGGCTCGGGATCCACTGTGTGGACGCCCGACCGGAGGAGCTCGGCGGTGGTTTGGTCCACCGCTATTTGGAGATCAAACGCCGGGAGATGGTCTGATGGGCGCGCCCATTCTGCGCAGCTACCGATTCCGCCGCGAACGGCAGAGTTCGTGGCTGGAACTCGAAACGCTCATGAATCGTGCCGAAGCCGACGGTCTCCAATCACTGGACTCCGATCAACTGTCCCGCCTCCCCGTGCTCTATCGTGCGGCCCTTTCTTCGCTCTCGGTGGCGCGGGCCATCTCCCTCGACAAGAATGTCGTCAGCTATCTGACCAGCCTCGCCATACGGGCCTATGCGTTTGTCTACGGCACCCGACACAGCTTGAGATCGAGCATCGGTGGGTTCTTTCTCGATCAGTATCCCTCGCTGGTCTGGTCCATGCGGTTGTGGGTCGCGGCGGCCATGATCACCCTCGGTCTCGGCGTCGCCGGTGGATTCGCCCTGACCGAACGAAACCCCGACGCCTTCTACAGCCTGGTCTCCGAAGAGATGGCCGGTGGCCGATCACCTCTGAGCACCGACGAAGAGCTTCTCGAGGTACTCGAGTCCCCGGACGACCAACGCCTCGATTCGCTCGGGGCCTTCGCGAGTTTTCTCTTCACCCACAATGCCCGTATCGGGCTGTCGTGCTTCACCATCGGGATCGCCGGTGGGATCCCCGTCGTCGCGCTGGTCTTCGCCAACGGGTTGACCCTCGGCGCCTTCGCGGCGATCCACGCGACCCGGGACCTCGGCTTCGAGTTCTGGGCGTGGGTGCTTCCCCACGGCGTCACCGAGCTTCTCGCAGTCTGCCTGTGTGCGGCCGCCGGGATGAAACTCGGCGCAGCGCTCCTCTTTCCCGGGAGACGACGACGTTTGGATGCCCTGGTCATCGAGGGACGGCGGGCCGCCAATGTTGTACTCGGGACCATCCCGCTCTTTCTCCTCGCGGCCCTGATCGAGGGCTTCTTTCGCCAGTTGATGCTCGACGAAACGATCAGGTATCTGGTCGCGGCCGCAACGGCTCTCGGCTGGCTGATCTACTTCACACCGGTCTCCCGCAAGTGGCGGGCCTCTCGACTTCGCGATGAATGGGACGACCGACCATGAGCGAGAGATCGCTCTCGGTTCTGACTCCGGAGATGGTCCGGCTGGATGTCGAACTCGCGGAGCCCGGCGCCCGCCTGGGAGCATTCCTGATCGATGTGGTCATAGTCACGGTCACCGGGACGATCCTGACCTTGATCGCCGCCTGGTTCTTCGACGCCCTCGGCATCGGAGACGCCGCCTTTGCAGCACTTGCGATGTTGCTGTGGTTTGTCCTTCGAAACTTCTACTTCATCGGTTTCGAACTGGGCTGGAGGGGTCGAACACCCGGAAAGAAGGTCTCCTCGATCAGAGTCATCGCCGCCGATGGAGGGGCCCTGACCGCCGATCAGATCTACGCCCGAAATCTGACCCGCGAGATCGAGCTCTTCCTGCCTCTGATTGCCCTCGCAGCTCCCCACCTGCTGCTCCCCGAAGCGCCTGTCTGGGTCTGGATCGCGACCGGGTCCTGGACCCTCTTTCTCGGACTGCTCCCCGTCGTCGGGCGCCACTCGGCCAGGCTCGGGGATCTGGTCGCCGGCACCGCGGTCATCCAGGACCCGAAAGATTCGCTCCGGCACGACGTCTCTGCTGAGCACACCGGCGCCGGTCGAACCAAAAAGGGGAGTTATTCGTTCACCGATCAACAGCTCGATCTCTACGGCGCCCACGAACTCCAGGTCCTCGAGGATATTCTGAGACGCCACAGCGAGAAACCCAACCCCGAACTCCTGGTACTCATCACCGAAAAGATCGTCCGCAAAATCGGCTGGCACCAGCATTCTCGCGACGTCGACACCGAGCGATTCCTCCGGGCCTTTTACGCCGCTCAACGAGGTCGACTCGAACACCACCTCGTGCTGGGTCAGCGGAGGGAACACAAGGTCAAGTGATCCCCTTCAGGCTCGCCTGCTGGAGTCTTGAACCGGTCGAAAACGATTGCGACGGCTGATGCAATCCCATCTCGACGCCGCGCCGGGGTTTGACCTTGATGGGTTCTGGTGTAGGCTCTCTCCGTTATGGCGAGGAACCACAGAAACACTGTCATCATTGGCACCGGCAAGGCAATTCCCGCAATTGTCGTGCCCAACAGCAACTTTCTCAACAACGAATTCTATTTGGACTACGGCCAGCCCGTGGATCCGGAAACCAACGAGAAAGTCATCGAGAAGTTTCACAAGATCACGGACATCAGCGAGCGCCGCTATGCCGAGGACGACCAGGTGGCCTCGGATCTCGCATCGGAGGCCGCGACCGCTGCAATCGAAGATGCCGGGATCGATCCGGAGAGCCTCGACTACATCGTGGTCGCCCACAACTTCGGCGATATTCAGGTCGAAAACTACTACAGCGATTTCATGCCGAGCCTTGCCGCGAGGGTCAAACAGAGCCTCGCCATCGCGAATCCCTCGTGCAACGCCTACGACGTGCCGTTCGGCTGCCCCGGATGGGTCCAAGGGGTCATCCAGACCCACTACTTCCTGCAATCCGGCGACGCCAATCGCGCCCTCGTCATCGGCGCCGATACCCTCTCGCGGGTGGCGGACCCCCACGACCGCGACGGCATGATCTACTCCGACGGCGCCGGCGCCGCGGTGATCGAAGCCCGGAATGAGAACGAAAGGGTCGGAATCCTGGCCCACGCCATGCGGTCGGACACCATCGAACACGCCCGACTCCTCTGGATGGGTCGCTCCTACAAAGAGGGCCACGAACCCGAACGCCTTTTCATCAAGATGCACGGCCGCAAGCTCTACACCTACGCCCTGAACCACGTTCCCGGGGTGGTCAAAGAGAGCCTCGATCGAGCAGGTCTGGATCTCGAGGATGTGTCGAAGGTGTTTCTCCACCAGGCCAACGCCAAAATGGACGAGGCCATCGTTTCGCGCCTCTTCCGGCTCTACAAGGCCGGCACCCCCGACACCGAGTCCATCATGCCCATGTCCATCGCCAAGCTCGGCAACTCGTCGGTTGCCACCGTGCCGACCCTGCTCGATCTCGTCCTCAAGGGCGATCTCGGTGAGCACGAGGTGAACTCCGGCGATATCGTCGTCTTTGCCTCCGTGGGCGCCGGCATGAACGTCAACTCAATCGTCTACCGCTGGCCGTAATACCCGCGTCCGCTACCGCCGCCGCTCCCAAGCACACCGGAATCACCGCTCACCGGGGCGTGCCGGGCACGCCATTGTGCCGCGACAGACTTCCGGCAACGCGGTGGGCTCCACACAATGGCGCTGCCGGGCAACCCTCGCGGTAGAGCGTTCCGGTGCACCTCTCCCAGCTTCAAAGGAGGCCGCCGGCGCACGAGCAGCGTGGTCGCAGCCCTTCCACTTTTTCACCGCGCGACCACGCTGCTCGTGCGACGCTGGGACGCCGGGCCGCCCGGCGTCCCAGAAGGCCGGGGTTGAGGGTAGGCCGTTCCCGTAACCGCACCCACCCCGCGACCGAACCTCGCGCCCCGAAGCTCCTCGGCCATAAAGACGTCAAGACGACGATGATCTACACCCACGTGCTCAACATGAGCGGCTGCAAGGGGATTGTCAGTCCGGCAGACACCCCCAGAAGCTCGTGCCCCAGCACGCTAACACCCCGCATGTTATCGACCTATTCCAGAACGTTAACACCCCAATCAACCCCAAAACCCATCAGGTTGATTCAGGTAGATTTGAATTGGGAAAACCGATACGAACAGGAGTTTCAATTTGACCCACTCCCCGCACGTTTCCCCAACATTCGCTAGTATCGCTAATTAGAGGCCAACCGAGGAAGGAACTTGTCCCGCACACCGAAGTCTTATCAGATATGAGAATCTCGGCCCCAAGGCAGCGAGCGCGCAAACTCAAGGCCACCTGGTTTCTGTTCTCGGATTCCGATGGGGCGCTACTCTGTTTCTCCGCCTGCGTATTCTGGACGGCATTCACCTATGCATCCATGGCGGGGTCGTGCCGAAACCCGCCCCTGGGACTTCCGGCCGTCTTGGAGGATAGTCCTGGAAACTCAATTATCCACGTACAGATCGTTCTTGAGTCTGAGTATTCGTCTGGGCAAGAAGTCCACGTAACCCCTGCAGACCTTGTCCTCACCTACATCTGGATGGACAAACTCGGTATCGACGGCAGAGTGATCCGCGCCAGGGAACTCGGAAGGGTGATTGAACAACATCGAGAATCAACGGTAGACTTAAGCCTGAAGATCCTCCTGGTTGTTCCAGACTCAGCTGCATATGGTGAAGTACTGACGATCATCGACGAGGTTGCTGCGTACTTGGTCACGATTGGGGATTCTGATGTTTCGTTATCGAGCGCACCATGCCCAGCGCGCCGTCCAATGCGCATCTAGCTCAAGCGAAAGAAGCGGCGTGCGGCCTAACCGGGTTGTTCAACGGACCGCGACCCGCGCGAGCGCGGGTCACGTCCGCTGAACTCCAATCGTTAGCCGCAAACCTCATGATTGGTAGAATGGAAATATGGAAAACGTAAGCATCTCTGATGTGTTCCAACTCCCGATCGAGGAGAGGATCCGCCTTGCTCAGGCAATCTGGGATAGCGTGGCGTCGAGCCCGGAGCAGGTTCCGTTGACAGCAGCCCAAGTCAAGGAGCTTGACCGATGCTACGACGAATACCTCGACGACCCTGACGAGGGGTCGCCATGGAGCGAAGTGAAAGCCAGATTGCTCGCTGATTCATGAGGCGTGCGCTCCTCGTACGGGGCCGGGCTGAGGTTCAAGCCAGACAGGCGCGCGACTGGTATGAATCCCAACTTGAAGGGCTTGGCCGGCGTTTCTTGACCGAACTCGGTCACGCCATCCAGAAGGCGCACGAGAATCCACTTCACTACCAAACTGTTCATCGCGAGGTTCGAAGGGTCCTTGTTCGGAGATTTCCGTACGCTGTGTTCTTTGTCGAGGAGCCAGAACGAGTGGTTGTCCTGGCGATCCTTCATCAATACGAAGACCCAAATAGGTGGAAGGAAGTGGGTTGATGCCTAACAAATAGGGGTTGATGTCGCGCGTAGCCGCGACATCACCGCGTGTTTAACGCACTCCGCTTGGTTGGCGTCGAGGCGTTCGAGGGCCTTGGGGATTCAACCGTAGCGGTGGCACCGCTAATGGCCGCACCAGGGCACGCGGGAAACAATGCTCACCGGGGCGTGCCGTCCTTGATGTTTTTCCAAGGACGCGCGCTCACGCATCCATTCGCTCACCAAAAAACGTCAAGGGGGGCAACCCTCGCGGTGGGACGACCCTGGACGATTCTCCACGTCGGAGGCAGGCCGCC
>Ga0209344_10004807_pt1 | contig 12116 bp, 15 predicted proteins | sample Cruoilmetagenom6_FD_187293 | JGI IMG/M metagenome (GOLD analysis project Ga0209344, IMG submission 187293) | Oil polluted marine microbial communities from Coal Oil Point, Santa Barbara, California, USA - Santa Barbara Oil Seep Sample 6 (SPAdes)... | ecosystem: Environmental > Aquatic > Marine...
CATTGGTATTCTTGCTCGACAAGATCTTCGACGAAATCGACAAGAATACCAATGTGCCGGCCAAGACCGATTACAGCTTCGACATCATTCGTTGATGCCGAACATAGACCCAAGGCGATGTCGCTGTGGGGAGGACTTTGAATCCTTCCGGCGGTGACATCGCCATCCTCCCCGAACCTGCGTTTCGCGCGGTAGAGGGGGCCGCAGCTAAACGACAGGAGAGCCCCATGAGTTCACTTTCCGCCACCATCCAGGACGTTTTCAATGAACCGGGCTGCGGCAAGAATGCGACCAAATCCGCCAATGAGCGCAAGAAGGGCTGCACCAAGCAATTGCAGCCGGGCGGGGCGGCGGGCGGCTGCGCCTTTGACGGGGCGAAGATCGCGCTGCAACCGCTGACCGATGTAGCGCATCTGGTGCACGGGCCCATCGCCTGCGAGGGCAATTCCTGGGATAATCGCGGCGCAAAATCATCCGGCTCCAATATCTGGCGGACCGGATTTACCACCGATATCAACGAGACGGACGTGGTTTTTGGCGGCGAAAAGCGCCTGTTCAAATCAATCCGTGAGATCATCGAGAAATATGATCCGCCGGCCGTGTTCGTTTATCAGACCTGCGTGCCGGCAATGATTGGCGATGACATCAACGCCGTGTGCAAGGCGGCGCGGGAAAAGTTCGGCAAGCCGGTGATCCCGATCAATTCGCCGGGATTTGTGGGTCCGAAGAATCTGGGCAACAAGCTGGCCGGTGAGGCGCTACTGGAACATGTGATCGGCACGGAAGAGCCAGAATATACAACGCCTTATGACATAAACATCATCGGCGAATACAACCTTTCAGGCGAGCTGTGGCAGATCAAGCCGCTGCTCGATGAGATCGGTATCAGGGTGCTGTCCTGCATTTCGGGGGATGGACGCTATCGCGACGTTGCTTCGTCACATCGCGCCAAGGCGGCGATGATGGTGTGCTCCAAGGCGATGATCAATGTCGCCCGCAAGATGGAGGAGCGCTATCAGATCCCGTTCTTTGAGGGCTCGTTCTATGGCATCGAGGACACGAGCGATGCGCTGCGCGAGATTGCGCGGCTGCTGATTGAAAAGGGCGCGCCCAAGAGCCTGATGCGCAAGACCAATGCCGTCATTGCCCGTGAGGAGGCGAAGGCCTGGGCGGCGATCAAGCCGTTCCGCCAGCGCTTCAAGGGCAAGAAGGTGCTGTTGATTACCGGCGGCGTCAAATCCTGGTCGGTATTGGCGGCATTGCAGGAGGCCGGGCTTGAACTGGTCGGTACCAGCGTCAAGAAATCGACCAAGGAAGACAAGGAAAAGATCAAGGAATTGATGGGGCAGGACGCCCATATGATTGAGGATATGACGCCTCGGGAAATGTACAAAATGCTGAAAGACGCCAAGGCGGACATCATGCTGTCGGGCGGCCGTTCGCAATTCATCGCCCTGAAGGCGTCGATGCCCTGGCTCGATATCAACCAGGAGCGGCACCACGCCTATATGGGCTATGTCGGCATGGTTTCCCTGATCAGGGAGATCGACAAGGCGCTGTATAATCCCGTTTGGGAACAGGTGCGCCGCCCCGCTCCCTGGGCCGTTGAAGGGGATAGCTGGCAGGACCGGGCCATGACGGAAGTCGATGCCGAGGCCGCTGAACTGGCCGCCGGTTCCTTGTCAATCGACGGTGCTGTCTACCCGGTTGCAGCGGAATAGGGGTGTCTCATGGCCATAGTGACGACATCGAAGAAGGCCTGCACCGTCAATCCGTTGAAAATGAGCCAGCCGATTGGCGGTGCATTGGCGTTTATGGGGCTGCGCGGGGCGATGCCGCTATTGCATGGTTCGCAAGGCTGCACCTCCTTTGGTCTCGTGCTGTTTGTCCGCCATTTCAAGGAAGCCATTCCGTTGCAGACCACGGCGATGAGTGAAGTGGCGACGGTGCTGGGCGGATTCGACAATGTCGAGCAGGCGATCCTCAATATCCACAAGCGTACCAAGCCTGAAATCATTGGCATTTGCTCGACCGGGGTCACCGAAACCAAGGGTGATGATGTGGAGGGCTACATCCGGCAGGTGCGCCAGAAGCATCCCGAACTCGACAGCTTGCCCATGGTCTATGTCTCAACGCCGGACTTCAAGGATGCCTTTCAGGACGGCTGGAGCAAAGCCGTTGCCAAAATGGTTGAGGTATTGGTCGCAAAGCCCGAAAACCCCGCCAAGAAGAGCGTTCGCAAAATCAACGTGCTGCCGGGGTGTCACATGACACCCGGCGATCTTGATGAGTTGCGGACCATTATCGAGGATTTTGGCCTTGTGCCGACCTTTTTGCCCGATCTCGCGGGTTCGCTGGACGGGCACATTCCGGATGATTTTACCCCGACGACAATCGGCGGGGTTAGCGTTGAGGACGTGGCGGCGATGGGCGATGCTTTCTGGACCATTGCTATTGGCGCCCAGATGCGGGCGGCGGCAGATGCGATGCAGAAAAAGGCGGGCACACCTTTCCGCCTGTTCGAGCGGCTCTGCGGGCTGGGGCCGAATGACGAATTTATCGCCTTCCTTTCCAAGATCAGCGGCAGACCGGTGCCGATGAAATACCGCCGGCAGCGGGGGCAATTGGTTGATGCCATGCTCGACGGGCATTTTCATCTGGGCGGCCGGCGGCTCGCCATCGGGGCGGAGCCGGACCTGTTATTTGATCTTGGCAGTTTCCTTGCCGAAATGGGTGTGACTATTGAGGCTGCGGTCACCACCACGCACTCGCCGGTACTTGAACGGTTGCCGGCGGCAGAGGTGGTGATCGGCGATCTCGAGGATCTTGAAACCCGGGCCACGGAAAGCGCCTGTGATCTTTTGGTGACCCATTCGCACGGGCGGCAAATGGCGGAACGGCTGGGCATGCCATTTTATCGCGCCGGAATGCCCATGTTTGACCGGCTCGGTGCCGGTCACCAGCTTTCGGTCAGCTATCGCGGCAGCCGCGACCTGATTTTTACCCTCGCCAATATGCTGATCGCCGATCACGAGGCCCATCATCAACCGACGCCGGATACCTGGCGGCCGGTGGAAGCCGGTGACGTGCCGGCGGTAACGCATTAACCCGGAGACTGCAGATGAAAGTCGCCTTTGCCACCCAGGACCTTAAATTCGTCAATGCCCATTTCGGATGGGCCAAGCAGATTGCCATCTATGAGGTCGAACCCGATCGTCACGAATTTCTTGAAGCCGTGGAATTCGCAGGGGATCTGCAGGAAGACGGCGACGAGGACAAGCTGGCCCCCAAGCTCGAAGCGATCAAGGATTGTACCATCCTGTATGTGGCCGCGATTGGCGGGTCCGGGGCGGCACGGGTCGTGGCGCAGAATATTCACCCCATGAAGGTCAACCAACCCGAACCCATTGAGGAGCTTTGCGAAAAGCTGAGCACCGTGCTGCGCGGCACGCCGCCGCCTTGGCTGCGCAAGGTGATGATGAAGGGGCAGGAGCGCAATTTCGATTTTGACGACGAGGAGGAGACAATCCATGGCTGAAGCGGCGGAGATTATGGCGGCCGACCCAACGGCGCTGCCCTTCATCAAGGAGTTGATCAAGGTGTGGCGGGCGCAGGATTCGCACGGCACCTGGGACAGCAAGGCCGATCTGGACCTGTTGATGCCCTATATTGTCGACAAACAGGCACGTCGCGAAATGCCGATCATGGGCGATCCGGATCCGGACACGATCTGGCGTATGGAGCTATTGTTCAACGCTGTGGCCCTGATGATCGAAAAGCAGACCGGGGTCATGATTTCTCCCATGCTCAAGATGCATCATGAGGGGTTTGGGCGCATGGTGCTGATCGGCGGGCGTCTGATTGTAGTGAACAAGCAATTGCGCGACGTTCACCGGTTCGGCTTCGACAATTTCGAGAAGCTGGCCGAGCAGGGCGACAAATATGTCGCCGAGGGTGTCAGCCTGATCGAGAAGTTTCCTGATGTTGCCAGATATTGAGGAGCAGATGATGAGCGATGCGGAAGCCCTCAAGGCCGAAATCAAGAAACTGTCGTCCCGCGCCGTCAACGCCAAGATGAATTTGCATGATCTGGCTGAAGACCTGCCAATCAACTGGCAAGGGATCATGGAGGTCGCCCAAGCCGCGTTTGATGCCTATGCCGAACTTGAAACCAAACGGGCCGATCTCAGCAAGCTCGAAGGCTGAGCATCCAGCAGAAGGGAACCTGACCATGGCCAATCCTTGTCCCACCCGCGACGGCCGCGACTGGCAGCCCGATTATCTGGTCTCCATAAACCCCGAGAAATGCATTGGTTGCGGCCGCTGCTTCAAGGTTTGCGGGCGCGATGTGATGACCCTCAAGGGTCTCGATGAGGACGGCAATCTCGTCTCCCTCGATGATGACGAGGATGAAGAAATCGAAAAGAAGGTCATGGTGATGAACGATGAGGGGGCCTGCATCGGTTGCGGCGCCTGCGCCCGCGTGTGCCCGACGAATTGCCAGACCCATGCGGTGCAGGTCAACCAGGCTGCCTGAGAAAGGACGACGATGACCGGGGAAGACGCCTATCGCTGGCTGATGGATGCCTCGCGTATCGCGAGCGCCGATCCATTCGATGTGCATGTGGTAGCGTCTATTCTGGCCCTGGCTATCGCCGAGGTGGGGATGGGGAAATCGCTCGGGGATGGGGCCGGCCTTTCGGCTCCCGAGCTTGGTGTACTCGCCATGATGCTGTTCCCTCCAGCTGCCGATGATCTCGGCGCGTTAAGCGGCATGGAGGCGCCGGTGATTGACACCGAAGAGCAATCGCTGCGGGATATCCTTTTGATGTATGCGAGTGGCCCTGACGGGCTCATCAAGCCATTGGCGTTTCTGATCGCGCGAAGGTGCTCGTTTCCCAATCATCTCTGGCAGGATTTGGGATTGCGGAACCGGGGCGAACTTTCGCGGCTGATGCAAACGCATTTTGCAGGTCTGTCGCGGCGCAATTCCGGCGACATGAAGTGGAAGAAATTCCTCTACCGCATGGTGTGCAGCACCGAAGGGTTTACCCTTTGCACGGCACCGGTCTGCAGTGAGTGTGCTGACTTCGAGGTCTGTTTCGGGGCGGAAGACGGTGATGCGCTGCTGGCGCGCCTGAGGAATGGCAAAATGGTCCCCGCCTGACCAAAGATCCTATTCGATCCCCTCGGCGCGCGCGCGCCGTTGCTGGGCGAGGCGAAAGCGCTCATTGATGGCACCGGGATCTGCCAGCACCTGGGTTTCCGCATTTTCGAGCGCTACGCGTACGGCTTCTGCTTCTTCAGCGGTAAGGGCCAGGCGCCCGGCCATATGGGTGGCGTCCGGCACGGCTTTCTGGATGGCGATGCGGTTGGGATGGTCGATGACCGGCATCAGCTCATAGGCTTCGAGCTTGCCATCGAGGCAAATGGCCAGTCCGATCACCTCAATCCTGCGGCCTTCGGTCGTTGTCCTGATCAATGTCGGCATTGGCATTGTCCTTAGGGTTGAGCTTTTTGTTGCAAACGCGACATTCGTCGCGACTTCGACAAGCGAGAGGTGGCGGAGTGCCACCCTCAAAGCGTTTGCGGCATAGGGAAACCCGGACGCGGCTTGGTGGTGAAATAGTCGGGCCGCTCGGGCCATGTTCCAGCTTCCATGAAGGCGAATGCGACAATTTCGACGGGCGCGCCCTGCGAGCAGGAAACTTCCCGGAACTTGATTTCGCGGTTGCCTGAGCCAGCGGAAAAATCGGCGATAGCGGTGCCGTCAGGCGCCGTAGCGCGAGCGAATCCGGGAGTGCCGACGCTTGTGGCAGCAACAGGGTTCTCGACGAAAATCGCGGTCTGTAAATCCCCGTTTTCCGGGCCGAAGGCCGGTTCGGCGAAGATGAACACGGCAAGTTCTCCGCTACGGTCGACCGGCAGGTCGGCGGAATAGGGACGTGCGACGGAGTAGATGGTGAGTGTTGCGCCGGCGAGCAGCGCCTTGATTTCGTCTGGGCTTTTCCCTGCATGGGCTTCTGCGATCAGCATGGCTATTTCTCCGGGTTCAGGTTTTCCTCCAGTGTTTCAAGAATCATGCCAGCCAGAGCGCCGTGCATTGTGGTTTGAATGCCGTCTGCCCGGGCGCTTCTCCGAATTTGCCCAATTCTTGCATGGGAGCGGTTGGAGGTCCGGATAGGAGACAGGAAGATGCATGATATTGCGATTATTGGCGGTGGTCTTGGCGGGCTGATGCTGGCGGCAACGCTTGAACAGCAGGGGCGGGATTTCGCCCTTTACGAGGCGCGCAACCGGTTGGGTGGCCGTATCCTTTCAGTTGAGGCGGGAAATGGGCGGTATACGGCTGACCTTGGCCCAGCCTGGTTCTGGCCAGAAACCCAACCCCGCATGAAAAGGCTGATTGCTGATCTCGGATTGACGGCATTTGCCCAGCATGACGACAGTACGGCGCTTTATCTGGATGATCCTGACAAGCCGGCAATTCAGTCGGACAATGACCCTGTCCATATCGGCGCCCACCGCATTTCAGGGGGCATGGCGCGGCTGGTTGAGGCGCTTGCCGTCAGGGTTGCAACTGACCGTATTCATCTCGGACCGGAACTGACCGGGCTGAGGGATTGCGGCGACCATATCGAGATGCAATTCAGGCTCGGCTCGGCCGTTATTGAGCGGCGGGCCCGAAAAGTGGTTCTGGCACTGCCGCCACGTCTTGCGGCTGAACGGGTGACTTTTGTGCCCGGCTTAGACGAAGAGACACTGGCGGCCTTGCGCGAGACATCAACGTGGATGGCGACCAGTGCCAAGGCGATATTCATTTCTGATCGCCCGTTCTGGCTGGAGGCGGGTAAATCCGGCAATGCTTTCGTCACCCATGAGCAGGCCGTACTGAGTGAAATCCACGATGCCTGCGATCCCGGCAAAAGCGGGGCGGCGTTAAGCGGCTTTCTGGCTTTGCCGCCGGCGCTGCGGGTGCGTTTTGCGGCGGGGCTGCCCATGCTGCTCGAAAGCCAGATGATGCAGGTATTCGGGCAGGAGATGGAAGGGGCCGAACGCCTTTATCACGACTGGGCACGGGAGCGGTTTACCTGTGGCGCGCTTGACCGGCTGGAGGACGAGGTTGTCCATCCTGGCGAACCGTCAAATCCGATGCTGCGCCGCGCCATTTGGCAGGGAAAGCTGATGTTTGGCGGTTCGGAAACGGCGGTAAGGGGCGCTGGCTATCTGGAAGGGGCGCTCGATGCGGCGGCCCGGGTTGCCGGCCTGCTGGTTGAGGGGCGGGCCGCCCTGAGACAGGCCGCAATAAGTGAGATAGCCGTGCGGCTACCGGCCGCGCGGAACGCGGAAAGCCTTGAACGGTTTTCGATCTGGGTGGCGGCCCGGGGAGAGGTCGTGTTCGATAGCTATCGCCAACGGCTAAAACGCAGCCTTATGGCGGAAAATCGTGAGCAGCTCACCCAGCGCGCCATGCTGGGTGCTGTCGAAGAATTGCTCGATAGTGCTCTGGCGGTCCTCGATAATCTCGATTTTGATTCCATTGCTGTGGAAGGCGGACGCTCGGCTTTAATCCCGGCGATACAGACACCGTTCCAACCATTCCTGCAAGGTTTCATGGATGATGTGCTGGCGTTTAACCGCACGTCGTGTGCCCTGTCGAATTTTCCGTATGAAAGCCAGTTGTCAGCCGATTACCGGCGGGTGATCCTTGCCGATGTCGCTGCTGCCTGGAAGGATTTCTCGCTTGCGGCCAATCGGCGGATGCTGGCGCGGGAGACCAAACCCTCTGCCCCGGTGGCTAAGAGCGCTCGGCAAGCCTTGTTGCTGGCCGGGGAGGTGGCCGGGCATGCCTGAGCTGGTCTGCTACGCGATTTGCGAACTTGATGAGATTCCGAGCCGAAGGGCCCGCGGGTTCTATCTTTTGCGCCGGGGGGCAGAGGGTGACGCTGTGCCTTGGCCGATTTTTGTGGTGCGCTGGGGGCGGCAGGTGTTTGGCTATGTCAATCATTGTCCGCATGGGAAAGTGAAACTGGATTGGGAACGCAACCAGTTTCTTGATGCGAACGGGACGCGGCTGATCTGCGGCAAACACGGTGCCTTGTTTGACCTCTCGACCGGCGAGTGTGTGGAGGGCCCATGCGTGGGGCAAGGGCTGGAGCCTGTGGCGCTGGCGATTGTCGATGACGATATCTGTGTGATCGGTGTTGAATTGATCGAAGATGAGACGGTTATATTGGAGAGTGAAGCGCCAGCCGAGGCTACTTGAGCAGCCCCGGAAGTCTTGGCGGGTTGAATTTTAGACAGGCCGGTTCTCGTTGCGGTTTCTGACGGGTGCCATGTGGGCGATGCCATCAGCGAGCGTGATCGACTCGAAGGATCCTTGCGTTTCAAGCGCGGCATCGAGCAGCTTGTCGAGTTTGCCGGCCGTGTTGAGGCCCTTCATGTCGTTCTTGTCCATGCCGACCATGTCGAGCATTTCCTTCCACACTGTGGACTCATCGAGCGGCAGCACGTGGAAACAGATTTCGTCGATCTCGACCCGGTATTTCTTCAGGTAATCGATATTATTGCAGAACAGGATATAGGTCCCATCCGGCGATAGCAGGTCGCGCAAAATATCCACGACATCAGCCAGATAGGCAAAGGAGTGGATGTAGCCCACAAGGATGGGCAGGGTGGGCTCGCCGGGCAAGGCGTAGGTCAGTACCTGTTCGAGCGAGAAATCGGGCGGCCGCTTCTCATCGGCAACGGCGGTCTGGAATTTGAGGGCGATATCCCCCCTGAAGCCAAAGCGGCCGTCTTTGGTGGTTTCTTCCTTGAGCACGGCATTGAGAAGCCGCCCGTCCTTGTCGAGTTTGCCGAGCGGGGTCTGATCGATTGTCGTCATGGTTTTTCCCTGATGTTACGCGCGGATCCGTTATGCGCCTGATGCCTCTTATGCAAATGGCTTGCCGAAACCGGTGCGGCGAAAATGCAGCGGGCGCAAAGGCCGGGTAAGCGGCGGTTTTGGGCGCTCTGAATAGGGTGCCCGGCGGACCGCGATTCCTGTCCGGAATGCGACACACGTCGCAAATGCAACAATGCCCGGATAGCTAAAATCCCGGCTTTTCGGGGCTTTGGGCCATGGCACGGCTTTTGCGTAGCGTCAGGCGAACCCGTTCCCCGAGAGTGGAGACCTGCGAGATGATGATCAATCTTACCGATAGTGCCCTCAACGCTGTCCGCACCGCCATCCAGAGCGCCGCCGAGCCCGTTGGGGGGCTGCGGATCATGGTCGAGGCGGGCGGGTGCGCTGGCTATAAATACATGATGGGTCTGGTGGGTGCCGCCGAGCCTGAAGACGAAGTGATCGAACGTGATGGCGTGAAGGTGTTCGTCGATACTACGAGCGGAGAGCTGCTGGCCGGGACAACGATCGATTTCGTGGTGGCGCTTGAGGGGTCGGGCTTCACTTTCGAAAATCCCAACGCCGCCTCGCGCTGCTCATGCGGCAAGTCGTTCGGCTAGGCGCTGAACGCCTTCAGAACATTCAACCAGGGAAGAGAGGCTATGCTCGCTGAAACCGGAACCGAGGAAAATACAGCTGTCGATGCGGCTGTGGCGCGGCGGCGCGAAATCGTCGAGCGCGTTATCGGGGAAATCCGTCCCAATCTTGTACGCGATGGCGGCGATTGCCAACTCGTCGATATCAGTGGGAACAAGGTGATGGTCCGGCTCAGCGGGGCCTGCGTGTTCTGCAAGCTTTCTGGCATGACGCTTGAAGGCATTCAGTCGCGGCTTGTGGAGGAAACCGGCGAGTTCATCCGGGTTATTCCGGTCATGGGCGGGATCATGCCCGATCTTTGAGGGGTAAAAAGAAGGACCAAACCGGTGCAGGCTGTCTATCTCGACAATAACGCGACGACACGCACCGACCCCGAAGTGGTGGCGGCGATGCTGCCCTATTTCACCGAACATTTCGGCAATGCCTCCTCCACCCATTCCTTTGGTGCTGATGTTGCTGGCGCCATCCGGCAGGCGCGCCGGCAGGTTCAGGAGCTGATCGGCGCGGCGTATGAAGGGGAGATCGTTTTCACCTCCGGCGGCACGGAATCGGATAATGCGGCGCTTCTTTGTGGTGTGGAGATAGACTCTGGCCGCAACGAGATCATCGTCAGCAAAGTAGAACATCCTGCGATCCTTGCTTTTGCCGCCTATCTCGAGCACATGCGGGGCATACGGGTTCATCAGATTGGTGTCGATGGCGAGGGGCGGCTGGATATTGACGCCTATGCGCAGGCGCTGGGGCCGCGCACCGCACTTGCCTCAATCATGTGGGCGAATAATGAAACCGGGACGGTGTTCCCTGTCGCTGAACTGGCGGAGATGGCGCATGCAGCGGGGGCGTTGTTTCATACGGATGCAGTTCAGGCCGCCGGGCGGGTGCCCGTCTCGGTTACCGGCACAAAGATTGATCTGCTTTCGCTCTCCGGCCACAAGCTGCATGCTCCCAAGGGCACTGGTGCACTCTATGTGCGCAAAGGCATTGCTTTTAAACCGCTGATCCGTGGCGGGCGGCAGGAGCGGGGCCGCCGGGCCGGGACAGAGAACGGACCGGGTATTGTTGGCCTGGGGAAGGCTGCGGAACTTGCGACGAGAGCGCTTGGCGCGGAAACGGCGCGTGTCCGCGGTATGCGTGACCGGCTGGAGCAGGGTGTGCTGCAGCGGATCGGTCAATGTCTTGTCTCAGGCGATACCGAGAGCCGGCTGCCCAATACCAGTAATATCGCATTCAGCTATGCCGATAGCGAGGCGCTGCTGCACCAGCTTGAAGCGGCTGGTATTGCCGCTTCGTCGGGGTCTGCGTGCGCTTCGGGGTCAATGGAGCCGTCCCATGTGCTGCGCGCGATGAATGTGCCGCCCATAGCGCTGCAAGGGGCCATCCGGTTTTCCCTGTCGCGGGACAACAGCAATGGGGAGATCGACCGTCTGCTCGACATCCTTCCGGGCATTGTCGCCGCTGTGCGGGAGAAATCACCGCTTTGGCGGGATGTGCAGGCCAGCGATGCGCGCGGCGTGTCGAGCCTTGTGTGATGAGGGAAGTTGGAAAATGCGTGACCTGATCATCAATGACACGACCCTTCGCGATGGAGAGCAGGCGCCGGGCGTGGCTTTTACGACCGAGGAAAAAGTCGCGATTGCTGAGGCGCTTGACCGGGCGGGTGTCGATGAGATCGAAGCGGGCATTCCCATGATGGGTGATGCGGAGGTTGCAGCGATCGCGGCGATCAACCAGAGCGTTCAGACCTCAAGGGTTATTGCCTGGTGCCGCATGACGGAAGCCGATGTCGATGCAGCGCTGAGGACCGGGGTGAAATGGGTCAATATTTCTGTACCTGTGTCCGACCGGCAGATCCGTATCAAATTCAAATGCAGCCGCGAAGAGGTGATCGCCCGGACCCGCCGGGTTGTGTCCTATGCGCGCGACCACGGTCTGGCGGTAGCGCTTGGCGGCGAGGATTCAAGCCGGGCGGATTTCGATTTTTTGCGGCATATGCTGCTGGTGGGCGAGCAGGCCGGTGCGCACCGGTTTCGTTTCGCAGATACGCTCGGGGTGCTTGACCCATTCCGCACTTGCGAGATTTTTGAGGCTTTGACTGCGGAGACCGATCTCGACCTAGAATTTCACGGTCATGATGATCTGGGGCTGGCGACAGCCAATACGCTTGCCGCGATCCGGGGCGGGGCAACCCATGCCAGTGTTTGTGTTCTGGGGCTTGGGGAACGTGCCGGCAATGCTGCGCTTGAGGAAGTCGTGGTCGGGGCCAGTCAGCTTCTGGGACGCCGGACAGCGGTGGATCTGACACATTTGACGGGGCTTGCCGAAATGGTTGCCCTGGCTGCAGGCCGCCCTATTCCTGCGGCGAAATCGATCGTGGGCGGCTCGGTCTTTGCCCATGAATCGGGCATTCATGTTTCGGCAATCCTGCGGGATCCGGAAAGCTATGAGGCGCTGAAACCCGATCTGTTTGGCCGCTCCCGCGCGCTGGTGCTGGGCAAGCATTCAGGGCTGGCGGCCGTGGTCAATGCGCTTGCCGCCCTCGGGCTTGCTGCCGACGAGCCCCTGGCTCGGCGGG
>Ga0209344_10004808_pt1 | contig 12115 bp, 7 predicted proteins | sample Cruoilmetagenom6_FD_187293 | JGI IMG/M metagenome (GOLD analysis project Ga0209344, IMG submission 187293) | Oil polluted marine microbial communities from Coal Oil Point, Santa Barbara, California, USA - Santa Barbara Oil Seep Sample 6 (SPAdes)... | ecosystem: Environmental > Aquatic > Marine >...
CGGTCACGCATCTTCACCCTGACCTTTTCTGCACCTGCGACCGCCTCAGCGGCGCCCCGCAATGGCAGGGCAATCTGTGCACTGGCGTATTCGTGCCCGGCCGGAAGCAAGTCTCGTGCACCCGGCGATACGAGTTCCAGGTTGAGATAGTACTGGGTATCGTCAGCGCCTCCCGGCAGATCGTCCCACAGGTCGAAAATCTCGGCATTGCCGGCGTCTACCCCAAGGTTTTCAATCCGGCCCTGCGCAATTTTTTCGCCCCAGGCCCGAACCGACCAGACCAGGTCAAAACCGTCCAGTGACAGGAAGTTGTAGCGGTTAGCGACCCTGACCTCGCCGGTCAGCGCGTTGAGCAGGTCAAATTCGACATGCTGGTAGACACGTTTAACCTCCCAGTACGCTGGCTGCACGCGACGATCGGGAAATACGACACCGTTGAAATTGAAGTTGCCGCTGGACGGCACGCCGTCAGGGCCGTAATCGCCGCCATAGGTCCAGTAAGGCAGGCCTTTTTCGTTGTGCTCGAGCAGGCCCTGGTCAACCCAGTCCCAGATAAAGCCGCCGGCCAAAACGTCGTGGGCGTTGATGACGTCCCAATATTCGGTCAGGTTGCCGGTACTGTTACCCATGGAATGGGCATATTCGATCAGCACAAAAGGCCTGTCGTTATGGGTCTGTGCGTATTGCTCCAGGTCCCAGTGGCGCCAGTACATGCTGGAGTGGAAGTCCGAGTGGCGCTCGCCCACTTCCTCGATATTGCCCTCCGTTTCGTATTGCACCGGCCGTGAAAGGTCTCGCGACTTGATCCAGTGGTAGGTGGCGCCAAGGTTGACACCGTCGCCCGCCTCATTACCGAGTGACCAGATGACGATGGACGGGAAGTTCTTGTCGCGTTCGACCATGCGTCGCGTGCGATCGAGGTGATGTTCCTTCCAGTGCGGCTTGTTGCCAAGCGTCTTGTCGTGATCATAACCATAGCCGTGGCTCTCGATGTTGGCCTCGTCGACGACGTACAGGCCATGCTTCGAGGTCAGCTCGTAAAAAAGCTCGGGGAATGGATAGTGTGAAGTGCGCACGGCGTTCAGGTTGGCCGCCTTCATCAGTCGGATATCTTCCAGGATGGTGGCCTCGTCGATGACGTGGCCGGTCTCGTGGTGGTGCTCGTGCAAGTTGGTTCCCTTGAGCTTGACCAGCTCACCGTTGACCAGGAACCGGCCGTTGATGATCTCGGCACTGCGAAAACCGATCTGCTGCGAGATGGCTTCGAGCACGTGGCCGCTCTCATCCGCCAGTTCGATCAGCAGGGTGTATAGGTTCGGAATTTCGGCCGACCAGGGTTTGACCGACGGGAGAACCTGCGCCATGCCCAGCTCGTTGACCCCCGGCTCCAGCACCTTGCTGAACGAGGCGTCGACGATCGCTTCGCCAGCATCGAGTACACGCACGGAGACATTGACGGGAATAGCCTGGTCCGCGCTGTTGGTCCATTCAGATTCCAGGCGGAAATCCGCATCGCGGTAACGATTGGTCAAGCCGGTGTGCACGAAGAAGTCGCGCAGCCGTTGTTGCGGCCGGGCATAGAGACTGACATCGCGCTGGATGCCGCTTAGCGACCAGAAATCCTGGTCTTCCAGGTAACTTCCCGTGCTCCAGCGGTAAACTTCCACCGCGATCGTGTTCTTGCCGGCACTGATGAAATCCGTGACCTCGAACTCGGTCGGCGTTTTGCTGCCCTCGCTGTAGCCGACATATTTACCGTTGATCCAGACGTAAAATGCGGAACTGACACCTCCAAACTGCAGGAACAGATCCCTGCCCTCCCAGTTTGCCGGAACATCAAAATCACGAAGGTATGAACCTACAGGGTTTTCCTCTTGCGGGACGTTCGGCTCATCAATTTCGAACGGGTAAGGCACATTGATGTAGATCGGGTATCCGAAACCATGGCGCTCCCAGTTCGAAGGCACCGGGATGACGACCCAGTCGGAACTGTCAAAACCTTGCTCGTGAAACTTTTCAGGGCGGCCGGCTGGCGAATCGCTGTACTGGAATCTCCATTCTCCGTTCAGCGACTGGAAGAAGGCACTGTCCGAAGAACCTGCGGCCACGGCCTCATCCGCACTCGCATACGGCCGGAAGTGGGCACGAGGCGCCTCCACGTTTTCGCGGATGACGTCGATATTGTTCCAATGCGGACGGTCAGCGGCAAAGAGTGATGAACTTGCCAACAGGGACAGACCTGCCACGGTCCAAAGCAGTAAAGTCGTGAGGGTCGTTTTCATTTCTTTATTCCCTGGTCAGCAGATTTTTCCGACGCTGTGAATGGGTTTGCATATTCATGCGCAGCCCAGCGTAATTATTTACCATGATACTGCCGTATCCAGTCAAATTTAAATGGACTTTGGCCATTTGAAATGGATAATCTTACGGCATGAAGCAGCGCAGACTCAGAGAGGGATTTACCGGGCAGGACATGTATGTCATACCGCGCCCGATCCTGGGCAGCGTCAATGAACACCCCCTGATCCAGGCGCTCTATCCGACCGACATCGGCTGGTTTCCCGAGGCCCGCTTTCACTACCGCAGCCGCAATCACGGGGCTGCCGAAGACCATCTCATGTTATGTGTTGAGGGTCACGGCACCGTGGTCGTCGAAGGAGAAATGAACCACCTCCAGGCAGGTCAGGCCCTGATCATCCCGCGCCACCTGAAACATGTGTACTGGGCCGAGGAAGATTCGCCCTGGTCGACTTATTGGATGCATTTTCGAGGAGAGGAGTCAGCCAGCTATGTCGAACGCAGCCCTGGGCCCGGTCGCCCCTGGCTTGTCGATGCCGAGGCGCAATCAGAAGCCGCCCATCTGTTCCGTGACTGCCTGGGTACCGTGAGCGAAGGCTATACGCTGGCCAACCTGATCTATGCGTCCCAGTCGGCCCGGCACATACTTTCACTGTTGTTGTTCCGCAATCGTGCCTACGCGATGGAACAGCGCACGGGAGAAATTCAGCACATGCTGGCCAATACGCTGGAGTTCATGCTGGCCAACATATCCGAACCGCTGCGACTGGCAGATTTTGCCCGGCAGGCCAGCCTCTCGGTGAGCCACTTCTCAGAGCAATTCCGCGAACAGACCGGCCACTCGCCGATGTTGCACTTTACCCACCTGAAAATTCGCCAGGCATGCCGCTTGCTGGACCTCACCGAAAAACCGGTCAAGGCCATAGCGGTGGAAACCGGCTACAGGGATCCCTACTATTTTTCCCGCGTTTTCAAGAAAACCATGGGCAAGTCACCTGAACAATACCGCAATGACCGAAAAGGATGACGACACAGGAAAATACATGGATAGGGATAACATGCCAATAAAGACCCTCGCCGGCGCACTGGCCGAAAAGTCGTTTTCCATCACTGCGGAGATCCCTCTTCGTGCCCTGTCACCAATCGACGAAATTGTGCAGCGTGCAAAGGAACTCCTGCCCTGGGTGGACGGTATCCAGGTATCGGAAAATTCACGAGATACCGGACAGGTTTCCCCGGTCGCGCTGGCCGCTCTTCTTCTCGACGAGGGGATCGATCCGATTACGCGGCTCAACTGCCGGGACCGAAACCGCCTGGCGCTTCACGCTGAACTGGTCGGCCTTAAGCTCCTCGGTGTCAGCAGCCTTATCCTGGACCGCAGCAACCGCCTGGAAATCCCGGGCGCCCTGACAGGCAAACCGGTATTTGACGTCAACGGCCGCGACCTGATCACGATGGCCTCGAATATCAGCGAAGAACAGCTTCGCGGCTCTACCCAGGAATTCATGGTGGGCACCAGCGTCAACGCATTTTTTCCGAAGCCCGACTGGAACGCCCAGCACCTCGAAACACTGGCTTCAGCGGGCACGCGTTTTGTGCAAACCCAGCCCTGTTTCAGCGTGCCCCTGCTGCGCCGCTATGTAAGGCGACTGGTTGAATTGAAACTGACCTGGAAGTTTGCCGTCATCGTGACTATCGCACCCCTACCCGGAATGGAGTTTGCCCGCTGGCAACTGGACAACCCCCGCGGCACGCGCGTCCCCAAGTCCATCGCGAACGAACTGGCCACTGCTTCGGACCCGCAGCAAACTGGCATCGAGATCTGTGCCCGCCAGATGCGGAAAATTGCAGCCATTCCGGGAGTTTCCGGCATCAACTTGCTGACGCTGGGCAATCCGGCCGCGGTGGCCGCGGCCATTGAGGCGTCCGGCCTTCGTCAAAATCCGGTCTGATTACCCGGTCTTGGCCGCAACAGTTTGAACCGTTCGAAACCCAGGCTCCGAAGATATTCGAGGTCAAAGTCGTACATACCGATGGTATTTCGTTCCTTCATTTTCTGGGAACAGCGGAACAGGCTGCTGTCCCCGACCTTGTTGGCCTTCGATACACTCGGGTAACAGATTTTTGAAGGACAGGTGTAAGCACACCCCGCATTGGCGAACAGCGTGATGTTCTTCTTGTTGTCGATGGACTTCAGGAAGGGCTCGTCGTCATTGGAGGCCATTGGAGGAATGATCGTGTCATAGATTTCGAACGCCTCGTCAACTTTCTTGAGCGTATTGATGTTCTTGATCACGCTCGCTTCCAGGCGATATTCGGGAAAGTCCACTCGTACCCACCGGGCCAGGTCATCATTGGTGATAATCAGGGAATTCCCTGGCCGGTGATATTTCTCCAGGAACGGCCGGCTTTCCTCGTACTCTTCCTCCGTCACGAAATGATTGCTCAACGGCAAACGCACGTTGATGTTCATGCGGTAAAGCGATTTGACGTCGTAACGGCTGAGTTCCGGCCTGCCAAAAACTCGCCCGCCATAAAGCGAACAGGGCTCCGTAAAGCCAAAAAAACTGTCGATCTGCTCCAGTGGAATGTGGCTGTAACTACCCTTGATAAAGCGCTGGATCGGCACTGCGGGTGGTTTACTGCGCGCTGAAATGGTGTATTGCATTGTTCTGTTCAATGTCCTGCAGCACCGGAAGAATGTACTATCACTTCTCCCCGCTGGCCAGTGAATTTCCCATTTTTCTAAGCCCGGGATGCTAACAGAGATTCCGAAAAATGAGAATCATTCCCGTTTCAGAACGCCTGTTTTGACTCAAAAATCGCCTTAATTCATGAGCTTTAGTCATTTCACCTTCTGAACACGAACATATTCTGGTTCCAATCAGTCCTTTATATGCAAAGTGAGAGATGACATGGGACAGGTCTCGCCAAAAAAATGGCGATTACCATAAGATTGTCCATCTCAAAACGCCAAAATCCATTTAATCCAGATATGTCCCGGCAGTAAGATGGTGAAAAATTACAATGCACACCATGAGGGCACGTTTATGACGGCATCTGCTTACGGATTCTCAATGCGACCAATCGCCCGCGCGATTGCCCTGGCCACTGCCACCACCCCAGCCCTGGCCGTAGCCCAAACAGCCGAAGTAACTCAGGAAGCCGCCGGCGTACTGGAAGAGGTCATCGTAACCGCGACCAAGCGTGCGGTGAACATGCAGGACCTGCCCATGTCCATCGAGGCATTCAATACGGAGCAGATGGAAAAGCTGGGCATGCTCAACATGCGGGACGCCCTGAAGGTCATTCCGAGCATGTCTTCGGTCTCCACGGTCCCCGGCCGTAACGAAGTCGTTTTCCGGGGTGTCAGCACCGGGTCGGGCGAGTGGCGCACCGATTCGGGGTCGGCTGTTTACCTGGGCGATGTCCCGATGACCTCTGCGACGCAGGCCGTGGACCCTCGTATGGTGGACATCGAACGGGTTGAAGCGCTGCCCGGGCCACAAGGAACCTTATTTGGATCGAGTTCCCAGTCGGGTGCTTTCCGGATCATCCCCAACCGGGCTGATCACAGTGGCGGTTACGCCTCCATCAATATCGGCGGCACCTACATGGATGAAGGCGACCCGGGTTACAAACTCGAAGGTTGGGCCAACATTCCGCTGATCGACGACACGCTGTCCATGCGCATCGCCCTGTTTGATGTCGAAACCGGCGGCTACATCGACAATATTTACGGCACCAACATCTTTACCGATGATGACAACGCCGACGTTGTCGAAAAGAACTTCAATTCCTGGGAGCAGACAGGCGGCCGGCTTTCTGTGCTGTGGTCGATCAACGATTCCTGGGACGTGGAAGGCATGTACATGAGCCAGGACCAGACGTCCAAGGGCGACTGGTTATCGGATCCCAATGCTGAAGGTGTCGAAGACCTGGAAATTGTGCGGTTCCACAAGGACGTTCGTAACGACGAGTGGTGGATTGGCGCCCTGACAATCACCGGCGACCTGGGTTTTGCCGAGTTCAAGTCGGTAACCAGTTTCCTCGACCGTGAAATTTTCTACGAATTTGATGCCAACGTCGACGGGCAGATAAGAGCCCAGCGCGTACTGACACCGGGCGAGTACATTTATTACAACGTGCTCTACGCCACCGGCTTCAACCGCGAGACATCGATAAATGACCAGACCGCGGAGCGCGTGACCCAGGAGTTTCGTTTGAGTTCCTCCAACGATTCACGACTGCAGTGGATGGTTGGCGCCTTTTATGAGAAAACCGACGACTGGTGGGACTACGTATTCGCAGAGGTCGAAGACCTGGCCAATACCCCGTTTGGTTATTACTGGGCGCTGAATTACGAAACCTACATTCCCAACACCAATTCCTGGTACAAGGAAATCTACTCCTCAACCACCGAGCAGGTCGCCCTGTTTGGCGAGTTGAACTACGGAATCACGGACCGCCTCTCCGCCACCATTGGCGCGCGCTGGTTCGAATACGATCGGGACCGGAATGAAACCAAGGAATGGCCCGAAGGCAACGTCTACGAGACCGACATCTACCAGGGCAAGGACGACGACACGTTGTTCAAATTCGCCATCGATTACAGTCTCAGCGACGACAAGATGATCTACGCGCTTTACAGCGAAGGCTTCCGGCTGGGTGGACCCAACTCAATCAAGAATCCCTCTTCCAGGCTACCCGATTACTACGGCCCGGACGGGTTGAAGAACTATGAAATCGGCCTTAAGAGCCAGTGGATGAACAACCGGCTGCAGTGGAACCTGACCCTTTACACGATGGATTGGGAAGACATCCAGCGCGGCATCACCGACCCTGACGACTGGACAGCCAACGGCACGGTCAACATGGGCGATGCCGAGATTTCAGGTGTCGAGACTTCGTTAGCCTGGCAGGTCACGGACCAGTTCCGGGTCGACGCCTCATTCTCCTGGAGCGATTCTGAGCTCAAGGATGATTACTACCTCAGCGACGTCGTCGAAGACATAGAAGATTGGCAGGACTATCAACTGGGCGCCAAGGGGCAAAACCTGGCTATCGCCCCGCCCGCCAAATGGTGGATTGGTGCGCAATATGATTTCCCCGACCTGTTCAAGGAAATGGATGGCTGGGTACGTTACGACCACTCCTGGCGTGATGATATGTACCACGACTGGTGGAACGCCATGAACGCCGAAACCGGTTATGGTGGCCAGAAGCTTCTCGAAGAGGCCAGCGAAGGGAGCCTGCAGTTCGGCCTCATCAAACCCGGTAGCTGGAGCCTGACGCTCAGCATCTGGAATGTCTGGGACGACCGCAACGCCCAATGGATCTCTTCGGGCTATGACGGCTACTTTGGTGACAATGGCCTGTGGCCTGACGTACAGCGATACGTCAACATGCCGTCGTATAGCCGGCCGAGGGAATTTGAACTGACGTTCAGAAAAGACTTCGATTGGTGATCGCCGAACCCGAAAAGCAGTTGCCGGCCTAGGATCGGCGACACCGGATGACAAAACTCGTCTCCACCTCGGTGGTCAGGGGTAGCCGGCAGGGCGAGAGCCACGGCGGCGTGTACCTGATCGACCTGCGGGGCCAGGAGGTCCGGCAGGTCATCGACTGGAACACCATGGATATCGACTGGCACGGTCGCGGCGCCGACCGCGGCCTGCGCGGAATTGCCTTCCATGATGAAACCGTCTTCATCGCGGCCAGTGATGAGCTGTTTGCCTACGACCCGAATTTCAGTCTCCAGGGTTCCTGGAAAAACCCCTACCTGAAGCACTGCCACGAGATTTCCATACACCAGGGACAAGTGTTCCTGTCGTCAACCGCATTTGACAGCATCCTCGCTTTCGATATCAAAAAGCAGCAGTTCCACTGGGCGCTTTACATCGAACCGGAGGAATACCGCTTCAATGCAAGGGTATATGACCCACAAGCCGAAGATGGGCCGTTGATGCTCAACAAGATGCACATCAATAACGTAGTCACGAACGATAATGGCATGTACCTATCGGGACTGAGGACCGGTGGCTTACTGAGTTTCGATGGTCGTGCGGTGAATATGCGAGCCACCCTGCCCGGCGGCAGCCACAATGCCCAGCCGTATAAGGACGGCGTACTGTTCAACGATACGGAAGCGAACGTGGTCCGTTTCGCGTCTCCCCAGGTGGAGAATGAACGCGTATTCAGGGTTCCGGTTTTGCCGGAAGAAAAATTGACCGGTACCGGGCGGGACACCAGCAAAATTGCCCGGCCGTCTTTTGGGCGCGGACTGTGCGTGATCAGGGATGGCCTGGTCGCAGCCGGCTCTTCGCCTTCAACCGTGTCACTCCATGACATGGACAGTGGAAAAACGGCGCTCTCGGTCACGCTCTCCACGGATGTGCGGAACGCCATTCACGGGCTCGAAGTCTGGCCTTACGACTGAACGCCTCAGCCGGACGCTTCACGCACACTGGAGGGCAGTTCCGCGACGATGTCCTGAAGCTCTTCCCGCCACTCACCCAGGTTACCCCCGTATTTCTTCCACAAGCCAAGCGCAGTCGTGTAGATGGGCTGGCGAACCTGCTCTGAACTGGCAGTTTTGACGGCCCGTTTGTTTTCGTAATAGCGCAGACAGTCTTCCTCGAAATCAAGTCCGCAGAAATCCAGCACCCGGTGAACCTGCGATTCAAGGTCCGTTACCGTATCTTCGTAATGCACATCGAGCACCCGGCCAGGCAACACGTCTTCCCAGTGCGCCATGATTTCGATGTAGCTGCGATAAAACTCGGCCAGTTCCGTCGTGTCGTAAGTAAAGTTCTGACCTTTGGCAAACAGCTGTTTATACACACCCAGCAGGTTGTCCATCGGGTGCCGCCGGGTATTGATGATCTTTGCGTTTGGGAGGATCAACTTGATCCACCCGACATGAATGAAGTTGTTCGGCATCTTATCGATATAGTAAGGCGTACCCATCACGCGGTGGCGCTGAGTTTGACGCAGGTACTCCTGCCCGTAGGATGCAAAATCCCGCCTTGTGAGCGTTGCAATCGTTTGTGGGTAGAGCAGACCATCGGAGCGATATTTTCCCGTTCCGTTGGCGATCGCGCCGAGATTGGGCAGCTCGGCCGTGCCTTCTACCTGGCTATGGCTGGCGAGTATCTGCTCCACCAGGGTAGAGCCCGATCTGGGTAAGCCAACGATAAATATGGGATCGGGTGCTTCATGCCCTACCCCGTCAAGTGACTCGATGAGCTCCCGGGAGAAGGTCTCGCGAATATCCCGCAGGTGCTGTTCGTTTTCCCCCGGATCGTAAATCACATCACCGCGCCTGAGCTGGTTTCCTTCGTGGTAGTGCTGCCAGGCCTTTGAGTAGTCTTTCCTGTCCTCGTAGGCTTTACCCAGTGAGAACAGGAAGTGGACCCTGGATTCCTCTTTCAGATCGTCAGCCTCCAGTTGCCGCTCCATCGCGCGCACTTCCTCGTCGGTAAACCGGAAGACCTTCAGATTGGCCATGCTCCAGTAGCTTTCACCCAGGGTCGGATTAAATTCGATCGATTTCCTGTAGGCCCGAAGAGCTTCGTTCTGCTCACCGAGTGTTTTCAACATGTGTGCACGTGCCATGTGCACGCTGGGGGCGGCCTCGTTGATGGACAGTGATTTTTGGTAAGCTTCTTCGGCATCCCGGGTACGCCCGGCCAGGGCCAGGGCTCGCCCGTAACCTGCCCAGGCGTCATCATCCTGAGGCTTGAGCTTGATCAGGCGCTCATAAATTTCGATCGCCTCGGCATGTTTGCTGTTATCTACCAGGACCCTCCCAAGGTTGCCCAGTGCCTGGTGAAAGTCAGGCGCGATGGAGATGGCGCGTCGAAGCAGCGCTTCCGCGTCCAGCAGTTTCTTTTCCTGATCGTAATAGACCATGGCCAGGAACCGCATGGCGTCGATGTTTTCCGGGTTTTTTTTCAATGCCGAGAGAAGAGCGGCCTCAGCTTCCTCGAACCGTCCTTCGCGCCAATGCTCCGCACCCGCGGCTGCAAGGGCCGCATCCCGGTCATGATCGAGAAAACCCTCGAAGGCGGCATCTACCTCGTCTTCACGGCCCACGGCGACCAGCGTCTGCGCGAGTTTTTTATGCGCCGTCGCCAGACGCGGGTCCAATTGCACGGCCCGACGAAAGGCAGAAATGGCATCCTCGTACTGGCGTTGCATACCATGCAGACTGCCAAGGTCTTCGTACAACCTCGCATAATCCGGCGCAACCTTGAGAGCAAACTCGATTTGTTCGCGAGCTTCATCAAATTTCTGCTGCCGGATCAGTGCGTGGCTGAGCAACTGGATATGAGGCACAGACGATGCATTGACGACCAGAAAATCCCTGCAGAGGCTTTCCGCTTGTGCCGGTTTGTCGCTGCTCATGGCCGCAACAATCGCGGCCAGGGACTGCTTGGTTTCAATATCTTCTTTTTGCATGGGCGAGGATTGCTCCGGCTGAATTTATGGACTCCATACATAAATCGCCCCTAGTTTCACGGGCAATGCTGAATAGCATATTGGCACAGCACAGAGCGCCAGGCAATCCGTCTGATGCAAGCGGTAAGCAGCTCTTCACAGCCTGACCGCCAAGCGCAAAATATTTCTTGATTTCAGGGGATTGCGGCTTAAAAGTGTCATAAAATGGAACCGGAACAACAACCTCTCTGGAGCACTCCATGCGAATTCTCGGCCTGCTCGTCTGCCTGGCGACACTGCTCATTTTCGATCCACTGTTCGCGCAGGACATTCTCCCGCTTTGGGGCGATGAGGAGCCGCCCTATTTCAGACCGAATTCGGTGGAAGAATACGAAGCGGACTGCTTCGAAGTCGTCTGTGCCTACCAGGTCGCCAACCCCACACTGACGCTGTATACCCCCGAAGCAAATGCCAATGGGACGGTCGTGCTTATCCTGCCGGGCGGCGGGTACGAGGTCGAAGCGGTTTACCATGAAGGTTATGAGATCGCCGAAAAGCTGGCACAGGCCGGCACCGTGGCCGCGGTATTAAAATACCGCTTACCCAACCCCGCCACTTCGACCCGGCCGGAACTGGCGCCTTCAACTGACGTGCGCCAGGCCCTGTCCCTGTTGCGCAAACGCCAGGTGGAACTTGGCTTCAAGGCTCAGCGTTTTGGTGTGATGGGATTCTCGGCAGGAAGTCACCTCGCGGCGAGCGTCAGCCTGCATCGTGCCGACGATGTCACTCAGAACCCGGATTTTTCCATGCTCATCTACGGTGTCAGTCGCCTGAATGACGAAAACCGTGACTGGCTGGAGAAAACCCTGTACCACCGCTCGATGACGGACGAAGAGTTGGCCATGCAGACTTTGCTTGACCATATCGATGAAAAATCACCCCCTGCTTTCCTGGTGCACGCCTGGGATGACGAAGTCTGCCATTACTCAGAATCAACCCTGTACGCCGAAGCGCTCAATACCGCAGGGGTCGATAACGAAATCCACCTGTTCGCCAGGGGCGGCCACGGTTTCGGGTCCGGCCGGGCGGAAGACGGCACCGACCAGTGGCTTGGGCTGGCGGCGAGCTGGCTGAAGCGGCTTGGCGCGGCTGCAGAATGACTTAGAGTGGCAGGTAAAAAACCGTATTTGAGATCAAGACCGTCACGAATATCAGGCAGGTCACCATCGGTCCCAGGTAGATCCGGCCAGTGACCCGAAAGAAATAGCGGTTGAAGTATGGCAGAACAAACATCATCGGGACCACCGCAAACAACAGGTTGATGTAAAGCCATCCATCGGTCCAATACACCGTGCCCGTCGCCGCGAAGCTGATG
>Ga0209344_10004809_pt1 | contig 12115 bp, 14 predicted proteins | sample Cruoilmetagenom6_FD_187293 | JGI IMG/M metagenome (GOLD analysis project Ga0209344, IMG submission 187293) | Oil polluted marine microbial communities from Coal Oil Point, Santa Barbara, California, USA - Santa Barbara Oil Seep Sample 6 (SPAdes)... | ecosystem: Environmental > Aquatic > Marine...
GCGTCTCCTCCATGGAAACATCCAAACCAGCAAAATATTCCATCGGTCAGTCTCCTTTTCAATGATATGAACATCAACAATAACAGAGGTAGTTGAGCGCTGATCCTGATTACGCCATGTTGAAAAATACCCTCGGCCCCAAAATTGGCGCCCCCAATAGCGCATCGGACGTCACTCTAGCCATTCAACAATCCGCATCTTGATGAGCGCCTGACGGATGTTGCCGAGCGTCTGGGCCTGCCGGTCCATCCCGGTGAGCAGCCCCACTTGAGTGGTCCAATTTGAAAGTTAGTGCATGATTGGCCTTTGGGCCATCGGTACGATGGCCTCTGGCGCTGGAGGGCGGTAGCCCAATGCACTGTGTGGTCGTTTGGTATTGTAATGGTTCCTCCATCTTTCGATTATGATCTGGGCCTCCCGGAGCGAGTAGAATATCTCACCGTTCAGCAATTCATCCCGCATTCTCCCGTTGAAGCTTTCGCAGTATCCGTTCTCCCATGGCGATCCTGGCTCGATGTATGCGGTCTTTGCTCCAACCGCCTTGATCCAATTTCTGACGGCCTCGGCGATGAACTCTGGGCCGTTGTCAGACCTGATGTAGACAGGCACGCCGCGCAGAATGAATAGGTCTGTCAAAGCGTCGATGACTTCAGTCGAGTTCAGCTTTCGTTTCACCCGGATCGCCAAGCATTCACGGCTGTGTTCATCCAGAATGTTGAGTGTCCTGAACGCTTTCCCATCATCGGTTCGATGATGCACAAAGTCGTAGGACCAGACGTGATTGCGATACTCAGGGCGCAGCCGAATGCACGACCCGTCATTCAGCCAGAGCCGCCCCTTCTTTGGTTGTTTCATGGGCACTTTAAGCCCCTCGCGCCGCCACAGACGTTCCACACGCTTGTCATTCACTTGCCAGCCTGCATCTCTCAACAGGGCAGCAACGCGGCGATAACCATACCGGCCGTACTGGCGCGTCAACTCGATCATGTCCTCGACCAAGCGTTCTTCGTCAGCTCGTCCATTTGCTAATCGGCGTTGTGTGGATCGGTGCTGGCCCAGAACGCGGCAAACCCGTCGTTCAGAAACCTTGAACCGACGACGAACATGATCAATGCAGGCCCGCCTATCCACATGATGCTTGATCAGCATGAGGTGATCTATGCAGATGACGCCGCCACCGAAAGCTTTCACGCAGACGATGTCGGGATCTCGGCGGTATCAGATCAGTCGCGCGAAGAAATGTTCGGCATTTTCCCAGAATTGCGTGCCAATTCCAGCGCTTATGGAGAAAGTGACCATTACGTCAAGATTTCTCTTCAGGGGGTGAGGCACCTATCCACCACGTTTGGGACACTGGCTCCAATCGCAGCAAAAGGATTTTTTGTTCGCCCATAAGGTCCTCGAGGCGTCTTTTTGGGCTTCAGTTCATAGATCCCCTAACTTTTCCTGAAACTGACGGATACTAACTCACCGAACTTCACTGGAGTGCTCTCTTCTGGGCGGAAATCCCACCCATGTGCAAGCAGACGATTGCCAAGATCTTCGGGTGCTATTTTTCTATAGCGGTTCGCTGTATCCGAGCGGCCCCATCCTCCCTGATCAAGCAGAGCGGCCCAGTCCTTAGTCTGAGCGTAGAACCACGTCGCCCATGTGTGACGCAGCGTATATGGGACGACATCTGGCCCCAAACCGGCTCCGTCACGCACCTTGCGAAATGCAACTGCCATCTGTGCTCCTCTATTTGGCTGTATTTTGTATGGCTGCCCATTGGGGGCACGAAATGCGAGCCCCATCGTCGAAATCTCCCCAACGAGATCGATTGTCCGCTGTGGCAACACCAAGAAGCGGGGGCGATAAACCGTTTTTGTACCAGAAAGCCACCACTCCCTGGTCGTAGAATTCCAACCCCAGCCATCCAGAGACATCGTTTCTCCTGGGCCGGCACCGGTTCCGAGCATGAAAGCGATTTTCCGGAGGGTCTCAAGCCTGGGGTCCCTAAGCCCAACTGAGGCAGGGTTGCTCGCCACATGAATAAGCCGTTCTGCCTCCTCAGGGGTAATCCAGCGTACCCTCCGGTTGTCCGCCGACTTTTGCCGGCGCCTGCCGGCTACAAAATTCTGGATTGCTCGAATGGGCACCCGAACCTGGCGGCGGACCGTATCCAGTTGAGCATCAGGATACAGATCGATCCCTGCTTTGCTGATGACAGCTTCATCGATTTCCTCAACGGGTATATCATGACCGAAATACCGGATCAGTTTAGGAAGAAATCGCGCCTCTCCTCCGTTTGCTTGGTAAAGCTGTGCGGCTTTTGCGAACGATATCCTTTTTGACTCATGCTTTGATTGAATATCCTTCTTCCAGCAGGACCTGTAGATTTCGAGAGCAAGGCTCTCCGCTACGTCCTGCAGCGCTTTATCCTTTACAGGAAGGCGTCGGCGAATGCGGCGTGAGCCAACCCAAAAATCGACCACCCAGACGTTTTTTTCATGCTGCCATATCGGTTTCCACGGCGTTGCCAATCGAGATATACCTCCATAACCACCTGCGCCAACTCAATGCCGAGCACCTTAATTTCGGGTGCTGGCGCATTAGAAAGATTGGCCAGTTATTCGAGGGACGAAGAAATTAATTCATTTATACGTCCCTTACCCCAAAACCCGAAATTTTTCGTGCGTGACGACCCTGAAGTTGTCTGACACTTGGCTTCGGAAGGTTTTCCACTCATTTGGGATGATTTCCCGGAAGAACTTCAGGATCGCATTCGCGAACTGTTTTTGGGTGGGGTAATGTCGGTTGTGCGTCACCTGCTGGTGCATGACGGCCCATAATCGTTCAATGGGGTTAAGGTGCGGGCAATACGGTGGCAGCTGGATCAGGTGGATTCTGCAGTCTTGCCTTGCGAGGAAAGCCCTGACGTCTGGTCCTTTATGGTAGGCGGCGTTGTCCCAGATCACATGAATAATGCGCTTGTCGGGGTTGCGGGCCTCGATCTTGGCGAGAAGCTGCGCGGCGCTGCCCCCATCGACGGTGGTTGGTTCGACAAAGGGCGCGTCGAAGGTTTCAAGGTTGAGCGCACCATGGATGTTCACTCGGCCACGTCCTGCCGTGGTCGTGACCGCTGGGTTTGACCCGGTCTTGACCCAGCCGAAGCTGGGTTTAGTCTGGTATTCGGGATGCACAGCATCAGCGAAATAGACGGCTTCATCCATGCTCATCTTACTCATCAGCCGTTCGTACATCGCGATGAACGCAGCCTGCTTTTCGGCAGATGCAACCCGTGGCAGGGCCTTGGGCTTGCGGTACTCGAACTCCAACCGGGCCAGAAGCTTGATGCAGCCGGAATGTGAATATTCCAAGCAAAATTTAGACGCGATGTGCGATCTGATCTCAACCGTCGAGCGGCAGAAGCGTCCTTCCAGCCAGGTGCATAACGCAGCTTCCTGTGCTGACGTCATACTGGACTGGCCACCCTTCCAGCCATCGACGGCAAGCGCGTCCCAACTGCTCTCTCGGTAGGTCTTGTACCAGCCGCGAATGGTATCGTCATCAAGGTGGAGAAATTCGGCTATCACCTGGCAGGACTTGCCGTCATCCAGCAACAGGATCGCATTCGCCCGCCGTGCAATGCCATGATCCTCGCGCTGACTGCCAACGCAGGCCTCAAGCTCAAGGCGCTCTGTTGAGGAAAGAAAGCCGGGACGGATCATGCACGTACCTGAAGCACTCGTGTCCCAGACGTCAACCCGTCAAAAATTCGGGTGCCCGAAGACTCTGTGTATAACCACCTTGTCGGCGGCGTCTTTCGATGTCTGCGGTTTCTTCGTCATCTCGATCTCCCAATCGATAAGATGAACCAGAAATCCTCCGTTATTCAAATCCTCAAATCTGTCCCAGGAGTGCTGACGTCAGACAGGCTAAAATCGGCGATCTGTGATCCACGTCAAATTGAAACGAGATGATTATCCCACTTGAAATTCAGAAGGACGCTTCGCTTTTCTCTTAAATCGTTGGTGCACCGGATGTATCCCGTTCCGGCAGTCACGATAAATCCGCCTTCTCTCGAAGAGATGCCGCTGGCGTCGTTGAGCTCAATTTTCTCTTCAAGCGAACCGTTTTTTGCATCGTAGAGATGAACCAATCCGCCTCGGGGTGACGTCACTGCAATCATGCGATCATCACCGGAATAGGCGATACTGCCGATGTAGCCCTGCATCGCCTCAACTGCCTCTGTTCCGCCTTCCAGGAGCGTCATCTCTTCTCCTCTTTTATGATGGCCCGCGAGGGTACTAACCGGTGCAGCCCCCTGCCACTGCATGCCAAAGGCAACCCGGCCTGACGATGATATCGCCAGATGACGGATCGAATTCTTGTGTAGGTTTTCAGGTAACGAGGCCAACTCCTGCACCTCGGCATTCATAATATACGCCAGATTGGGGCGCATGGTGGGCAAGTTAAGCTTTGCCCGACCCGAACCGGGATGCGTATCAATCCCACCATTCGCCACCACCAATGTATCGGTGCCAGGCAACCTTTTTATGTCGTGCGGTCCGATCCCGCCGCTGTCAAACTCTGTCTCGCGGGCATAGCCCGCCCTCGCATTCCAGACGCCGACGCACCCGCGACCAGCGTCAAAGTCATTTTCGGTCGTAAACAGCCAGTCTCCATCAGCAGAAAAAGCACCGTGGCCATAAAAGTGGCGCCCTGGTGGTGCCGTCAGGGCGGCCAACCGATCCCCCGTCAAGCAATCAATCACCACCGCAAATGTGCCCGGTCTGCGGGCAAATGCCACCGCTTCGGGTCTGGTTGGGTGCGCGGCGGCGGCATGCCCCCGATCAGGCAACGGGATTTGGAACAAAACCTCAAGATCATAGCTGATCCCGCACAAGACATATGACCCATCGGGACGGGCCGCTGCCGACAGGTAAGAAGGTGATCCTGCATCTGCCCAAGTGGGTACGGGGATCACGCTTGCCGCCAAAAGACCACGCAGAAACTGGCGCCGACTGGTCGGCATATCAGTCTCCATCCAGTGCATTGAATCCGACGGCAACGCCCAAAGTTGGGCCAAGTTTGTTCAATACCAGCGCGTGAATCGCTTCGATTGACTGTTGAAGCACCTCAATCTTCAGGCGGCTTTGCGGCGCGGAAACACCGGCAAAGACTGGGTCATCCAAGGCCGCCAACCGGGTCAATGCCCGATCAAAACCGGCGCCAATGTCAGAATTCAGGGCATCGTTGCCCTGGCTCAAATGCAGCGCCAGATCACGCAGGGCACCAAGGCTAAGACCAACATGGCGAGCAGACCGCCCTGATCGCCAGGCTTCTGCACGCGTCGGACGAGGGCGGTCGAATGTACCGAGCGGTCTGCCAAGGCGTGTCTCGGCGGTGAATTGCAAACCTGCGGCCAGGGCCTTGAAGAGTGCCTGCAAAACTTCGACGTCGGAACGATATATACTCGTTGCTGATGGATGCATCAGGCGGTCCGCAAAGTCGGTTTTCCAGCCGTCAAGGATTGCGCTGGTTGTTCCTTTGATGTCCTTTGTGATGGTTCGGATTAACGTGCAACGATACATTTCGTTTTCAGTGCTGCTGAATGCGGGGTCATAAAGAAGAAACTCCAACGCATAGAATCCGCGTGCGGCAATGGATACCTGGGCGTAATCTGCGGGTGACGCGCCGATGGGATCCTGACTTGCAATCAGCGCACTCAGAGCGCGGGGCGTGGCACTGCGGGCATCAGGCCAAAACGCGAGTGCGAAGGCACGGTCATCTACCTCCGTCGGACCAAGCCGCAGATGACTGGCAGACACCCAGGCGTCAAATGCGGCGTTATAGGCTGTTCGCAGGTTGGGCGCATCCGGCGCACAGGTTTCCTGGGCGACCTTGGATAAGCGGGCTGACTGTTCGGCCAATTCTTCGAACCGAGGAAGGATATGCGCGTCCAGAATGCGCGCGACAACAGTCTCGTCCGCCATTGCAGTCAAGGGCATCAGCACGGCAAAAACGATCAATAAAGGGCGTCTCATAGGCTCTCCAAAAAGGCAATCAGCGCCTCCCGATCAGCGGTTGGCAGGGTCAAAACCGTATCCCGCGCGGCTTGTGCTTCTCCACCATGCCAAAGGATAGCTTCGAGAAGGGATCGTGCGCGCCCGTCATGCAGGAAATAACTGTGACCGCTGACCTGCTCTGTCAAACCAATACCCCACAACGGCGGCGTCCGCCATTCCTGTCCCGTCGCGCGCGCTTCGGGGCGGTTGTCGGCCAGACCTTCGCCCATGTCATGCAGCAACATGTCGGTATAGGGCCAGATCAGTTGAAAGCTCTGTTCGGGCTGATCCTCAAGCCGATGGGTGACAAAGCTGGGCGTGTGGCATGAGGTGCAGCCGGTAGAATAGAACACCTCCTTGCCGTGCAACACTTGCGGGTCATCCGCGTTTCGGCGCTTTGGAACGCCGAGATTGCGGCTGTAGAAAGTCACCAGATCAAGCCCTTCCTGATCAATCTCATATGTGCGGTCGTCCTTGTCACCATGCGGGGCCGCACGGCAATCACCTTGTGCTTCAGTGCATTCCCCCCATGGGTCGGGGAAAAGCGGGTTGGAAATGCCGATGTCCCCGGCGAACGCCGCCGCCGATTGATGGCGTATCGTCGGCGCACCGGCCTTGAGGCCAAACCGGCCCAGCATCGGCATATCATATTCCACTGACCAGACGATGTTGGCGCGACCTGATATACCGTCACCATCGGCATCATCCGGATCAGCGCCCGCCAGAATATCAGCCGCCGGAATCGCCTCAAGCAATCCCAGACCGATCATTTGCGGGGCGACGCGCGGGCTTAGCATGGCGCCTTCGTGCAGCGGGCCATAGCCAAGGTCCGCAGCCGTGTAGGTAGGGCTTCGCAGGCTTGCAGTTTCGCCATCCGCTAATGCGACCTCAACCTCCTCATAGTCGATCTGCAAGCGGTACTCTGCCGGATGCCCTGGCAGGCTAAAATCCTGCAACTGAGAGCCATAGGTCGGGTCCGAGACCGTTGCGAGATAGTCTTCGATCTCGGCCATGTTATCTTCGACCGTGCCAGGGATCGAGATTCGCAGGAACATTGAGATGGCGTTGTCATCCGGGCCTTCGGGCGGATGGCCGCGACCGTCCTTCAAATGGCACCGCTGACACGACCGCGCATTGTAAAGCGGCCCCAACCCATCTGACGCCAGCGTTGACGAGGGGCTTGAAACCCAGAGCTTGCGGAAAAACCCGTTGCCAACCTTGAAATTCAACTCATCCTCGAACGAGATATTGCCTGAAGGCTCTGAAAAGGCATCCGCATTGGGCCGCACCCGCACGGTTGCCGCCCCTGCCGACATTTCCTCAAACGGCGCGGAGACGGAGAAATCCGTCGCGGGGGCCGTCACCTTGGCGATCCGCGCGGCCTCGTCTTTGGTGCGGGGAATGATGTTCAGATGTGGTTCATCATGCGGGCCAGAGATGGCGGGCCCGGATATCAGCCCCGCCACAACTGTGCAAACAAGGCTACTCGGCTTCATCCATTTTCGACGCGTTAAGCAGGGCATATTTTTCTTCACCGAGTTTTTCCACCAAGTCCAATTGCGTCTCCAGAAAGTCGATGTGACCTTCTTCGTCTGTCATCAGTTCCTCGAACAAGTTTTTGCTCACAAAATCGGCAACCGATTCACAATGCTGACGCGCTTCGGAGTAAAGCGTGCGCGCCTCGTGTTCCGCCGCCAGATCACATTCCAGCGTTTCTTTGGGCGTCTGGCCAATACGCAGTGCATCCAGCTTTTGCAGGTTCGGATGCCCCCCAAGAAACAGGATGCGGGCGATCAATTTGTCGGCGTGGTGCATCTCTTCGATGCTTTCCTCGCGGGATTTTTTGGCCATATGGCCCAATCCCCAATCTTCCTGCAGGCGGTAGTGCAGCCAATATTGGCTCACAGCCGTCAGTTCACTGCGCAGGGCCGCGTTGAGGTATTCAACTACTTTCTTGTCGCCGTTCATGTTTGGTTTCCTGTGTTGTTCCGCGCTTCATATTGCGGAGTTGCATGGGGACTTCGAGATTATCATTTTTGCGCATTGCTTCCAGAAAGAGTGGCATGCACCCGCCACAATCTGCCGCCTTGCCAAGCGCGCGATAGACCTTGCCGGGGGTGATGAGGGCCGTGGTATCGGCGGCCCTCATCCAATTGATCGCGGCATCAATGTCGTGATTGGTGATGTTCTGACAATGGCAAACGATCATCGTTCTCTCCTTAGAATTCGTAGGCCACCAGCGTGCCAAAGGTATGGCTTTTGTCGCCGCCCTCATCGCCATAACGATAGGCCGCTGCCAAGGTCAGACCTTCACTTAACTGAAATTCTGCCGTTGCAGTGGCCAGATGGTCTGCCGTTCCGCCTTCTATATCGCGATGAGAATATACGCCCGACAACGAGAGCCGATCGGTGATCGGCACGGAGCCACCAAGGGTTGCATAGGTCGCGGAGTTTCGGGTTCCGTCAAAATGGTCAAAATATGCGACTTCCCCAAGCAGTTCGAAACCGCCAAAATCACGGGTTAAACCAAACACGCCACCAACCTGATCCTTGGCATCCCCACGCCCTGCCTGCTGGCTTTGAACGCCCAGGTTATAGTTTGTGCCAGAGATTTCCCCCGTGAGCGCCACGTTGATTGACTCTGGGCTGTTGGTGTTTGAAACGCCGCCATCCCGCCTTCTCAGTTTCCCGCGTTCCTCACCCAGACTATCGCTTAAAAAGGTACGGTCTGCCGTAAACAATGAAACCGCAAACTCGTGCTCGCCGCCAGCGGCCGTAAACGGTACGATCAGCGTACCGCCCAGCTTTTCGGTGATTTCGTAATCCTCGGCAAAATCCACGCCGTAGATTCCCGGTGCGGCATCCCATGCCATACCGAATGACGGGTTGAACTTACCCAAGACAGCCGCCACCGGGCCAAGGTTTGTATAAAGATAGACCTCTTCTGCATAGAGGCCCAGATCTTCGAAAAACCGGTCATTCACCGCATCTTCGACCGGCTCCAGCACCAAGGACGTGTTGAGCGAGACGTTTGGTGTGAACCCGTAAGAAAGCGCCGCCTCAATGGTCGGAAACGTGTCGTTCAACTCTGCGGCTTTGTCGTCGCTGTCAAAGATATAGTCGTTCTCAACCTCGATCGAAAACTCGGCAGAGAAGCCGGTATTTGCCTCTTCAGCCTGTTCAAGCACATCCTCGCCGGTGATTTCATATGCGTCCTGCGCAACAGCGGCACCACTCATCAGGGCGACAATAGCTGCGGAAGATATTAGTGTTTTTTGCATTCGTTCGTCTCTATTTTATATTTGTTTTCAGAAGTTAGACGTAGATTTATTGAAAAACCGCTTCGGGCTGATCAAGGCTGTCAGAGCCCTCGAATTCGATCCCGTCCAGCCCAAGGGCGGTGACAACACGCTCAATCGAGCGGGTCTGATCAATCAACCCATTCACCCCGCCCATCACCAGAGCCTCACCACCGGCATTGCCGCGCTCCAGCATCTGGTCATAGGCAAAGCCGGCTTCGGCGGCGCTTTTGATCCGGCCAAGTGCCATCATTGTCGACGATAGCTTGGCCTGCATTTCACCATCCAGATCGGCATCAGTTTCGGCAACCAGATCGGCGAGGGACGCGCCGGTCACAAGACTGCCATCAATGCGGACATATTCGCCCAGATAGGCACTCTGGATCCCCAACCCATCGTAATAATGGCTGTTGTGGGTATTGTCCGAAAAACAGTCATGCTCTTCTTCGGGATCATTCAGCATCAGGCCAAGGCGCATCCGCTCGCCTGCCTGTTCGCCGTAGGAAAGCGAGCCCATCCCGGTCAGAATTGCCGAGATCCCCTTATTTTCGTCTGCGAATAGGTCGGTGCGGGCCTCACCCCCATCCTGCCATTGCGCGGTCATCCATTGCAGATCTGACACCAAAAGATCGGTGGCAGCCGTCAGGTACGCCGCGCGGCGGTCGCAGTTCCCGCCTGTGCAGGCCTCGCCACTGGCATAATCAGTCCAGGGGCGATTGCCGGCACCCGGGGCATGACCGTTCAGATCCTGACCCCAGAGAAGAAATTCGATGGCGTGGTATCCAGTGGCGACATTGGCCTCGATTCCGTCGGCCTCGTGCAACGTTTCTGCCAGCAATTCAGGCGTGATATGGCTGGCATCCACGGTCTTACCCGATAGTTCAAATTTCGGATTTGCCACAATATTCAATACAGCATAGTCATTTTCATCCGACGGCCCGCCATAGGCCGCATCAACATAGTCAATGAGACCCTCATCCAGCGGCCAGGCGTTTACCTTGCCTTCCCAGTCATCAACGATGGCGTTGCCAAAACGGTAAACTTCGGTTTGCTGGTAAGGCACGCGCGCCGCCAACCATGCTGATTTGGCGGCTTGGAGGTTTTCCGCCGAGGGGTCGGCAACCAATGCCGTAACCGCAGCTTGCAAACGTTCAGCCGTTATCAAACTGTCCTCGTATTTGGCCGCCGCGATATCAGCATAAGTCGTCAACACCTCGGATGTTTCTACTGCGAACACGGGCGTGGCCATGGTCAGTCCAAGTGCGGTTGTCAAAAGATATGTTCGTTTCATCGTTCGGTTCCTTCAGTGAAGCACTGTTGTTGGTGTGGGAAAGGCGGCAATCTCGCGCGGGGCGCGCAATTGCATACGGCTCAGCGCCAGCCCAAAATCTGCCGCCAAGGCTGTCACTTGCGGGGCGACATCAGGCCGCACCAGCAGAGTGGCAATCATCATCGCGTCTTCACGCGCTCCGGTCGCTGCAGCGGCCACGAAATTGGCAAAACAAGATTCGTCCGACCCCAGACATTTGCACGCCACCGAATGCCGCATCAAAGGCCTGCGGCAGTGTCGCGCGCAAAGGCGGCACAGTTCTTCAAAGGTTTGCACAGCACGCCGTCCACTCGTTGTGCCGAGTGCGGTGGCAAAATCGTTCCAGACCTGCGCCTGCGCATCGGGACCATCGCCCCACAGGCGCAAATAGATCACCGAGGCCGCTTCGATGCTACCCAGTTCGTTGATAAAGCCAACCGGCGCACTGCCGCGTTTATTCTCTGCGCTGTTCATTTTGTCAGGATCAGCTTGCCTGCGCGCGTGATGCGCAGCGTATAGGTTTGATCGCCCAATACGATATGGGCCAACTCGCCCCCTTTGGTCAGGTCCTGAGCTGAATAGCTTGGAAGCACAGTAGCGGGGGTTTCTTTAGGTGGTGCTGAATGGAATGACATCACGCGCGCCCTCCCGCTTGACTGGTCCGGGCAAGCAGCCACTCGGCTGTGAAACCCTCCATGGCGTTGTCAGTGCAAAGCAGCTCCAGTAGCCTGGCGCGTTCGAATGTCGCGGTGCGGTCAACATGGTAAGGATTTTTGTGGTTCTCGATTATTCTCGGCATTTCGGGAAGTCCTCACATCTAATGCGTGTCGGGCTTGCCCATCTTAGATTCGGGGTGGCTTGACGATGTGCTATATCTGAGTGTATTTGTCGGACATGTCAATCCGACAAATACACTCAGGTTTAAATTCTTGCGCAATCAGATGATGGCGGTCAAAAACGGCCATTGGAAATAACGTCACTTGACGATCCAGACACCGCGCCGCCCCGACCCATAGCCAGTTGTTCGCCAAACAGCCGTTTCAGCGGGTCTGCGGTTGACACGCCTGTCGCGCTCCAATGCTGTGTGCTGCGTTTGTGTGGGGCCGGGTTGGTCATGGCAATATGTGGCACGATCTGCTCCGGCGAGAGGATCACGATATCAGGGGTTTCTCCCGGTTTTACCGTCCGCGCGATATAGCTGGCCACAGCACGCGTCATCAAGCCTGGCCCGGTTTTCATCCAGGTGCTTTCGTTTGAGCGCATCAACAGCGCCTGTCGGGCCGCCTTCGCTGCGAACACGATGGCGGGATGCTGGGCGCGGGCCGCAAGAAAATTGTTGCCAATGACACCGCCAAAGGGCTCGTTATAGACCACCATTCCGGTATCGCGATGCACCAGCCCTGCCAGATCCTTTTGCAGGACGTCATCTGCATCGGCATAGATGCCGCCATCACGGG
>Ga0209344_10004810_pt1 | contig 12112 bp, 13 predicted proteins | sample Cruoilmetagenom6_FD_187293 | JGI IMG/M metagenome (GOLD analysis project Ga0209344, IMG submission 187293) | Oil polluted marine microbial communities from Coal Oil Point, Santa Barbara, California, USA - Santa Barbara Oil Seep Sample 6 (SPAdes)... | ecosystem: Environmental > Aquatic > Marine...
GTCGATGATCAAGGAAGCCGAATCCAACGCCGAGGGCGACAAGAAGCGCCGCGCCGTGGTCGAAGCCAAGAACCAGGGCGAAAGCCTCGTTCACTCCTCGGAACAGTCGCTCAAGGATTATGGCGACAAGGTTTCTGAAGAGGACCGGACCGCGATTTCCGATGCTATTGCAGCACTCAAGGCTGCAGTGGAAGCTGAAGAGCCTGACGCCGAGGACATCCAGACCAAGAGTCAGACGCTGATGGAAGTGTCCATGAAGCTTGGCCAGGCCATGTATGAGCAGAGCCAGGCAGAAGAAGACGCTGGCGAAGCCGAAGGCGAGGAAAAGATCGTCGATGCTGACTTCGAGGAAGTCAACGACGACGACGACGACGCGAAGAAGTCTGCCTGAGACTGATGTCAGCTTGAGGCAAAACTGCTTGAGGGGTTCCGGAAGGGACCCCTTTTGCGTTTGGCTCCGGCGCTCAAGCGATTCCATTTAAAGATGAACGGTCTAAAGGGGCTGGAATTCTGCGCAAACAGTGACTACATGACGCATGTGTGCGCGCTATGGCGCGAACCCTGTAACTTTTAGAGTTGCGGGAGTGTGAGTTTTTGAGCGTCCATCCGGCCCGCAGGCTTCGATCGGACGCCTGCCCGAAGAGAGATTGACGGACACTATGGCCAAGCCAGACTTTTACGAAACGCTTGGTGTGGCGCGTGGCGCGGACGAGAAAGAGCTGAAAAGCGCTTACCGCAAGCTTGCCATGAAGTACCACCCGGACAAAAATCCTAACAACGATGATGCCGAGCACAAGTTCAAGGAGGTCAACGAGGCCTACGAGTACTTGAAGGATCCCCAGAAACGTGCGGCTTACGATCGGTTCGGCCACGCTGCCTTCGAGCAGGGCGGCATGGGCGGCGGCGGCATGGGTGGTGGTGGCGGCGGGTTCTCCGACATTTTCGAGGATATTTTTGGCGAAATGATGGGTGGCCGCGGCGGTCGCCGGTCCTCCGGTGGCCGTGAGCGCGGCGCCGATCTGCGCTACAACATGGAAATCTCGCTCGAGGAAGCCTACGCTGGCAAAACCGCGCAGATCCGCGTTCCCACCTCGATCACCTGTGATGTCTGCACCGGCTCGGGCGCCAAGCCCGGTACTCAGCCGACCACCTGCGCCACCTGTGGCGGCGCTGGTCGTGTTCGTGCGGCGCAGGGCTTCTTCTCGGTCGAGAGAACCTGCCCGACTTGCCACGGCCGTGGCCAGACCATCACCGACCCTTGCACCAAGTGTGCAGGCCAGGGTCGCGTCACCGAAGAGCGCTCGCTCTCGGTCAATATTCCCGCAGGCATCGAGGATGGCACCCGCATCAGACTGTCGGGCGAGGGCGAAGCCGGCGCACGCGGTGGACCTGCCGGCGATCTCTATATTTTCCTGTCGGTGCGGCCCCATACGGTGTTTCAGCGCGAAGGCGCGGATCTCTACTGTTCCGTTCCCATTTCCATGACCTCGGCAGCGCTCGGCGGCAAGTTCGACATCACCACCATGGATGGTGCGCGCTCCCGGGTCACTGTTCCCGAAGGCACTCAGCCCGGCAAGGAATTGCGCTTGCGCGGCAAGGGCATGCCGGTGCTCAGATCGGCCCAGTTTGGTGATCTCTATGTCCGGATTACCATTGAAACGCCGCAAAAACTGTCCAAACGGCAGCGTGAATTGCTGATGGAATTTCAGGAGCTGTCATCCAAGGAGACCAGTCCGGAATCAACCGGCTTCTTTTCAAAGATGAAGGGCTTCTTCGACACGATGTCTGATTAAAGCAACTGATCCTGCCCAATAGAAACCATGTTTTCTATCCAGTTGCCGGTGTTTTAAGCTGCTTGCTGGAGGGTGAGTGTCGTGAGTATGAGTTTCCCTGAGCGCATTGCCAGGCGGTTTGACGATGAGATCCGCTTTTTCAAAGGCTGGATGGATGGTCCCAAATCTGTTGGCGCTATCATGCCCACCTCGTCGGTGACCGCTCGCTCCATGGCATCGGTGGTCAATCCCGTTTCAGGGTTGCCAGTACTTGAATTGGGACCCGGAACCGGCGTCATCACACGAGCCATTCTGGCGCGTGGTATAGCTCCGTCCGATCTGGTGTCGATCGAGTACTCCGCAGATTTTCACGCCCGGCTGCAGAAAGATTTTCCCGGTGTACGCTTCATCCGCGGCGATGCCTTCAATCTTGACGAAACGCTCGGACATTCGAAGAACTGTCTCTTTGACAGCGTGGTTTCAGGTATTCCGCTGCTCAATTTTCCGATGATCTCCAGGGTGGCGTTGATCGAAGACCTGCTTGACCGCGTGCCGCCGGGGCGGCCTGTGGTGCAATTTTCCTATGGCCCTTCGTCACCGGTGGTATCCCAGGGGGCAAGTTTCCAGGTGGTTCATCATGATTTCGTATTGCGCAATGTCCCGCCCGCGCGATTGTGGGTTTATCGCCGGGGTGTGGCGATTGTCTGATGCATGGGGTTGAGCGGAGCTGATTGAGTGCAGCGCTGACAAACCACTTGCCCCCTCCGGCATCCTGCATCAATTTCCCATAATCCAGCCGCACATGGTTCCCCCCAACGCATGCTTGCGTATGATGGCCCCGGCAAAACAATGTCCCGGTACGGGACCAAATGCAGCGGAGCGGACATGACCCCCAGAATTCTCGTTCTTCCCGGCTCGAACCGCAACGGCTCGTTCAATGCGGCGCTGGCCGCGACAGCTTCGCTCGAGCTGGCCGGGCAGGGGGCAGATGTCAGCCGGATCTCGCTGGCTGATTATCCGTTGCCGCTTGTTGATGAAAATCTCAAAAACGAGACTGGCGTTCCCGAAAATGCCGTGAAACTGGGGCGCCTGATTGCGGCACACTCGGGAGTCTTTCTGTGTTGCCCGGAATACAACTCGTCGATCCCGCCGTTGCTCAAGAACATGATTGATTGGGTCAGCCTGATCACCAGGGATGGTGACCGGGCGTTCAAGCCATGGCAGGGTCGATATGTGGCGCTTGGATCGGCTTCAAATGGCAAGCTGGGTGGCATTCGCGGGCTCTATCATGTCCGTTCAGTGATGGTGAATGTGGGAACCCAGGTCATCAGCGAACAATGCGCGGTGAGCGGCGCGGCGGATGCTTTCGAGGCGGACGGGCGGCTCAAGGACGAGCGGACCCAGGCAATGCTGGCCAGCACCTGTAAATCGCTGATCCGGCATTGTGCAATGATGACGGCAGGCTGACGAAGCGGGGTTTTGGCCGGGTCCAGTCTTGTTACAGGTTCTTGTGGTCTTGCGATCCCCATGTCTTCATGCGAGGACCGGCTGAAACGGAGGGAATGCAAGATGCCAACTGCAGCGCATGAACTGAGTTCACCATCCTATGACCATGTCGATCCGCGCCTGATCGTGGCGCTTGATGTGCCGACCGTAGCCGAGGCCGAGGCGCTGGTGGCACGGATTGACGACGAAGCGATTTTTTTCAAGATCGGGTATCAGCTTGCCTTTGCCGGTGGATTGCCGCTGGCCGGAAAACTCAAGGCTTCCGGCCGCAAGGTCTTCCTCGACATGAAGCTCCTCGACATCGACAACACCATCGCAAAGGGCGTCGAGAATGTCGTCAGGATGGGTGTCGACATGCTGACAATCCATGCCTACCCCAAGGCGATGCAGGCCGCGGTCAAAGCAGCCCGCGGCTCCGATCTGTGCCTTCTCGGCGTGACCGTGCTGACGTCCATGGATGCGGACGATGTTGCCGATGCCGGCTATGCCCTCTCACCTGAGGAGCTGGTCTTGCGCCGTGCAGCACAGGCCCGGGACGCAGGCATGGGCGGGATTGTCTGCTCCGCGGCAGAAGCCCTCGCCGTTCGCGCGATTGTTGGTCCGGATATGGCAATTGTAACGCCAGGCATTCGGCCTGCGGGCACCGATCACGGGGATCAGAAACGGGTCATGACACCCTCTCTGGCGCTTGCCGCAGGGGCTTCACATCTGGTGGTCGGACGACCAATTTCCGCCGCCTCCGACCCTGCTGCAGCGGCAAGAGCGATTACTGCTGAAATGGCTCAAGGTTGAAAAGGGAGACTGTCACCATGGCAAAGGGATACTGGATTGGTCGCATCGATGTGCATGATCTGGAGGCTTACAAGGCCTACGTCGAGACCGCGACACCGGCCTACAAGGAGTTCGGCGCAACATTTCTGGTCCGTGGCGGCGAAATCGACGCTGTCGAAGGTCCGGCTCGCTCCCGTAATGTGGTGATCGAATTTCCCAGCTACGAAGCGGCACTGGCCTGTTACAACTCCGAAACCTACCAGAAGGCCCGCGCGATCCGCCAGCAATTCTCGGACGGTGAACTGCTGATCGCCAAGGGCCATGACGCCTGAAACGCCGCAGCATGCTTTCAAACCATTCCAGCGGCCGTAACGGGTCCAATTGGACGCGCAGTGCTGGTGAGGCTGCGATTAATCCTCGCGCAGGGCGGACGAGGCCTTCACCTCGCGCCGGTTTTTGACTAAGAGCTTGAATGGATCGCGACCGATTCCGGTTGCGTACGCGGAATAACCGGCGCCAGGATCCTGTCAGGGAGTGCATAGATGACATCGCTCAATCAACCCAAGCTCGTGACGGTCTTCGGCGGGTCCGGCTTCGTTGGACGCCATATTGTGCGCGCGCTGGCCAAACGCGGATATCGCGTTCGGGTCGCCGTCCGTCGGCCAGATCTCGCCGGTCATCTGCAACCGCTCGGCGGTGTCGGCCAGATTATGGCGGTCCAGGCCAATTTGCGGAACCGGGCATCGGTCGACAGGGCAGTCAAGGGTGCCGATCATGTCGTCAACTGTGTCGGTATTCTCTTTGAATCCGGGCGCAACACCTTTGCATCAGTTCAGGATTTCGGCGCCCGTGCGGTTGCCGAAGCCGCCCGCGCCGAAGCCGTCAGCCTGACTCATATTTCGGCTATTGGCGCTGACCTCGATTCGGAGTCTGATTACGCACGGTCCAAGGGCCTTGCCGAAGCCTCGATCGCCAAGGTGCTGCCTGACGCGGTGATCCTGCGTCCGTCGATCGTCTTCGGTCCGGAAGACGGTTTCTACAACAAATTCGCCGAAATGGCACGGTTTTCACCTGCTCTGCCGCTCATCGGTGGCGGTGAAACCAAATTCCAACCGGTTTATGTCGGCGATGTCGCCGAAGCCGTTGCCCGCAGTGTTGACGGAACGCTTGTTCCCGGCTCGATTTACGAGCTGGGCGGCCCGCGTGTGATGAGCTTCAAGGACGTGCTTGAGGAAATCCTCAAGATCACCCGTAGAAAACGCGTCTTGCTGCCGCTGCCCTGGGGCGTGGCCTCCCTGATCGGCAAGATCGGCGCTTTCATTCCGTTCATCGATCCGCCATTGACCGATGATCAGGTGACACTCCTCAAGAGTGATAATGTGGTCTCGGCCGAGGCGACAACTGATAAGCGCACTTTGGCCGGCATCGGCATCGCGCCGACCAACGTGGAAGCCATCCTGCCGACCTATCTCAGCCGGTACCGGCCGCACGGCCAGTACAGCGGTGCCGGTAGCGAAGCCTGAGTAACCTCGTCGTCTCGCTGATTTCAGTCTTGGCGCCGCCATCATTCCGGTCCACGGTGTGGTGCAACTGGGCACCAACGTCGGTCGAGCAGCGATACTGCGCAGCCATGTCGCCTGGGCGTGTCTTGCTGCCTTTTTCATCGGCGCTGTTCCTGGTGCATGGGCCGGTGGCAGCGTTGTGGGCGTCCTCCCCGAACCTGTGCTAAAGGCAGCACTTGGCGGTTTTATCCTGCTGATAACCTGGATGCGTCTTCCCCGTCTCGCCGCGATCCGGCTGCCGGGTTTCGCGGTGACCGGGGCAATCACAACCTTTCTGACGATGATCTTCGGCGCCACCGGCCCGTTCAATGCGGTGGTCCTGTCAAAGACCTTTCCGGAACGGTTGCGGTTTCAAGCCACCACCGCGGCGGTGATGAGCCTGCAGCATCTGGTCAAGACCGCCGCTTTCGCGCTCGCAGGCTTTGCATTCGCCCCATGGCTACCACTCATTGCGGCAATGATACTCACTGGACTCGCCGGAACCTGGGTCGGAACCCATATCCTGAGAAAAACCCCCGAAAGCCGCTTTCAGCTGATTTTCAAGATCTGCCTGACGGTTCTTGCGCTTGATCTGATCCGTCACAGTGTTGCCGGAATGGCGCATGGTTAGCAATGATTTAAGTTTCAGCCGCTTTATTGTTGGCGGTTCGGGAATTGGCCTTGAACCAACCATCAGAGCCGGGTAAATCGCGCCTTCTTCTCCGGTGTGCGGGAACCAGTTGCATACGTTGAGCGTTCATTGCCAACAGGCAGAAGACAGACATCCGTACAAGCTAAAATCAGGACATGAGTTTATGGGTAAAACAGTCGTATCCGCGTTCGCTTTCGCAGTTGTGGTGATCTTGTCCGCATCGGCTTTTGCGCCGCGCAGCGTTGCCCACTCATCCAAGGGCTGCTCGCCGGCCTATGGTGTTGATCCGTGCGCCATTCAGACTATCGCTGACTAAAATACCTTCCGCGCCGCGCCTCCTGTGGGGGCGCCCGGTCGCCCTGACATCCATCGCCGCACAATCTGGAAAATACAGTTCGCGTTCGATGGATTCCATCCTAACGCGAAATGCTTCAGAGCGTTTGTGTGAAGTGGTTCAGCCGAGCAGCCACAATCCGGCAAGCCCCAGTGAGCCCACCGCAATTCGCCACCAGCCAAAAAGGGCGAAGCCGTGCCGTGAGACGAAATCAAGCAGACCACGTACGACGATCACCCCGGCAATAAAGGCAATGATAAAGCCAACGACGATGGTGACGACGTCGTCATAGGCCAGCTTGTCGTAGTTCTTGTAAAGATCCAGCGCGAAGGCGCCGACCATCGTCGGCATGGCCAGAAAGAATGAAAATTCGGCCGCCGAGCGTTTGTCGGTTCCCATCAGCAAGGCGCCGGCGATGGTTGCGCCGGATCGCGATGTACCAGGGACCATCGCCAGGCACTGGAAAAGCCCGATCTTGAAGGCCAGTGACAGCGGATAATCCATCACATTGGTGTATTTCGGCGTCAGCTTCATCCGGTCGATGACCAGCAGGATGACGCCGCCGCCAATCAGCACCCAGCAGATCAGCGCAGTCGATTCGAACAGCACCGACTTGATGAATCCGTGTGCCAGAGCGCCGATCACTGCTGCAGGCAAAAAGGCAAGGAGAATGGCACCGACGAAATGCCGGGCCTTGGCGCTGGAAGGCAGCGAGATGGCGAGCGTCCACAACCGCGCGAAATAAACAGACAGGATCGCCAGAATGGCGCCCAGTTGCACCAGCACTTCGAAACTGTTGCCCGGCGATTTGAACCCGAGGAAATGACCTGCCAGCAGCAGGTGGGCTGTTGAGGAGACCGGGACAAATTCGGTCAGGCCTTCGATGAGGCCGAGAAGAGCCCCTACAATCGTTGTTTCATTCATGCTGGAGCGTCCTGTTTCTCACAATGGCAGCTTTTGGCCTTTCGGTGGCCCGCTTTTATGACAAGGGTTCCCCGACATCTGATCAGTGATTCGCTTGTCTTGCCGTGGGCCAGTCCCTATAGCTCTATTTTCCGGAACCTGACCAGTCCCGCGCACCGGCGCCAACGCAAACACGTTCAGATTCACGATGCCAGTTTTATATCATTACACCACATCCGCCGCGGCCCGATTTGTTCGGGTCTGTTTCAACGAGGTCGAATTCACCGCCGAACTGGTGGAGGAGTTGCCTTGGGAGAAGCGCCCGGACTTTCTCAAGATCAATCCAGCCGGGACCTTGCCTGTCTGCGTGACCGACAATGGACACGCTTTGTGCGGCCCGCATATCATTGCGGAATGGCTTGATGAATCCTTCGGCGTTTTCAAGCGTGATCGCCGTTTGCTTGCTGAAGATCCGTTTCGCCGCGCTGAAATCCGGCGGCTCATGGAATGGTTCCTGATAAAGTTCGAGCAGGACGTGGTGCGCCCGCTGGTGCGTGAACGGATCGTCAAACTGCAGTTGCCGGCAAGCCAGGGCGGAGGCTCACCCGATCCCAAGATGTTGCGTGCCGGTCGCGCCAATATTCGCCAGCACATGAAATATCTGTCCTGGCTTGCCGGATCGCGTGCCTGGCTCGCGGGCGACAGGCTGAGCTATGCCGATTTGGCAGCCGCCGCCGCCTTGTCGGTGATGGATTATCTCGGCGAGATTGACTGGAACGAGTATCCGCAGGCCAAGGATTGGTATCAACGCGTCAAATCCCGTCCGTCGTTCCGCTCGCTGTTGACTGACCGGATCCGCAACCTGCCGCCGGTCTCCCATTACGCCGATCTCGATTTTTAGGCTGATGTCGGGCGCCAGCCATACCGGGCCCCTTGCAACGGGCGACGACCCTCCGGCCACAAGCGGACTTCAAGCCGGACGGCTCAAGGCCTTCCTGAAAACCGAAGCCGAGCGCCTCGGATTTTGCGCCTTGGCCATCACCTCGGCCAAGGCCGTGCCAGGTTTGCATGAGCGTTTGAGCGAATTCGTCGCTCTCGGTCGGCACGGCTCGATGCAGTGGATGCCGGAAACGCTCGATCGCCGTGCTGATCCGCAGGTGCTGTGGCCCGATGCGCGCTCGGTCATCGTGCTGGCGATGAATTATGGCCCAGACAGTGATCCGCTCGAAAACCATGCCCACAAGGACAGCGCCACGATCTCGGTCTATGCCCGCAATCGTGATTATCACGACATCATCAAGGGCAAGATGAAGGAACTGGCGGCCAAGTTCGCCTCCCGTGCCGGCGGTGACGTCAAGGTTTTCGTCGACACCGCACCGGTCATGGAAAAGCCGCTGGCGCAGGCAGCCGGTCTCGGCTGGATCGGCAAGCACACCAACCTGGTCAGCCGCAGCCATGGCTCGTGGATATTTCTCAGTTCGATCTTCACCACCATTGATCTGATGGATGACGCTCCGGAGGTCGACCATTGCGGCTCCTGCCGCGCCTGCCTCGATGCCTGTCCGACCGATGCCTTCCCCGCGCCTTACCAGATCGATGCACGGCGCTGCATTTCCTATCTCACCATCGAGAACAAGGGCCCCGTCCCGGTGGAATTCCGCAAGGCCATCGGCAACCGTGTCTATGGATGCGACGATTGTCTGGCGGTCTGCCCGTGGAACAAATACGCCCAGGCCGCCAATGAAGCGAAACTGATCGCCCGCAATGATCTGCGCTCGCCACCGCTGAGCGGGTTTCTCGCCATGGACGATGCAGCGTTCCGAGCCTTCTTCTCCGGCTCCCCGGTCAAGCGCATAGGTCGCGACCGGTTTATGCGAAATGTGCTGATTGCGGCCGGGAACAGCGCCGATCCGGCTTTGGTGCCTGCCTGCGAAGCGCTGCTCAAGGATGCTTCGCCACTGGTGCGCGGTGCTGCCATTTGGGCATTGTCGCAATTGATAGGGCGCGATCACATGCATCAACTGGCAGCGTTCTCGGTGGAAGAGCCTGATCCTCAGGTCGATGAAGAATGGCGTCTGGCGCTCGGCGCCGTGGACACACCAGAACAGGGTTGAAGCAATGAGACTGATGATTTTCGGAGCCGGATTTTCCGGCCTGGCCATTGCCCGCGAACTTGCCGGCGAGTGTGATTTCGCCGGTGGCACCACCCGCAGCCCCGAACGGTTTTCCGCATTGCAAGGCGTTGGCCTGACCCCCTACATTTATGAAGGTGGAGCACCATCGGATGATGTGAGCGCGGCACTAAGCGAGACAACCCATCTGGTCATGTCAATTTCGCCTGATGCGGCGGGTGATCCGCTGCTGCAGGCTTTTGCCGAAGGTCTGCGACCGGCAATGCCGAAACTCGAATGGATCGGCTATTTGTCCACCGTCGGCGTTTATGGTGATCATGATGGTGAATGGGTCGATGAAGACACGCCTTGCCGGCCCAAGTCCAAACGGTCGGTCGCGCGCCTGGCTGCCGAAGACGGCTGGGCCCGTCTTGCTGCCGAAGCAGCCGTGCCGCTGGCTATCATAAGGTTGTCGGGGATTTATGGCCCGGGCCGCAATGCGCTCAACACAATGCATGAAGGAAAGGCCCGCCGGTTGATCAAGCCCGGACAGGTGTTCAACCGCATCCACGTCGCAGACATCGGCGGTGCCACCGCATTGCTCGCCAGACAGCGGCTTGGCGGGATCTACAATGTCACGGACGATCTTCCTGCGCCGCCGCAGGATGTGGTCAGCGACGCTGCGCGCGTCATGGGTGTCGAGCCGCCGGTCGAGATGGATTTCGAGACCGCTGATCTGTCGCCGATGGCACGCTCCTTCTATGGCGAGAACAAGCGTGTCTCCAATACGAAGATCAAGTCTGCCGGCTACAGTTTTCTCTATCCCGACTATCATGCCGGGCTTGCTGCTCTGTATAGCGACGGATCCTGGCAGAAATAGTTTCGCTGCATTGCAACAAAACGCAACAAGAAGTGATTTTGACAATCTTCTTTTGGCCCGGTTTGGCCTCCACCAACCGCCGCTACACCAAAAGGGATAGAAAATTGACTTCAACCAAGCTCAACGCACCAGCCGCCGGATTGTTCCTCGCTGGCCTGATCACTGTCGCAGCCACTCTCACGAGCATCAGTCAGGCCTCTGCCGCCACCCCGTCTTGTGGTCGCGCATCATGGTACGCACTGACATCGCAGACAGCCTCGGGCGAGCGCATGGATCCTTCCAAGCTGACCGCTGCCCATCCGCGCCTGGGGTTTGGTACCAAGGTCGAGGTTATCAATAGTCGCAACGGCAAATCAGTGGTCGTGCGGATCAATGACCGTGGCCCGTTTATCAAGGGCCGGATCATTGACGTCTCCAAGGCAGCAGCCGGTCAGCTTGGCATGATCAAGTCGGGTGTTGCGAAAGTCTGTTATCGCGTGATTTCCTGACCCGTGGCGTTTCAATGCAGCATTGAAACGTTCCGACCGTCTTGTCAGACCTGATTGTCTCGCTATTGTGGCGTGATAAATTTTTCAAAGGGTTACAGCGCCCTTGCGCGTTCGATTAAATGCGTGGCGCTGTCGGAGGCGATAAATGACGGACGACGCGGCGATTTTGAGGCGGCAGCAAGCCCTGGCCAGAGAAATTGCCACCCGGCGCGATGATCTTGTGGCGCTGACCCAGGATCTAATTCGCATCCCGACGCTCAATCCGCCGGGCGAATTCTACCGTGACATCTGCGAATATCTCGCCCACCGCCTCGAAAAATCCGGCTTCGAGATCAAGCTTCTGCGTGCCGAGGGCACGCCCGGTGACAGCGAACGTCATCCGCGCTGGAACGTGATCTGCCGCCGCGAGGGTGGACGGTCCGGCCCATGCGTGCATTTCAACTCGCATATCGATGTGGTTTCCACCGGCGCCGGCTGGACCTTTGATCCATTCGGCGGAACCGTCTCCGACGGCAAGATCTATGGCCGCGGCGCCTGCGACATGAAGGGCGGGCTTGCGGCTTCCATCATTGCGGCGGAAGCTTTCGTTGCCGTGTGGCCCGACTATCCCGGCGCGATCGAGATTTCCGGTACCGCGGACGAGGAAACTGGCGGCTATGGTGGCGTCGCCTGGCTCGCCGAGCAAGGCTATTTCTCGCCCGAACGCGTTCAGCACGTGATCATCCCCGAACCGCTCAACAAGGACCGGATCTGCCTCGGCCACCGTGGCGTCATGTGGACCCAGATCCGCACCCACGGACGCATTGCCCATGGCTCGATGCCATTCCTGGGCGATTGCGCTGTCCGCCACATGGGCGCGGTCATCACAGAAATGGAAACCTCGCTGTTCCCGGCTCTGGCGAAAAAGCGCACAGCCATGCCGGTGGTTCCCGATGGCGCCCGGCAATCCACCATGAACATCAATTCGCTGCATGGCGGCCAGGCCGAGCCGGAACCGGATTTCACCGGCTTTCCCTCGGCATGCGTGCCCGATGAGGCCCGCATGGTCATCGACCGGCGTTACCTGATCGAGGAAAATGCCGAGGATGTGCGAGAGGAGATCGTTTCGCTGCTCGAGCGGGTCAAAGCCGAGCGGACAGGGTTCCGCTATGATT
>Ga0209344_10004814_pt1 | contig 12108 bp, 9 predicted proteins | sample Cruoilmetagenom6_FD_187293 | JGI IMG/M metagenome (GOLD analysis project Ga0209344, IMG submission 187293) | Oil polluted marine microbial communities from Coal Oil Point, Santa Barbara, California, USA - Santa Barbara Oil Seep Sample 6 (SPAdes)... | ecosystem: Environmental > Aquatic > Marine >...
AATTGCCGCCCCCCGTGGTTGGACACGATAATCGCGTCCGCGCCAACGTTCATCGCCTCCAGTGCATCGCGGGGGTCGATGATGCCTTTGATGATCAGTTTGCCCTCCCACATCTTGCGGAACTGGCGAATGCGGTCCCAATCGAGGGCTTCGTCAAATGCTTCGGCTGTCCATGAGCTAAGAGAGGACGGATCGCTGACATCCTTGGCGTGGCCGACAATGTTGCCAAAAAACCGCCGCTTGGTGCCAAGCATTCCAAGACCCCATTGGACCTTGGTCATCATGTTGGCAATGGATTTCGGGGTCAACTTGGGTGGCGCAGACAGGCCGTTCTTGAGGTCCTTGTGACGTTGTCCCATGACCTGCAGATCAACGGTGATCATTGCGGCGGAACATTTGGCGTCTTTTGCACGGTCAAACAGACGTTGCATGAAATCATCGTCTTTTAGGGTGTAGACCTGCATCCAGAACGGTGCGGTTGTGTGTTCTGCCACATCTTCAATTGAACAGATCGACATGGTGGATAGCGTAAAGGGAACGCCAAATTTTTCCGCTGCGCGGGCGGCTTTGATCTCGCCATCTGCATGTTGCATGCCTGTCAGGCCCACAGGGGCCAAAGCGACGGGCATCGATGCGTCCTGTCCGATCATCTGCGTTTTGGTCGTGCGATTGGACATGTCCATTGCAATCCGTTGACGCAGCAATATCTCGGAGAAATCGGTGGTGTTGTTTCGGAATGTCTGCTCGGTCCAACTTCCGGATTCGGCGTAGTCGTAGAACATGCGTGGTACACGGCGTTCGTACAAACGTTTTAAGTCTTCGATACTTGTAATGACCGGCATTTCCACCTCTGCATTTTGGTTATATTTTATTACCAATTTTTCAGAAGTTGAGCAATCCCGAAATATTATACCCGTTAAGCGTTTCGTATTGGGCTTGAGTAACTCAGGTAACTTCTACAGGGTGGCGCCGCAAACACACGGGGGGGACTTGCGATGGCGCACCACAGTTTGAAAACGCAAAGTTGTCAGGCGGATATGCAAGGTTGGAGACAGGCGTTCCACGCGGTTCCTGAACTTGAATTCGACCTGGATCAGACGAGTGATATTGTTGCGGACCTACTGACTTCTTTCGGGTTGGAGGTGTATCGTGGGGTGGGCCAATCGGGCGTAGTTGGCGTTTTGCAAAGGGGCAACGACACACGCAGCATTGGGTTGCGTGCGGATATGGACGCTTTGCCAATCGATGAGCTCAACACATTTGAACATCGTTCAACACATGATGGAAAAATGCATGCGTGCGGGCATGACGGGCATATGACTATGTTATTGGGTGCGGCGAAAACGCTGGCTGAATCTGGTGACTTCTCAGGGCGAGTGGTGTTCATTTTCCAACCCAACGAAGAGTTTGGCAAAGGCGCCGCCGCAATGATCGCGGACGGTATGTTTGACCGATTCCCGGTGGACGAAGTTTACGGTATGCATAATATGCCCGGTCTACCGGTTGGGCATTTCGAAACACGTGCCGGGCCAATGACGGCGAGCGAGGCATTGTTCGAGATCAAAATTAGTGCACGCGGTGGACATGCCGCCCTGCCACATATGGGCGTTGATGCGATCACAGTTGGGTCTGAAATTGTGGGCGCGCTGCAAACCATTGTTTCGCGCAAACTTGACCCGGCACAAAACGGCGTGGTTTCGGTCACCGAATTCGTAACCGACGGACGGCGGAATGTATTACCGGGCCAAGCGGTGCTAAGTGGGGATTGCCGGGCTTTGACGCCGGAAACGAACGCAACAATTGAAGCGCGCATGCGCCAGATTGTGGCCGGGATTGCATCAGCACATGATGTCGAGGCGACGGTCACCTATGAAACGATCTTTCCACCTGTCATAAATTCCCCGGTACAAGCCGCGCGCGGCGTTGAAGCTGCACGCAGTGTATCGGAACATGTGAATGGTGATTGTCCGCCCAAGTTATTTTCCGAAGATTTTGCGCATATGGCATCTGCGGTTCCGGGTTGTTTTATCCTCACCGGTAACGGAACCGAAGGCGGGCATTCTAGACCACTGCATTCCGCAGACTACGATTTTAACGACGACGCTTTGGTGCCTGGGTCATCGTTTTGGGTCGCTCTGGTCGAACAGCAATTGAACGAAAGATGACGGGACGGTTCAATCGCACAAAAAATTAGGCAAAGCGCCTAGGTGAACCGCCCGACAGACCACGCCTTAAGGCGGGCCTGTACATGTTGCGTATGGCCACCCCGCCAATAAACGCTGTCGCAGCTTGCACAACGCGTGAGCGGCAATGCGACCTCAACTGGTGCGTCGGTGCGGGTTGCGCTTACCGATGGCCACCACGTAAGCGGATCAACAACATCGACCGTGTGATTGCAGCCTAGGCAGCGGGAAAACGGGGCATGCAGCCAATCGATACCAAGGCGCGCGCTGAGCGTTTTTGCCACCTCGGACGGATCAGAGCCAACCACCAGAGCCAGATGCGTTTTCGCCGCGTCAAAACGGGTCAGGCTGGTATCTCTGGACACCAGAATACGGTTTTCGCGCACGGCCCGGTCCATCAACGCAGCACGGCCCATCTGGGATACAGGCACCTTGGCGTCATGCCCGGCCGCGCGGATCAACCGCGCTGAACGGACCAGCATATTGTCCACCAACAGGCGATGTTTGGTGGTGGCGGCAAAACTGGCGCGGCCCGTCAATGTTGTGCCGACAACCACCGCTGCGGTCGCGCCCATCAAGGCCCGGCGGCTGATCGTCGATTTTGGTGAGAGGTCACCGGCATGTGGACTTTTGGATTTCAAAGGCTTGAATGTCGGCATTATGCAGTCTCCGCTGTCATTTGCCGGTCTGAGGTTGTTTCTGTGATCGGCTCGCGAAATGTGCCGATATAAACCGTTCCAGCTCCAAATTCATTCGATCAGTATGGCCAGAAAGCGGTTAACTTGCAAGAAATGACCCGTTTCCCATTGCTTTGAAGTCCCGTGGACATGGCCAACCCGCAAGCACAAAACGCGAGGGTCGATGATGTGGCCAACCGGTGCCGTTCCACCAGAAACAGGTCGCTGAATATTGCGTGGCGAGTACGACGACAACATCAACGCGCGAAAACGTTGTGGCCGATCTACAAATTCGCTAGGGTGATGCCATCCTATAGCTCAGATGGAAGAGCACCGGGTTAATAGCCCGTAGGCCGCAGGTTCGAGTCCTGCTAGGCGCTTGGAGGGACCAGCGGAAGCGCTGTTGTCCCTCCTCCTACTTAGACGGTTGAAAATGGCGGTAACGTTCTTTGGACTGGACCCAGGCGTTGTCACGTGCGTTGACGTCACTGGAATGAATGCGATCTTCGTTCACCTGTGGCAGCACGGCAACGGCTTTCGCTGCTGACACTCCCGGATGGCTGACAAAACCGATTGCTTGCGCTATCAGGGCCGAGAACACGAATGGAGGGTACTCTATGTATTACGGAATCTGGAACGACTTTAGCTAAGGCGGCTGTTCCTTTCCGGGCGGTCGTCACACACGTCGCCGCACATAGAATACGTGTCTCTTTTTCCTGCTTAATCAGGCCTCCATTATGTTCAAATTTTTCGAAAACCTAGTCGACCCTTTTGCGCCGTTTTCCTCTGAAACGCCGCCCAAATCACTGTGGGCCTTTCTCAAATCTCACTATCAACCCTTCCGGAAATGGATGGTGTTTCTTGCCATAAGCGGAATGATTGTTGCGTTGATTGAAACGGGTCTGATCTTTTATTCGGGACGGGTCATCGACCTTTTGGGGGACAATTCGCCCGAAACCTTTTTGGCCAATTATGGGCTCGAGCTGCTTTTTGTGGCTATTTTCATCATGGTTCTGCGTCCGGCGGCAGCCTTTGTCCATCATTTGCTGTTGGATCAGCTTTTAGCAGGGAATATGCAGGAACAGGTGCGATGGCGTGCTCACAAACATCTGCTCGGGCAATCGTCAGGTTTTTTTCAAAATGAATTTGCCGGGCGCCTTAGCAATCGCGTGATGCAATTGGGTGGGGCCGTGGAAGACAGCACGTACCTCGTTTTTGAAGGGGTCTGGTTCGCGCTGACCTACGTCTTGGGCGCGGCCTTCATCCTCGCCACAGTCAATCCAATTCTTGCTGTTCCGTTAGTGATCTGGGTTATCATCTACGCGGTCTATGTAACCTACATGGCCAAGCGGGTCGGCCTTGCATCCGAAAAATGGTCGGACGCGCGGTCAATGGTGTCGGCACGGGTTGTGGATGCTTACGCAAATATTGAAACCATCAAACTGTTTGCGGATGAAGGCACGGAAGAACGTTACATTTTGTCCTCCATGCGGCGCCTGCGCCTGCGGTTTCAGCGGTTCCTGCGGTTGATGACCGAACTTGGTGTCGCGCTTAACGTGATCAACGGTGTGCTTATTTTGTCGATGCTGACACCTGCGATCTGGTTGTGGTCACACGGGTTGGTCAGCGTCGGCGAAGTGGCGGCAGCCACGGCACTGACGATCCGCCTAAACGGGATGAGCGGTTGGATCAGCTGGATCATCATCGAACTGTTCGAACATGCCGGTGTAATCCGCGAAGGATTGCAATCGGTTTCGGTGCCACACGAAGTTGTGGACGAGAAAGAGGCACCAAACCTGCACGTCAGCACGGCGCGGATCGAAATACAAAACCTGGTGCATCACTATGGCAAGGGTCATGGGGGCTTGAATGGGGTCAACCTGACAATTGATCCGGGTCAGAAGGTCGGCCTTGTCGGTCGATCCGGTGCCGGGAAATCCAGTCTTGTCAATTTGCTGCTGAGGTTCAGGGACCCGGAAACCGGGCATATTCTGATCGATGATCAGGATGTGCGTAAAGTCGCCCAAACTTCGCTACGAAAATCCATTGGTATGGTCAGTCAGGACAGTGCACTGTTGCACCGCTCTATCCGGGCCAACATCCTTTATGGGCGTAGTGGTGCAAAAGATGCAGACATGATCGTGGCGGCCAAACGCGCCGAGGCGCATGATTTTATCATGGACCTGCAGGATTCAGATGGGCGCACGGGGTACAACGCCCAGGTGGGCGAACGCGGTGTGAAATTGTCAGGCGGACAACGCCAACGCATTTCGATCGCACGCGTGATCCTGAAAGACGCGCCGATCCTTGTGTTGGACGAAGCAACGTCTGCTTTGGACAGCGAGGTTGAGGCGGCCATTCAAGATACGCTGTTCGGTCTGATGAAAGGAAAAACCGTGATCGCAATCGCGCACCGCCTGTCCACAATTGCGCAAATGGACAGAATTGTAGTGATGGATCAGGGCCAGATTGTCGAAGATGGCACCCATGAGGAATTGTTGGAAAACGACGGCGTTTATGCCGCCCTTTGGGCGCGCCAGTCGGGAGGATTTCTGGGGTGAATGTCGGAGGCTGATTGATGTTTCTGGTGAAATTCGGCTTTGCGATCGAAGCGGGCATCAGCGTGGCCCACCAGATAGGGCCATGCTAAGCTGCTGATATGACGATACTGGTTTCTCTTTCAGGCCTTCCCGGAGTAGGCAAAACGACTTTGGCAAAAGAATTGGCGGTGCGAGTCAGAGCCATTCACCTGAGAGTGGATTCCATCGAAGCCGCTATGAAAAACAGCGCTCTGGGAATCCATCCAGCAGAAGATGCAGGCTACTTGGCAATCGCGTCTATCGCAAAAGACAATCTATTGCTTGGCTTCGATGTAATTGCGGACACGGTCAATCCTATTGAAACAACAAGGAGATTATGGGCCGACACTGCGGTTGCTGGAGCGGCCTGCCTCTTGAACATCGAGGTGGTGTGTTCTGATCAAACCCTTCATCGCAAAAGGGTTGAGGCCCGAAAAAGTGATATTGAGGGCCTCGTGGTTCCCAACTGGCGGACTGTACTCAACCGTACATTCGAACCGTGGCAAGAGGATCATGTGATTGTGGATACCAGCGTCAATTCAATCGAAAAATGTGCAGCTATCATAGCTGACGAAATGGCAAATCGGAATTGCATAGTTCGGTGAAATGGATTCCAAACCGGCATTGGTAGGCACCCTTGAAATGGATTCTGCGTTTGTATCGCGAAGTTGATTTAGGACCCGACCTCCTTATTCAATAATGCCGCCAACATCGCTTTGGCGCTGGGTCCGTTCCATTCTGCGTCACCCTGCATGCGGGCGATTTCCTGTCCCTGAGGGTCCAGAAGAACAGTGATTGGCAGGCCGAGTACTTGCATGTCTCGTGCAAGCTTTTGTTTTGGATCGCGGTGCAACGTCAGGTTTGTCACGCCGATTTCGGCAAAAAAAGCCGCCATTGCCGGGGGTGGATTGCGGCCGGTTGCAATTGTGACAACATCAAACGTATCCCCACCAAATTCGGTTTGCAGGTCGGACAGTAGGGGCATCTCGTGGCGACACGGCGCGCACCACGTGGCCCAGAAATTCAGCAGGATGTATTTGCCTTTATAATCGGCCAGAGTCGCCTCACCACCGGTCTCAACCAGAAACGACTCAGTCGATGCTGCCTTGGGCGCAGAATGAAACCGGAGCTTCTTCATGTCGCCCTCAAGCATGTCCTGAAAGGCGCTGTAGTCGGTTGATTGGGCCGGTTGGGGCGTTTCCGCGCCACGTAGCCCAAAGAATAATGCCACTGCAATTGCGCCAAGTCCGGCGGCGATATAAAGGGTGGCGGAACCAGATATGCGCATTTTTCCTCCGAAGGGACAACCGATGGCAGATAAATCCTCGAACCAGATGTGGGGCGGCCGTTTCGCCGCTGGTCCAGATGCGATCATGGAGGCCATTAACGCCTCGATCGGATTTGATCAACGGATGGCGGCGCAAGATATTGCCGGTTCAAGAGCCCACGCCGCTATGTTGGCAAGTGCGGGCATTGTGAGTGATAATGATGCCGAAGCGATGAGGGAAGGCCTGCTCACGGTCTTGTCAGAAATCGAAGGCGGGACGTTTCAGTTTTCCACAGCTCTGGAAGACATTCACATGAACGTCGAAGCACGTCTGAAAGATATCATTGGTGAGCCAGCGGGGCGTCTGCACACGGGACGGAGCAGGAACGATCAGGTTGCGACCGATTTCAAACTTTGGGTGCGCGATCAATTGGATGCGGTGGACGATGCTCTTGAGGCGCTGATGCGGGCGCTGACGAGGCAAGCCAAAGATGGCGCAGATTGGGTAATGCCGGGGTTCACACACTTGCAGGTCGCACAACCCGTGACTTGGGGTCATCACATGATGGCCTATGTGGAAATGTTTGGCCGCGATCTAAGCCGGATCCGCGATGCACGTAAACGGATGAACGAATCGCCTCTCGGGGCTGCCGCATTGGCAGGTACATCTTTTCCGATTGATCGGGACACGACGGCCCGTGAGCTTGGGTTCGATCGTCCATCGGCCAACAGTCTTGATGCTGTGAGCGACCGAGATTTCGCATTGGAATTTTTGAGTGCAGCCAGCATTTGTGCGATGCACCTGAGCCGGATGGCCGAAGAACTGGTGATCTGGTCCTCGGCTCAATTCCGGTTTGTATCCTTGTCGGACCGGTTTTCAACCGGGTCCAGCATTATGCCGCAAAAGAAGAACCCAGATGCGGCCGAGTTGATCCGCGCCAAGATAGGACGAATTTTCGGGGCAAATGTTGCGTTGATGACCGTGATGAAAGGTCTGCCGTTGGCCTATTCCAAGGATATGCAGGAAGACAAAGAACAGGTCTTTGATGCCGCAGACAACCTGATGTTGGCATTGGCCGCGATGGAGGGCATGGTGCGCGACATGACAGCCAATCGCGACGTTTTGGAGGCTGCTGCTGCGACTGGGTTTTCGACAGCGACGGACCTTGCTGATTGGTTGGTACGCGTACTGGACATGCCGTTCCGCGAGGCGCATCATGTAACCGGAGCGTTGGTTGGAATGGCCGAAACAAAAGGATGCGATTTGCCGGACCTCAGTCTTGTGGACATGCAGTCGGTCCATTCCGATATCCGCGCAGACGTGTTTGATGTTTTGGGTGTGCACAATTCAGTTGCGTCGCGCACAAGTTATGGCGGCACCGCGCCGGATCAGGTGCGTGTGCAGGTTGCGCGCTGGCAGGAGGTTTTGGAATGAAAGTGATTGCATTATGTGCCGCCCTCTGTGCGGTAGCGGGTTGCGGCGTTGATGGCGCTCCTATTCAGCCGTCTGCGACGACCACAGTTGGCGTTGGAACCAGCGGTGTCAAAGCCTCGACAAATGTGTCGGCTTCGACCGGCAAACTCACTGTGGGTGTTGGGCTGGGTCTGTGACACCGATAATTGATGGTGGAATTTGAGTATTTTTAGAACATTGAAAGAAGGGCGTATCGCTTTGGTGGCGAACGTTTGAGGCGAAAAAATGGATCATTTTCTCTATCGTGATGGCGTTTTATGCGCCGAAGAAATACCGGTGGCCGAAATTGCGGCCAAAGTTGGCACGCCATTTTATTGCTATTCCACGGCAACGTTTGAGCGGCATTTCCGTCTTTTTGACGAAGCTTTGGACGGTATGGATCACCTTGTTTGCTACGCTATGAAGGCCGCCAGCAACCAGGCGATTTTGACCACATTGGCGCGTTTGGGCGCGGGTATGGATGTGGTGTCTGGTGGGGAATACCTGCGTGCAAAGGCTGCAGGCGTGCCGGGTGACAAGATTGTATTTTCCGGTATCGGAAAAACGCGCGACGAAATGCACATGGCCCTGACGGGTGGCGTCCGGCAATTCAATGTCGAAAGCGAGCCGGAAATGGCGGTGCTGAATGCCGTTGCCATGGAGTTGGGTCTGCGCGCGCCAATTACGGTGCGGGTCAATCCGGACGTGGATGCCAAGACGCATGCCAAAATAGCGACCGGAAAGTCCGAAAACAAGTTTGGCATCCCGATTGCGCGTGCGCGCAGCGTTTATGCTGAAGCGGCGGCCATGCCCGGGCTGGAAGTTATTGGCATCGACGTTCACATCGGCAGTCAGCTGACCGAGCTGGAACCATTCCGGCAAGCATATGAAAAAGTTGCTGAGCTGACGGAAGAGTTGCGCAATGACGGCCACAATATCCGGCGGCTGGATTTGGGTGGCGGTTTGGGAATACCTTATGCCCGGTCCAATGAGGCACCACCGTTGCCATCCGAATATGGCGCGTTAATCAAGGAAACACTGGGTCATCTGGGGTGCGAGATCGAGATTGAACCAGGTCGGTTGGTGGCTGGTAACGCCGGTATCATGGTCAGCGAAGTGATCTATGTGAAGTCGGGTGAAGGGCGCGATTTCCTGATCCTGGATGGTGCAATGAACGATCTTATTCGTCCTGCCATGTATGAAGCACATCATGACATAATACCTGTTGTGGAACCCGAACCGGGAACCGACCAACAACCCTATGATATTGTAGGTCCTGTATGTGAAAGTGGCGATACGTTTGCGAAACAAAGGATGATGGCGCCGCTTGAAGCTGGCGATCTCGTGGCGTTTCGAAGTGCCGGAGCCTACGGCGCGGTGATGTCGAGCGAATACAACACCCGCCCGTTAATTCCCGAAGTTCTGGTTCATGAGCATCAATTCGCCGTCATCAGGGCACGTCCGACCTATGACGAGATGATAAACCGCGATACCATACCTGAATGGTTGTGATGCATCTTGCGTGCGCGGCCTTAACCGGAGCGGTGCATGCCAGAGCAAACACCTAATCTGAAGTCTGCGTTGGCACGTGTGCGCCGACCGCTGAGCCTGACGTGGGCGGGGCTTTTGGCCGAACGCCTTGTACGGGCTTTTTGGCCTCTCTGGTCGTTGGTTTGCCTGTGCGCAGCCGCCCTGATGTTGGGGTTTCATGAGTGGGCTGTTTTTGAATTGGTCTGGGGCAGCTTTGTCGCCTTTGCGCTTGGCGTTGTTGGTTTGGCTATTTGGGGCGCGCAGCGTTTTCAATGGCCACGACGCGCCGAAGCATTGGCCAGAATGGACGCGGCTTTACCGGGGCGCCCTTTTGCGTCGTTAGGGGATGCACAAGCTATTGGTGCCGGTGATGCGGCATCTGAAGCACTTTGGCGTGCGCATCAATCCCGCATGACCGAGGTTGCGGCGGGCGCAAGGGCCATCGAGCCAGACTTGCGGGTGTCGCGCCGTGATCCGTTCGGCTTGCGTTACATAGCCCTTCTCGGTCTTGTGGTCGCCATGATCTTTGGTTCGGTGTGGCGTGTTGGAACTGTGGCCGAAATCGCGTCTGGCGGCGAAAAACCCTTGGTTGATGGACCCACCTGGGAAGGTTGGATAGAACCCCCGCGTTACACAGGTTTGCCAAGCCTTTACATGCCTGATCTGGAGGGTCAGATTCGCGTGCCGGAAGGCAGTCAAATTACAATGCGGTTCTACGGCGAAGTGGGCGCGCTAAGCCTTGCAGAAACGGTGTCTGGTCGCACAGATGATGTCGGCGCCGCCACGGATGCGGACCAGAGTTTTTTCGTTGTCCGGGATGGGACGCTTCGCATTGATGGGCCAGGTGGACGGGAATGGAACGTGACCATGTTGGCGGATTTCCCGCCGTATGTCACAGTGCTCGATGAAGGTGCGCGCACAACATTTGAAGGCCAGATGAGCCGGCCTTTTAAGGCAACGGATGACTATGGTGTTCGTTCCGGAATCGCGACATTTGAATTGGATCTGGACCAGATCGAAAGACGGCACGGGTTGGTTGCTGAACCGGACGCACGTGATGCAATCGAACTGGACTTGCCGATGCCGGTTGCTGGCGCGCGGACGTCTTTCACCGAAAGCCTTGTGGAAAACCTGTCGCAGCACCCATGGGCGCATTTACCGGTCACTTTGGAATTGTCGGTTTTGGATGCTCGTGATCAGTCGGGGACAAGTGCCCGGGAGGACATGAACCTTCCTGCGCGACGGTTTTTTGATCCTCTGGCTGCAGCCGTCATTGAACAGCGTCGTGATTTGTTGTGGGCGAAGTCAAACAGCAGGCGTGTCACACAAATTTTACGTGCCATATCTCATCGTCCTGACGACGGGTTATTTCGATCCGAGATCGCGTATCTTCGGCTGCGTGTTGTTTTACGCCGGCTGGAAACCGTTGTGTCCCACGGTAGTCTGAGCAACGAGACACAGAATGAGATCGCGCAAGCCTTGTGGGACTTGGCATTGTTGCTGGAAGACGGCGATATCGGCGATGCGTTGGCGCGGATGCGTGAGGCGCAGGAGCGGTTAAGCGAAGCGATGAAAAACGGTGCGTCAGATGATGAAATCGCACGATTGATGCAGGAGTTGCGCGAGGCAACCGAAGATTACCTGCGTCAGAAATCGCAGATGGCGCAGCGCGAGAATGGTGCTGATCAACCCGATCAAGGTGAACAGAACCAAATGCAACTGACGCAGGATGATCTGCAACGCATGATGGACCGCATTCAGGAGCTTATGGAACAGGGTCGGATGGCCGAAGCGCAGCAGGCGCTTGAGGAATTTCAGGAGATGATGGAAAATCTGCGCGTGACTGAAGGGCAGGGGCAAGACGGTCAATCTCCGGGTGAACAGGCCATGGAAGGGTTGGCCGATACGCTGCGCGAACAACAGGGTCTGACGGATCAAGCGTTCCGGGATCTGCAGGAACAGTTCAACCCAAATGCTCAAAGCGGGCAGAGTCAGGAAAACGAAGGCCAAAACGGCGGCGAAGGCCGTGGCCAAAGCCACGACGGTCAACAAGGTCAGGGGTCGGGTAGTGGTGCAGAGCAAGGTCAGGGGAATTCCGGGCAGGGCCAGGAGGGACAATTGGCCGAGCGACAGGAAGCATTACGGCGCGAATTGGACCGACAACGCGGCAACCTGCCGGGTGCCGGGTCCGAATCCGGGCAAGAGGCGCGCGACGCCCTTGATCGTGCCGGCCGGGCAATGGAGGGTGCCGAAGAAGCCCTGCGCGGGGATGATCTGGCGGAGGCAATTGACCGGCAAGCCGAAGCAATGGAAGCGCTTCGCGACGGAATGCGCAACCTTGGCGAAGCTCTGGCCGAGGCCAATCGAGAACGTCAAGGCGGGCAAGGTCAGGCACGTGGTTCTGAAGGCAGTCAGCTCT
>Ga0209344_10004815_pt1 | contig 12101 bp, 10 predicted proteins | sample Cruoilmetagenom6_FD_187293 | JGI IMG/M metagenome (GOLD analysis project Ga0209344, IMG submission 187293) | Oil polluted marine microbial communities from Coal Oil Point, Santa Barbara, California, USA - Santa Barbara Oil Seep Sample 6 (SPAdes)... | ecosystem: Environmental > Aquatic > Marine...
AGAGTTTTATGAACTTTGTTATTTATATTTATTCTAAATAGTTAAGATTTGTTAGGCATGAAATTTGTTTATCTTTACATCTCTAACAAATTACAAAATGACTCAAAGCATTAAGCATTCTTTTTTATTAATACTATTTCCTTTTTTAATTTTCGGACAAGCAATAGAAGTAGTTCCTCCAGATTATATTAAAACAGTTGTTTTTACAGGAAAAACACCTGAAAGTCAACTTCCTATTTTGAAATTAGGAGATAGAATCATATTAACCTTTGATGCTTTAAATGGTGATGAAGATGATTTTTATTATAAAATAACACATCATAATTTCGACTGGACACCATCAAATCTTACCAAAGCTGAATACATGAATGGTTATGACAATAATAGAATAAGACATTATGAAAATTCTTTTAACACCTATCAAATTTATTCTAATTACAAACTAACTATTCCTAACGAAAGAACACGAGGTTTAAGAGTTTCTGGCAACTATATGCTTGAAATATATAATGATTATGATGAATTGGTGTTTTCTAGAAAATTCATGATTTATGAAAACCTTGCGAATGTAGGCGTGAATGTTATTCGCTCTAGAGACGTTAAATATTATGATGAAAAACAAACAGTAGATATTAATATTAACACCTCTAATTTATCATTCAATAATCCAACTGAAACTGTTAAAACAATAATTGTACAGAACAATAACTTAAACACATCTATTAACAATCTAAAACCGCAATATACTCTAGGAAACCAACTCATCTATAAATACACAAGTGAATCTAGTTTTTGGGGTGGAAATGAATATTTAGCATTCGAAAACAAAAATATTAAAGGCGCCAATGTTGCCATAGAATATATCGAGCTAAACGATTTATATAATAACTATTTATATACAGATGTTGCTCGAGCAAACAGACCTTACACATACAACCCAGACATTAATGGTAATTTTGTAATTACTGCAATTGATACAGAAAACCCAGCGATTGAGGCAGATTATGTTTGGGTACATTTTTCTTTATTGCCTGAAGATTATTTACTAGACAAATCTATTTATGTATATGGCAATTTTAATAACTACGAATTGACTGAATTAAACAGAATGTATTATAATGATGCTAGAGGTGTTTATGAAACTCAAATATTATTAAAACAAGGTTTTTACAGTTATAAATATGTCATGACTGATGAAAACAACAACTTAGTCGAAGGTGCCATTAGTGGTAATTTCGATGAGACAGAAAACAACTATAAAGTACTGGTTTACTACACAGATCTTGGCGCTAGATACGACAGACTTATAGGTATAGGTGAAGCAAATTCAATAAATAATGGTTATTAAGACCTATTTTTAAGTCCAATCGTCTTAAAAATTGTGTTATTACCATTATTATTTTATAATTTTGGTATATTACAACATAGGTAACCGAAATGCAGATGGTTCAACAAGTAACAAAAGGGATAAAAATAACAGTAGAAACTTCATTCGAAGGCACATTTTATAAAAATTATAAAATGCAATATGCTTTTGGGTATAAAGTAACTATTGAAAACCAAAGCAAAGATTCTGTTCAGCTTCATGCTAGAGAGTGGACTATTTTAGACTCTTTAAATAATATTGAAACTGTTACTGGCGAAGGGGTTATTGGAAAAAAACCTGTATTAAAACCGGGAGAAACTCACACATATTCTTCTGGATGTTTATTAACGTCTCCCTTTGGTGCTATGTATGGACATTACAACATGGTAAACTTTACGACAACCAAAAAATTTAATGTAGCCATTCCTGCCTTCAAATTAAGCGCTCCATTTGCTCTTAATTAAACTTCAATTTTTTAATTACATTTTATTAAACCTATAGACAAAGCCTTCTTGTCTAACATGTATGAATTTACAATTTGAATAATGTATAAATTCAAATTCTTTTTCGTGTTTAAAACTAATATTCTCAACTTGAAATACAGCTTCAACATCTATGGTTCCAGAAGGAGAAATTCTTTTAAATAAATATTCATGTTCTTTACTGGTTATGTGTAATTCAAACCAGGCTCCAGCCGCAATACCAGACAACCATTGCGCTGAATTATGAGCGTCTGCTACTTGTTTCGGTTTTAATGTTCCAATTAGGTTTGGCTCGAATTCTTTTAATTTATCTAAAAAGCAAGCTCTATTTATTTTACCAACGGAAACAAACGTATTTATAAATTGACCCTGTTCATTTAATTGATAAACGCTATTATTAGTATCTGCAATTACCACATTTCCAACAGTACTTGGTGTAAACCATTTAGAACGTATTAACCTGTTTTTAATGTTTGTATTTGTCACAGATGCTATCAGCGTATCAGTAACAAATCGTGCACAATTACAAGCATCTTTAATAAATGCTGCATACCTTATAAAATGCTTATTCTGCATTTTAGTAATATGTTCTCTTGCAAGATTGTAATCAATTTCAGAACATACAGAAGCATATAAGGTTCCATCACCATGAGTCAATTTTTGTTGTGTTGCTAAAAAAACCAAAATATCGTTTAAATTTGATATCTCATCATTCTTAATGTTTGCTATCAATGGAAAATCCAACTCACAATCTGTATCTTTTCCTCTAACACGTCCATTTGGTTCTGGAGTAATATAGCGTCCAAAATCATGATACTCTAAAACACCTGTCGCTTTATTTATTAATACCAGAGCTGCATGTCCAGCTCGCACATGAGTTCGACTTCCAACACCTAAATGTTTTAAATATGGCGAATACCACTCTTCTGCGTGAGACACAATGGTTTCAGGAAAAGCAAGTGTTAAAATAATTCCAGTATTAGTCATTAATAGATTCGGAAAGTGAAAAGTTTGATTTAGAAATGGTGCTTTTCTGAAGGTTGAAGAAATCCATTTCTATATTTAAATGATGTTTTTCAATTTGGGTAATACTCGTTGTTTTTACAAAGATTCTATCCATAATGACACCATAATCTTTGTTGCCTTTTCCAGCTGTCTTATGAAAATTTAAAATTGATTTAGAATTTAACACATTATCAGCTTTATAATTTTCAAACCATTCGAGCCTATAATCTTTCATTTGTTTATCATATAAAGAAGAAGATGACCATATTTTAGGCTCTAAAGGTAATTTGGTGAAATGTTTTTTACTGCCATCCCAAACCAATTCATAAAAGTTTAAGTTTTTACTCCAATCAACTAATACTATTGTAAATGGCTCTATATTATTCAGGTTATAATCTTCAATAGTTTTAAAAACATGATTTGATGTTAACAAATCTTTTACTACTACACCACGACTTAATCTATAATTATCTTGTCTAATATGCTGCGAAAAACCACCATTAAGTAAACAGATGAGACGATTTTTATTGCTAACACCTATCCATGTACCACCAGCCATTTTATCTTTTGGATACAACAACCTCACACCATTCTCAGCATAAAAATCTGGATCTAAAGTCTCTCTTTCTGGAGCTTCGTCTCTGTTTGAAGTCAACACAAAATCAGAATTTCTTATAGGAATTAATGTTACGGTACACATAAATTAACTAGTCTAATTACTATTAGGCAACTTACAAAAATTCTCATAATTTAACTTGTCTTTAGGACTACAAAGAAATAATAATCGATAAAAATATTGTAACTTTGCACCTGAATTTTTTATAAATTACAAAACAAAAACAATCATGGGAAAAGGATTTTTTAATGTACCAATTGCTGTAAACGAACCTGTTATGGGTTATGCTCCAGGATCTCCAGAAAGAGAGGCTGTTTTAAAAGCTTATAAAGACATGTTTAATAGTCAAGTTGATGTGCCTATGTACATCAATGGAAAAGATGTAAAAACTGGAAACACCAGAACCATGTCTCCTCCACACGACCATAAACATATAGTTGGAACATACCATTTAGCTGAAAAATCTCACGTTGAAGAAGCTATTGCAACAGCTTTGGAAGCTAGAAAATCTTGGTCGCAAATGCCATGGGAACAACGTGCTGGAATCTTTTTAAAAGCTGCCGAATTAATTGCAGGTCCTTACAGAGCTAAAATTAATGCTGCAACCATGATCGCTCAATCTAAAACAGTACATCAAGCTGAAATTGATGCTGCTTGTGAGCTGATAGATTTCCTACGTTTTAATGTCCAGTTTATGACAGACATTTATATGGAGCAACCTGAAAGCACAAGCGATGCTTGGAACAGAGTAGAATACAGACCTCTTGAAGGATTTACATACGCTGTTACACCTTTTAACTTTACAGCTATTGCAGGAAATTTACCTTCTTGCATGGCATTAATGGGGAACGTTGTAGTTTGGAAACCAAGTAATAATCAAATATATTCTGCCAAAGTAATCATGGACGTCTTTAAAGAAGCTGGTGTTCCAGATGGTGTTATAAACGTTGTTTTTGGAAATCCAGGAATGATTACAGATACTGTAATGGCAAATCCTCATTTCTCTGGATTACATTACACAGGTTCTACTCCTGTTTTTCAGAATTTATGGAAACAAATTGGAAACAATATTGAAAACTACAAAACCTACCCAAAAATTGTAGGTGAAACTGGTGGTAAAGATTTTATTGTTGCTCATAAATCGGCTAACGCTAAACAAGTAGCAACAGCTATTTCTAGAGGTGCTTTCGAATTTCAAGGACAGAAATGTAGTGCTGCATCTAGAGCTTATATTCCAAATAACATTTGGGAAGATGTAAAAAAATATGTGATTGCAGATGTGAAGTCATTTAAAATGGGTTCTCCTGAAGATTTAGGCAACTTTGTTACTGCAGTAATTAATGAAGGCTCTTTCGATAAATTAGCAAAATATATTGACGAAGCTAAAGCTGCTAGCGACGCTGAAGTTATTGTTGGTGGAGGTTACGATAAATCTAAAGGGTACTTTATAGAACCAACAGTTATTGTTACATCTAATCCGAAATACGATACCATGTGTACCGAATTATTCGGCCCTGTTATCACTATTTATGTGTATGATGAAAACAAATTTTCTGAAACATTAAAATTAGTTGACGAAACAAGCGAATATGCTTTAACTGGAGCTATATTATCTACTTGTCGTTATGCAATTGTTGAAGCAACTAATGCTTTACAAAATAGTGCTGGAAACTTCTATATCAACGATAAACCAACAGGTGCTGTTGTAGGACAACAACCATTTGGTGGAGCAAGAGCATCTGGAACAAATGATAAAGCAGGATCTGCTCAAAATTTAATGCGTTGGGTATCTCCTAGAATGATTAAGGAAACATTTGTGACTCCTGTAGATTACAGATATCCGTTTTTAGGATAATATAAAAAATGATACTTTAAAAAAATCCCAAACATATTGTTTGGGATTTTTTTTGCTTTAATATCAACTAGTGCTTTTATATTTTTATTAAATTGTAGATTGAATTTTTACAATCATCTAACTACTGCTAACTAACTAATTACTTTAAAATGAAAAAAAACTACTTCTTAATCTTATTTATTTTATCGGTTAGTGTCTTCTCTCAAGACAAAAAGAATGCACTTCAAAAGTTTGATGTTTCTACTATGGAAACTTCAGTTTTAATACCTAGCTCACCAATTATTGATCTTGAAACATTCAATACTAAAACAGTTAATAATTACAATCTTTATCAAGCATATAAAACTTTAGAACAAGGTGATTTAGAAAAACGATTCTTGCCATTACAATCCTTAAAAGAACAAAGCAAACAAAGCTATTTTACAAACGTTATTCCACTTGCTGTAATATATAGTGACTTTGAAATTATAAGTGATGAAGCTTTACAAAACAATGCTGTTACCAAAGATGCAGAAGGCTATTTAATAAAAAATGGAAATGTCTCAATTTTTGAAACAAAACACATCACATTAACTGCTCCATTACGTAGTAGTAGCAAAGGTTTGCAAACAACATTCAATCTATCGGCTTCAAATATATTTAACACAACAAATCAAGTTATTGAGCATGTTGAAATTGATTTTAACGATGGTTCAGGTTTTAGACAAATTAACTTAGACCAAAACATAGTGGTTAATTACACAGATGCTGGCAAAAAAACAATCGTCTTCAAATTAACCCTTGATAATGGCGATGTCATAACACGTCAATCCAGCATTGATATTACTTCTTCTAATGAAGATTTATACACCAATTATAATCGTGTAATTACGACATTTAATTCAAGTATCACTCCAGATTTGTTACTTTATGGCGAAGCTGTTTCGTATCCAGGAACAGGTGAATATGAAACTTATTTAAGTGCAGATAACATCTTAGACAAGCCTATTTTTCTTGTCGATGGTTTTGATCCTGGAGATGGAAGAGATATTACAGGTTTATATGAATTATTAAACTTCGATGATAATGGAAGCACATCAAATTTAGGCGACTTAGTTAGAGAAGAAGGCTTTGATGTTGTTATCCTTAATTTCCCTATTTATACAAGAACAGCAGATTCTGAGATTATAGATGGAGGAGTAGATTTTATTGAGCGTAATGCCATGTTATTAGTAGAGTTAATAAATACGATTAATACTCAAAAAGTAGGCACAGCCGAAAACGTTATTATAGGACCAAGCATGGGAGGACTAATATCTAGATATGCCTTAAACTTTATGGAAGACCAAAACATGAATCATGAAACACGACTTTGGATATCTTTCGATGCACCTCACCTTGGAGCAAATGTTCCAATTGGGTTTCAACATCAATTCAATTTTCTTGCTTTCGGCTTAGATGATTTTTGGGTACTTGGCGATCAAAATGTAGAAGAATTACAGCCAATTATTGATGGCATGCTTAGATCTTCGGCTGCAAGACAAATGCTAACAGACCAATTTGAACCACATATTACAGATAGCGATGGTGTTACTTTTAATAGTTCGTTGGCCTTACCTATAGCACATCCTTTTAAAGCTATATTTGATGGAAGAATGAATAGTCTAACAAGTTCTGGCTTTCCTGAATTAACAAGAAACGTAACCATAATAAATGGGAGTGGTAACAACAGTCGTTACCCAGATAATACAGCTGGAGCAAATAATTTAAATCCTGGAAGTAGAATTTTAAATGCAGATATCAACATCATGACAGGAGCAGACTTAAAAGTAGAAACTTTCTTTACTCCTAATGCAGGCACTCAAATTCTTACAAGTAAAGTACATTTAGATTTTGATTGGTGGTTTCCTTTAGCTAATGATAGAATAAATAATGCAGATTCTAGAGCACAAACATATTCTAATGGTATTGATGCAGCATCTGGTGGTTTATTCGATATTCTAAAATTATCTGAAGACTTAGCTACAGATGGACTAGTTGGTGAGTTTTTAGGAGCTTTAAGTACAGACCATTTTAATTTCATTCCAAGTGTAAGTGCTATGGCTTTTGAAATAACTAATAATGAAATCAATTGGTTTCATACACCAGCAGGTATTACTACTGCTAGAGAAACAACAAGTATAACTCCTTTCGATGCTTGGTACATGCCTACAGAAAACGAACCACATGTTACTTTAACTGAAGGGAATGTTGCTTTTGCATTAAATGAAATTTTTCAAGAAACTCTTTCTACGAATGCTTTTTCACAGAACAGCATCAAACTTAAGCAAAACCCGATTTCAGACAATCTAACTATTTTAAGTACTACTTTTTTCGAAAATGCTAACATATCTATTGTAGATATTACAGGGAAACAAGTTTATAGTCATAAAACTAATTTAGATGCAACAACTAATATATCTTTGAACCTTGCATCTGGCTTATACATTTTAAATATTGACACAAATACAGAGCATCATTTAAGAACAAAAGTGATTGTTAAATAGAATTCTAAATAAAAATAAGTCATGAAAAACATTCTTCTACTACTTCTAATATCATTAGTTGTTAATGTTGAAACAATCTGTTCAACTAATAATAAAAGTGATTTCTTACATACAATTGAGATTCAAAAAGACTCCCTTCGATTAGCTGAACTTAATCGTTATTGGACAGAATTATCTAGAACTGTTCAAGAAGGCGATTTTGAAGGTTATAGAGCCACTTACCATGAAGATGCTGTTGTAGTATTTGCAACAGGAAAAAACAAAACTTCTGTAACATTAAGTAAAGCATTAGCTGGATGGAAAGAAGGCTTTATGAAAACTAAAGAAGGTAAACAAAAAGATGCTGTCCAATTTAGATTTTCACAGAGAATTGGTGATGAAAATACGGCATTTGAAACTGGAATTTTTCGTTTTACATCTAAGGATACAGATGGAAAACTCCTTGCAGAATATATGATCCATTTTGAAATGCTACTCATTAAACGTGATGGTAAATGGGTTGGCATTATGGAACATCAAAAAGATACTGCTACTCAAGAAGAATGGGATTCATTAAAGTAATAATGAATAAATTTAAAACGAAAATCATCATTAAAAAGTCTTCATTTTATGAATAAAACGTTTAAGTTTTTAAAAAAAGAGTTATTAGAAATGTTACCACCAACCATTTTCTTTTTTGTGGTTTTTCATATCTTATTTTTCATTCGATCTTTAATTGCAAATGAATATGGAATCAGTGTTACATCTTCATTAGTTGCAACCATTGGAGCTCTAATAGTTGGGAAAGCTGTTTTAATTGCTGATAAATTAAAATTAATGAGACTTTTTCAAGAAAACAACCTTATACATCGTGTGTTATGGAAAGTTTTTATTTATACTATTTTGGTTTTTATTTTTAGATATCTGGAAGAAGTTATTCCATTAATATCGAAGTATGGTTCTTTTAGCTCTGCAAATCAGCATATCTTAGAAGAAATTAAATGGCCTAAGTTTTGGACAATTCAAATTTTTCTTGTCGTATTTCTTATTATTTATGTGTCTTTTGCTGAATTAATTAAATTAGTAGGTAAGGATTCTTTTAAAGAACTGGTGTTTGGCAAAAAAAGTTAAGTTTACTTTTAAAGGATTTATCTCTAATACTTTAAAAGTAAACGAACTACTTTTTTTGTTTGTAAAGGTCTTCACTAAAGTAATCTATAATATTATAAATGGTAATGGAAATAACAGTCGCTACCCAAACAATTCAGCTGGAGCAAATAATTTAAATCCTGGAAGTAGATTTTTTAAATGCAGATATCAACAGCATGATAGGAGCAGACTTAAAAGTAGAAACTTTCTTTACTCCTAATGTAGGCACTCAAATTCTTACAAATAAAACCCGATAACAGACGACTTAATACTAATAAGCTTAAATATTTCAAAAATGCGAATGTTACAATTATCGATATTATAGGCAAAAAAGTCTATGACACTAAAACAAATATAAACGCTAGAACAAACATTCCATTATTACTTGCTTCAGGTCTATATTTATTAGAAGCAGAAACAAATGAAAATGACAATTTTAGAACAAATCTTATAATAAAATAGACAACTATTTAAATAAAAAAAGCTGCTCTAAAATTTAGAGCAGCTTTTTTTAAAATATTATAATTTTAGTTTTCTTCAAAAGCTTGGTCGTCTCCAAAATCTGCTGCTCTAGCATTTAAAGCTGCATTATTAGATCCTACAACAAATGCTACAACATTTATGTTTGATGAGTTACTTACATTAGATGGTACTGGAACATCAAAAGTTCTAGTATATACATTTTCTTCAGTAGTTTCAGCACTTGGAATATCGTCTCCTAATAAATCTGTTAAACAACTTCTTAATACATGATTATGTTCGAAATCAACAATAACTGAACCTCCTCCATAATAACTTGTATAATTTGTTTGGTTATAAATTAAGCCATCTTCTAACACATAAACAACCAACTTTAAATCACTTGCAGAATAGTCTTCACCAAACTTAACATTTACATCTATAGACATATTGTTTCCATTAATAGTAGGACTCATAGCTAAACCTATTTCAGCATCGTTTCCTGTTAAATTAATAACTTGAGGCGTGTTTAATGGCTCAGGATAAGCCCATTCTGTTGTTCTATTTAACATAGCTGTAGGGTAACCTTGCAAACCAATCATGTTTTCTAAAACTGCAGCAGGGAAATTATATGGATCTACATTAGAACCAGAAGCATTACCTCTATGTATTGCAACAGGAACCGCTTGGTTTGTGCTTTCTTCTACACGTTCGATACCAAAAGAAACTCTTGGGCAATAACCACACCATGCACCAGTATAATCTTCAATTAAAACATTTTTATTAAATCTTAAAGGTGGTATATTTACTATAAGATTTACTGTATTACTTGTAAAAGTATCATAAGTTGCAACAACAGAATAATTACCTTCAGCAGTAGCTGTAAAAGTGTTTCCAGAAATAGCACTTCCATCTACACTAATTTCAGCTTGAGATGTTAAATTTGTTCCTGTATTACCAGAAACAGTAAAAGTAATTGTTTCACCAACAAAGGCGCTTGTTGGGTTTGCAACAATGCTAATACTTGTTAACGAATTTCCATTATTACCACCATTTCCACCATTGTTGTCGTCATTTCCTGAATCATCACTACCACTACAACCAAATGTAATAGCTAAAAGGCATAAAAATAACGTACGTAAATAAAAACTAGTTTTCATAAGAGAGTATTTGGATTAAATTAAAAATATCGGCAAATATATTATTATTATTCATTTTTCTTACTAATATTGCAATTTTGTTATTAAATATATGTTTTTACTCTTAAAATTTTCCATTATGAAAAAAATAACTTTTGTTTTATTACTCCTATCATTTTCATTTTCATTTGCCCAAAAAATTCCAGATTTAGATTTAAAATCTCTTGACGGGAAAATTGTTAATGTAAATAAGATTTCAAATTCAGATACAATAAAAGTATTTAGTTTCTGGGCAACTTGGTGTGTACCTTGTATTAATGAACTTGATGCCATAAGTGACGTTTACGAAGATTGGCAAGATGAAACCAATGTAGAGTTAATTGCTGTTTCTACTGATGATTCTAGAACAAAAAAGAGAGTAAAACCAATGGTTAATGGAAAAGGTTGGGAGTACACAATTTTGCTTGACAATAATCAAGAATTTAAACGTGCTTTAAACATTACTACCATGCCACATATTGTTGTTGTTAAAAATGGAGAAATAATTCACAGGCATTCTGGATATACTCCAGGTTCTGAAAATGAACTCTATGAGGTTATAAAAAACAGCCTTTAAATTTCTAAAACCATTCTTCCTATATTATACTAACAAACCACAAATGAAAAGACAGTTAATAGTATTATTTTTATTCGTTTTCACAGTAAATGTTTCAGCTCAGTTATTAGATAATTTAAGTTTTGGTTTAGAATCCAATGCTATTTGGTATAACGATGATAAAAAAACCGGATCTTTTTACGATAATGTAAATGATAATGATGAACATTTTAGATCTAACAATTATTTAAAATTAGATTATAGCTTTTTAAAAAACTTTAAAGCAACAGTTCAATTTGAATCTTATGAACCTTTTGCTTTATTGAACTATTCTCCAAATTTTAATGAAACAAATATTGCCACTTACAGCTTAAATTATAAAACAGATAAATTAGATGTTACTGCAGGTTATGTATATGAGCAATTTGGTAGTGGTCTAGTTTTAAGAAGTTGGGAAGACAGGCAATTAGGCATTAATAATGCTTTACGAGGAGGTAAAGCAACCTATACGCCAACAGACTTTTTATCTTTTACTGCATTATATGGAAAGCATCGTGTTGGTTTTAAAACTTCTGAAGGTGAAATTTTTGGATTTAATTCTGATATTGATCTTACTAGCCTTTTAAAATTTGAAAATTCTACATTAGGCATTGGTTTAAGTTATGTTGGAAGAAAAGAAGATCTCTCTATTGAAGAACCAGCGTTCGATTATCTTACAAATGCTTTTTCAAATAGATTAGACTATTCTTACAAGAATTTTTATTCTAGTGCAGAATATGTTTACAAAAGTGAAGATGCAGTTGTACAAGTTTTAAATGGCAATAATGTTTTTCCAGATGATTTTGTTAAACCTGGTAGTGCTTTATTATTTAATACTGGTTATTCAAAAAAAGGTCTTGGTATTGATCTTACTTTAAGAAGAATGGAGAAC
>Ga0209344_10004816_pt1 | contig 12101 bp, 5 predicted proteins | sample Cruoilmetagenom6_FD_187293 | JGI IMG/M metagenome (GOLD analysis project Ga0209344, IMG submission 187293) | Oil polluted marine microbial communities from Coal Oil Point, Santa Barbara, California, USA - Santa Barbara Oil Seep Sample 6 (SPAdes)... | ecosystem: Environmental > Aquatic > Marine >...
AATGCCTTATGTGGCCGATTTATTAAAATAAAATACTCATAACAATGGAACTTATATTAAAACAAGACGTTGAAAACTTAGGATTTAAAGACGATGTTGTAACGGTTAAGAACGGTTATGGTAGAAATTTTTTAATTCCACAAAAGCAAGCTGTTTTAGCTACTGTATCTGCAAAAAAGGTATTAGCTGAAAATTTAAAGCAACGTGCTTATAAAGACAAGAAAATAATTGAAGATGCTAATAAAATGGCTGAAGCAATTAAAGGACTAGAAATTAAAATACCAGCAAAAGCTACCGAAGGTGCTTCAGCTGGAGATAAATTGTTTGGCTCTATTACTAAAGCAGATTTAGTTGATGCTTTTGAAAAAGCAGGTCATACAGTAGATAAAAAATTCATCAACATTACTGGTGGTAACATTAAGCGTTTAGGACAGTATAATGCTGTAATACGTTTACATAGAGAAGTTACTTTCGAATTGCCTTTCGAAGTAATTGCTCAAGCCTAATAAGGTTGATTAACATATTTTAAGCCTCAACATTGTTGGGGCTTTTTTTTAGCCTAACCCAGATTTATTTTATAAATCTGACCTTTCCAAAGGAAAGGTAAAATGGATTTTACTATTTATTTAGGCATTTTATTAAATTTTATCTGTTTAATTTCTCCCTTTAGGGAGATTAAGAGGGGCTTATGAAATACGCTAGATTAACAAAAGAACAATTCGAAGAATTACATAAGGAATTTATAAATTTTCTTGCTTCACAAACCATTACTGCTACAGAATGGGAAGAGATTAAAGTGAATAAACCTGAAGTTGCAGAACAAGAATTAGATGTGTTTAGCGATTTGGTTTGGGAAGGTGTCATGTCTAAAGTTGTGTATTTAGAACATATTTCTCCTCAACAAATTCATTTATTTAATCTAAATGAAGAGCACATGCATTTAATAGCCATTAAAATAAAAAATCCAATTGATCTAACAACTACAGATGGTTTTAATTGGTTACGTGAAAACTTAATGGATGATGATGTGGAATTTTCGCAAGCAAGAAAAGACTATACTAGCGATAAAAATGCAGATAAATTTAAGTTAATTCAACAGGGAAGCGTAATTACCAAAGGTGATTTATTTTCTTATTTCGATAAGTTAATTAATTAAAAGATTTTAGGCGTCACATCGAGTCATTTCGATTGCTTTCGAAATTGTATCGAGAAGTTTTTTATTAAAAACAGGTTCTCGATACTTTTTCTTTTAGAAAAACTCGAACTGACGTATTTAATTCTTTATTTTTGTCTGTCCTCATCATACAATCACTAAAGTGACTCTTATAATTGTGGAGGTGAATTTAAAATTTTGATAATTATTAAAAAGAGATACCTGCCTTCGCAGGTAGTTATTTATGGCACAAAAACCAGGCATTCCAAAAGGAACAAGAGATTTTAATCCAGAGCAAGTAGCAAAACGTAATTACATATTTAATACCATTCAAACCCAATTTGAATTGTATGGGTTTCAACCTATAGAAACGCCAAGCTTTGAAAACTCTGATACTTTAATGGGAAAATATGGAGATGAAGGAGATAGACTGATATTCAAAATTTTAAATTCTGGTGATTATTTTAATAAAGTTGATGATAAACTTTATTCCACAAAAGATTCTAGTGCAATAACTTCTAAAATCTCAGAAAAAGCATTGCGTTACGATTTAACAGTGCCATTTGCTCGATATGTAGTGCAACGCCAAAACGAGATCGAGTTCCCTTTTAAGCGTTACCAGATGCAACCTGTTTGGAGAGCAGACAGACCACAAAAAGGACGTTTTAGAGAATTCTACCAATGTGATGCTGATGTGGTTGGTTCAACCTCATTATGGCAAGAAGTAGAATTTGTACAATTATACGATGCTGTTTTTAAAGCTTTAAAACTTGAAGGTGTTGTAATAAAAATAAACAACCGTAAAATTTTATCTGGTATTGCTGAAGTTATTGGAGCAAGCGATAAACTAATTGATTTTACAGTAGCTTTAGATAAGCTTGATAAAATAGGCGAGGAGAAAGTAAAAGAAGAGATGCTTGCAAAAGGGATTTCTAAAGCAGGTATTGAAAAATTACAGCCGTTATTTACACTTTCAGGTTCTTTTAACTCTCAAATAGAGCAGTTAAAAACTATTTTAAATACCTCTGAAGAAGGCAAAAAAGGGATTGAAGAATTAGAGTTTATTGATAAAGCCATATCAGAACTTGGTTTACAAACTGCAACCTTGCAATTGGATGTCACGCTAGCACGAGGTTTAAATTATTACACAGGAGCTATTTTTGAGGTTTCTGCACCTGAAACCGTACAAATGGGTTCCATTGGTGGAGGAGGAAGGTACGACGATCTTACAGGTATTTTTGGACTTAAGGATGTAAGTGGAGTTGGTATTAGTTTTGGATTGGATAGAATCTATCTAGTTCTTGAAGAACTTGGGTTATTTCCTGAGGCAGTTTCAAAAAATATCGATTTACTATTTATTAATTTTGGAGAAACCGAAGCCTTATTTTGTTTAAAAGCTATAAAGCAATTACGATTAAATAATATTAATGCCGAATTATATCCTGATGTTGCTAAAATGAAAAAGCAAATGAATCACGCTAATAAACGCAACATTCCTTTTGTTGTTTTAGTAGGTGAGGAGGAATTGAAAGCTGAAAGTTTCACATTAAAAAACATGGCTACAGGTGAACAATTCAAATTATCACTACCAGAATTAATTTCAAAGTTGAAATAAAAAAGAAGCCCTGAAAAAATTTCCAGGACTCCAATCAAAAGCATAGTTGAATTTATGATAGATTTGGGGCAATCAATTTAATTAACTAACACTTTTTTATTAACAACACCTAATTCAGTTTGAAGTTTAATAATATAAGTTCCAACGCTTAATTTGTTTGTTTTAATCTCTGTGTTTAATTCTGTTTTAATATTATCAAATTGATAAATAGATTGTCCAATCGTATTTATTAATTCAGCCGATTTGATATTAATCATCTTAGGATTTTGAATCATGATACTTTCACTACTATTAATATAAGCAGCTTGAAGTTCGTTTAATAATTCATTTCCTTCAACACTTAATAATCTATCTGCAAAAGTTAATTCAAAACGATCTAAATATTCACCAGCAACAAGATGGATTTCATACTTACTGTCTCTTAAATTGTGATAAATATCTAATTCTTTATCATGTAAATAGATTTGTAAGTCATTAGGAATATTCTCTAAAATATCTATAGAAATGTTGTTTAATCCAGTGTCTATTGTATGAACACCTAATGGTAGCACTGTGTTTTCGGTAAAAGTATCAACACCTTGAATGGTATATTTTTCATCTTCAAGCATCCAATACATATCGTCCATTTGGTTTCGATATTGTAAACCATCAAATCCCCAATCAACTCCTAACGTCGCTCTAGAATCTTCAGTCAATAGTAATTGTCTGTGAATAGTATTTACAGAATTAAAACCTAATCGGATTTTCATTCTTGAGTCCGTATCGTTTTCAGTAGTTGCTTGTCTGATATATACAGATGAGCTACTACCTTCTTTTTGGAATTTACGTTGGTTATTATTAAACTTAATGGTTCCAGTACTTTCTCCAGTAACAAAGAATCCTTGTCCTACAGCAATGTATTTTCCAGGCACTCTAGTACCAGTTCCCACTTGTGCTACATCTGGATCTGGATTCCCCCAAGCTGCTGCTGGTGTACCACCAGATAAGTTATATGTGCCATAACCACCTTGATATTCAGCAAGCACGTGAGAGCCTCCTCCCCAATGTTCCCAGAAATAAAGTGTACCACTTATTAATGGATCTGATTCAGGCAATCCTCCTGGATCTGTATAATCTAATACAGGGCCATTATCCAATATAAATTGGTCTGCATCTATAGCAGAGGCATAAGGGTTTCCAACTAAATAATCGTTACCATTAGACAAGTTTAATGAGATGTCTCCATTATTTGGATTCCCTTGATATACATAATTCTGTTCAAGTGTTAAATCTCCAGATGTATTAGTAATTCCTTTCATCGTAAAACCTTCACCAGCTTTTATGGTTCCTGTATTTCTAACATGTTGCCATGCAGAGTAAGTATCATTAGGTAGATTTCCATATTTCCATATCCAATAATTAGCAACACTTATAGGTGGGCCAATGCTTCCATCGTAACCTCCTACAAAACTAATATTTGCAGGTGATGCAGAATTTGTACCATCTCTAAAAATATTATTGTTTAAAGTGTAACTGTAATTATTTGAATTAAGTGGGTGTAATGGGTTTATTACTGATGTAAATCCAACAGGTGAACTCCAATAATTATATGTAAATTTGTCTTTAGTTCCTTGTTGGTCTCTTTCTAATACTCCAGAAGCACCTACAACTAAGTCACTATCTTCAGATTGAATAAGTTGTGATTCTCCTTCAAGATCGATCTTACCATTCAATTCTAAATACCAACTTACATTTAATCCATTTCCTTTATATGTAGTTGTAGTTTTATCAGTAATACCATTAACTGTAACTGTATTAGCATTTACTATTAAGCCTAGAACATATCTTTCTCGGCCTAAACCATCATAGGTGTCAATATCTACATTGTGGCCAGTTTTTACAATATTCCAATTAATTGGTGTGCTACCATCTACACTAATACTATTTGGTAAATTCCATACAGAATTACCATATGTCCAAGGTGTTGCAGCAGTACTGCTTTTCCAGTCTCCATTTCTAACAGTTGTATAAGGTAGTGGAGCTGTTTGTAATTCAGTTGTTGTTATGTTTTTTGGGTTACCATGAAATGTGTTATTTGATCTATCTTCAGATGTGTCAGTTGTCATTGGGTAATAACCTTTAAGTTTAGCCCAAAGTAAACCACCAGAAATATCTTTTGGTATTACTGTTCCTCTAACTGCTGTAGAATTTTGTTCAATTTCTTGATTCATCATTTCTCTTAACTGTTGAACAGACAGAGCTGTAGACCATAACCTTACTTCATCAATATATCCATTAAAATGATTCTTTGGTGTATTTGGTGTATCGCTATCATACATAGCTCCAATTAAAAATTTAGCTGATGTATTTTCAGGTCCTGAATCAGGTGTGTCTCTATTCACTTCGACTCCATCTATATAAATGATTGCAGTTGTGCCATCGAAAGTAGCTGCTACATGATACCATTTATTATTTGTTATGTCATGAGGAGAAGTAATGTTAATTTTTTCTGTACCAGCATTATCATACCATGCCAAGTTTAAATAATTACTATTCATAGATAAATGATATCCTCTTTTATTTCCTGCTCCGGATTTAGTGTCTCTTTTTGAAAGAATTGTACCAGAAGTAGTCGTAGCTTGTTGTAATATCCATGCTTCTATTGAAAAATCTGTAGGCATATCATGGTTGTCACCAATATCGATATAGTCATTTAGTCCGTCAAAATCTATTGAAGATGTTGTGGCTCTCCAATCTCTATCATAACCACCATCTGCAAAAGCGTGAGAGTTTGGTTGTAATGTGTTGTTTGTAGCTTCAGGACTTGAATCATTATTATCAAAACCATCATCCAATCCATCTCCATCAGAATCTGTGCCAGTAAATAAGCCAGTATCAGCATTTGGAGAATCGCTACCATTTACAACACCATCACCATTTGTATCATGACCTTCAATAATATCGATTTCTTCATGATCATCTGAATCTGTATCAAGATAATCTGGTGTTCCATCGTAGTCAGTATCTACTGGTGTTAATCCGTTTCCACCAAAACCAGCAGCATTATCAAAAATATTTAAAATACCATCTTTATCTGTGTCTGTTGTAGAATAGGAAATATAATCTAGAGTTGCCTGAGCTTCGATATTATCTGTAATACCATCATCATCTGAATCAATATCCATAAAATTTGGATATCCAGTTCCATCTAAATTGGCATTTGGATAGGTATCAGGAAACCCGTCTAATCCTGCATCTGCTCCAGTAATTAAACGACTAGAAGCGCCATCATAACTATCATGATATCCATCTAAGTTTGCATCTGTAAAGCCATCAATCTGTCCATCTCCATTTGTATCTGGTTCGCCAATTTCAATAATATCAGCAATACCATCATTATCACTATCTAAATCTGTGCTATTTATAATTTCATCATTATCGAAATCTATATACGCTTCAAGTTTAGTTTTTTCGTAAGTATTATAATTTGTTACATCCACATCTAATAAATCGGCTATACCATCCTTATCAGTATCTGTTAAATCATCAATAATCCCATTCCCATCTATATCTGTTCCGCCAGATTCAACTAAATCTGGAATCCCATCATTATCACTATCAGAATCATGATAATCTTCTACTCCATCTCCATCGGTGTCTAAATTACAATATTCAATACCCGCGAGTCTAATTGTTGAGCCATCTGGTTGATCAACGATAAAGTCGATTCTACTAACTTTAACATTTGGAAAATAAAAATATGCTGTTCCATATTGATCGCTATCAATATCTTCTCCAACATGGTTTGTTGAAGTACCATTCGTTAAATCTGTAACAGTATTTCCTGTTTGTTGAATGTATGAGCCTAGATAGTAAATATTAACATTTGTTACTAAATCAATTAAATTATTAGAATCGTCATAGGCATTTACAGTCCAAGTTTCGTTTTCATCAAAATCAATTAATCTAAAAGTTAGATTATCTACATCATCAGCAAAATCTAATGTCATAGTACCAGCAGTGCCAGGACCTTTTACTCTAATTGACCATCCATGATCTCCAGCATCCCAACTTGTGATGTCTGTGAAAGTTCCAGTATAGCTATAGGCAAGAGAGTTCCCATCATCTAATGGTTGTGTAAACGGAAAATCGCTTAGAATTGATTCTTCTGCTCCTGCTCCAAAAGGATCGGAATTTAAATCTTGTAATTGACCTGAATAACACCCTTCTAATTGATCTGTTAGGCCATCATTATCATCATCTGAATCTTTATAATCTGCAATGCCATCTAAATCATTATCTGGTTTAGTAGGTGCTACAAAAACATAATCATTACTTGTATACATAAAAAAGTCGAAACTAATATCTGAACTAGTAGCACTTGCCTGATGTATTTCAACAGCAATTTCATTACTGCCTAAATTAACTACGTTTGCCACGTTAAGAGATATCCATGCATTTGCATCACTACTTATTCCAGAAGCATAGCTATTGTATAAAATTGGATCAGACATATTGTTTCTCCAAACCTCAGTTCCATTTATATAAACTACCATACCATCATCAAATATGGCATTTAGATTTAGAGTTGTATTAGCTACATCTGCTGCAGATGCTGTAAATGAACGTCTAAAATATGTGGTAGGGTATTTATTATTAGAATCTGGTCCAAAAGATACTACGGTAACTTCATCTCCATCACCATATCCTAATTGCGCATTTCCGGTTGCCCAGTTTGCTCCGGTTGGTGATACATCGGCTGTTTGCCATCCAGTACCTTGATCTGAACCATCGTCTAAATAACTCCATAATCCTCCTGATTCAATTAAATAACTTGTACCACTTACATTAAACGTGTATGGGTTTTCTGAAACATCTGGATCATCATTAGGTATATTTACAGTATCCGTAAAAACCCCAGATGAACTAGGTGAATATCTTACAACAAATGTTGAAGAACCTCCTGGTGCTATTGGAGATGTTGGTTGTGTTAATATTGTGAAATCTGAACCGGTAAGTGTACTAACTGGACTTGTTATATTTAACACAAAAGTTCCAGTATTTTGAATGGTATATGTTCTGTCAAAAAAACTTCCTGATATAACATTTCCAAAATCTGTATGATCTGTTGTTGAGGTTATGGTTTGGCCAGAAACTATATTTACTGAATTTCCTTGTGCATTAATGTCTGGCTGTGGTGGTGTACCTACTCCTTGAACAGTAAATGTATAATTAGGTTCATCAGTGTCATTATTTGTGACTGTAACCGTAGAAGTCTTTGTTCCTAGGGTATTAGGGTTAAATGTAACGGTAAAAGTAGTTGAAGCACCAGGTGCAATCGAATTCGCTGTTCCAGTTGTGTTTAAAGTAAAATCTGTATTATTACTTAAAGCTACAAGTGGTAAAGGCGAAAGTATTAAATTACAAGTACCATTGTTTTGAATCACATAAGTTGTAGCAGCAGAGCTTCCTCCAACACCAATATTTCCAAAATCTGTACTGTTAGTAACAGATGGACTATCTGTACTAAAATCGCTAATAGGTACTAAGCTAATATCTACAATATCTGCTTCTGGTGAAACTGTTGCAGATAATCTAAAAATCCATACGCCATCTGCGTCATTTGTGGCATCACTTGCAATTCTGACATCTGTTTGATACGTCGAACCACAGGTAAAACTAGTTAAAGTAATAGTAAATGGTGCAGGATCGTCTTGACCACTAATGCTTACATTCGTTAATGGCGCACTAATTGTGAAATCTGTTGTGTTAGTTAGTGTAAGACCAGATATATCTAACCTTCCATTAGAAGTATTATCTACATAAAATGTTCTGGAGGAGGTATTACTAAAATCTGTAAAATCTGCAGAGGCAGGAGTAAAGTCATTATCTCCAATAGCAACACCATTTCCTAAAACCTGAATTACAGGAGTAGGAGCTGCATTGTATGGTGCATCACTTTCAGTGGATATCGTTTTTTTATGATCTCCATTTTTAGGGTCATTGTTGAATAAGTCATTATGACTTGTAAATCCAAATCCATTTAAAAACAGAAATAGAAAAGCATAAGTAAACTTTTTAAAAGTAAAATGTCTCATAAGTGGTTAATTTAGTTTGGGACTAATTATTAAGCAAACATAAATAGTATATCCATGAAATGCAAATTTATTCGATGAAATGCATTTGTAAAACATAACTATTTTAAAATCAATACATTAAAAAACATAAATTAATCTCTTTTTAGAGCTTGTTTTATTTTTTTTAATATGTAATCTGTTATTTGTCAAAAATTTAGGGAATTTTAAATTTTTAAAATCCCCTAAATAGATGTAATATATGTACTACAATTAATTGATTATAATATTTTTAAAGTACTCTCCTTTATCTGTAATAATTTGTAAAATATACATTCCAGATTTTAAAGCACTCACATTAATTTTATTCGTATTAGTTTCTTTTGTTAATTGACCAATAGCATTATAAATTTTGATGTTTTTTAAATTTTCAGAAGATGAGATATCAATATTCAAAACACTATTTGCTGGTACAGGGAATACGTTTACTGAGTCATCGCTTAAGTTGTTGTTTTCTGCGGTAAGAGTAAATCCAGTTTTGTTTATTGTAAAATAATCTGTGATGCTTCCACTGTCTGTAACAAACTTTACGGTTAAATTTTGTCCTGTTCCACCATCGCTATCTATTTCTAATACACAAGAACCTAGTTGGTTTAAGGATGCATACATTGCATTGTGGTCTAATGAGCCACCAGATATTTTACCTGCAGATCCAGTAGTAATATAAACTGCACCTTCTGTATCTAAATGACCTTTACTATATGCACCATCTCCAGTATCTGCTTTTCCAGAGAGGTTTCCATTAGTTCCAACAGTATTGTTGTTTATGTCAAAAGTACCAGATAAGCCATAATGCCCATTAATGAAATAAGATCTTTCATAAGAGTGAGAATGTCCAGATAAAATTAAATCGACACCATTATCTTCTAATAAAGGTAAAAAGTTGTTTCTCATTAAACCCATAAAGGCTTCGTCTCCACTTGTGCTATCTGAATTGTGAGAGCCTTTTGTGTATGGAGGATGATGAAATAAAACAACAATCCAATCTTGGTTTGTATTTTGAATATCATTTAATGCCCAGTTATACATGGTGCCGCCAACTGAACGGTCAGTATCATAAGAATCTAGTACAATAAAATGAATGTTTGCATAATCATAAGAATAATATGCTTCTGTTCCAGAGGCTGTTCCACCAGCTTCAGCAGCAGTAGGGAATGTAAAAATATCGTAATATGGACCGGATTGAGCAGATGAGTTTGCTGAATATCCATCGTGGTTACCTAATGTTGACCAAGCAACAGATTTTTTAAGCATATCTCCATAGACATCAAAAAGAGCTACTTGATATTGTGCGTCAGTTCCACTTTGATATGCATTATCTCCTAAAAACAACATCATATCTGTTTGATTAGGATTTGTGCTAGCATTCGCTACATAATTATAATATTGATCTCTTACATTTCTTTGGTTTTGAGTTCCAGTTCCGGCATCACCTAAAATCCACGCTCTTACAAATTGAACTGTACCTGTAGAAGGAGCAGTAACAAAATACATGTTAGCATCTTCGGTTAAATAAACACCTTCAGAATCTTCAATGTTATAATAATATTTGGTATTTGGTTGTAAACCAGTTATTTCTAACTCATGATCTATGTTCCCTAAAAGGTTTGATTCCGATAAATTAAGGTTCCCTAAAGAAGTTCCATAATTTACAATAGATTCGGTAGTGGTATTTGTTCTCCATTTTACTGTAATACTATTAGGTGTTTCTTTTTGTAAATATGGACCTCTAATAACATTAGCTGGAATTGCTTCGTAGCCATTCATTCTAAAATTAAAACTAATATCAGAACTTCCTGCATTTTCCTGATGTACTTCTACTGCAATAACATTATTACCATCCACTAAATAATTATTAGCAATAGTTTTAGAAATCCATGTTGTTTCGGTAGATCCACCAACTACTGTGTTGGCAAAAGTGTTATAGTTAACTGCTCCAGGATCCATATTGTCTCTCCAAACTTCATTTCCGTTAATATAAACAATCATACCATCATCTCTAATGGCTTCCATTACTAAATCGTTGTAAAACGAGGCGTCTATAATGTTAATAGTTTTTCTAAAGTAAGCAGTTTCAGTTGCATTATTAATAACTGTAGTTTCGTCTCCATCTCCATAACCTAATTCGGCATTTCCAGAAGCCCAGCTTCCATCGTTAAAGTCTAATGAATTCCAAAAATCGCTTTCACCATCATTTGATGGTAGGTTGGCAGCATCATAATATTTCCAATTTCCATCTTCATTGATTAAAGCTGGTTCAGCACCTTCACCAGAAATTGCAAATGTGTATGGGCTTTCATCAGCATCATCACTAGTTAAAGTAACAGTATCTGTATAATTTCCTGTTGAAACTGGTGAAAAAGTAATTTCAAATGTTGTTGAATTACCAGCTGATAAAGTTGAAACAGAAGGTTGACTAGTTACTTGAAATTCAGCATCATTGGTTAGGGATACTGAAGATATATTTGTTAAATCTGATCCACCAGTATTCTCAATAGTAAATGTTCTTGCTAAAGAAGAACCATTATTTACTATAGAATAGTCTGTATAATTATTAGTTGAAGTCCCAGTGGCACCATCTGTAATGTTATTTCCATTTCCTGTGATATTAATATCTGCTGGAGAAACTATTCCATTTCCTTGAACATCAAAAGTGTAAGGCGAATTTGTTCCATTTGTAAATGTTATGGTTATTGTTGCTGTCTTACTTCCTAAAGAAGAAGGCGTGAATGTAACATCTAAATCTAGAGGTGTACCATTTCCTGCTAAGTCACCTAAATTAGTATCACTTAAAGAAAAATCACTTGATCCAGAGACTCCAACAGTAATTCCGTTTAATCGATTTCCGGGACTTCCACCACCTGCTGTGTTATCTAAAACAAAAGTGTTTACTGAAGAAGAGCTTACTCCTACATCTTCATAATTAGTTCCATCGGTTGCCGATGGTGTGGTATCTGGATTTGAGATAACATTTCCATTTCCAGTTACTTCTAGTGTTCCTTGACTATATATAAGTGTACTAAATAGTAAGCTTATAAAGACGATTAATGTAGTTTTAATATTCATGGCTTATAATTTTATCTAATTGGGTAATTTGGGTTGAAAGATCTTTTATAGATACTGTGTTTTTAAATTTTGGTTGTAACATTTGTATTGCTACTCTTGATTGCTGTAAGGCTATTTTGGCTTGTTCAATTTGTTTGTTTTCTAATAGGTAAGT
>Ga0209344_10004817_pt1 | contig 12100 bp, 14 predicted proteins | sample Cruoilmetagenom6_FD_187293 | JGI IMG/M metagenome (GOLD analysis project Ga0209344, IMG submission 187293) | Oil polluted marine microbial communities from Coal Oil Point, Santa Barbara, California, USA - Santa Barbara Oil Seep Sample 6 (SPAdes)... | ecosystem: Environmental > Aquatic > Marine...
GAAATATCTCTATTCGAGTCCCAATCATTAATGCAGTCATATGCGATTAATTCAATTGTATTTTGACAAAATATTGAATTACTGCAAATAAGTATTACTACTAACAGGATTTTCTTCATAATTAATGCCAACGTGTTGTGTATGCTTAGTTGCGTGTTTGAGCAACTAATTTAGTAAATAAAACACAGATAGAATATTCCGCAGGACACGAGCAAAGCGAACTGGCGTAAGCAATAGTCGTAAGTAGGCTAGACCTAGTAATTAAATATACACGGTGTTACCCAATGTTTTTTAATCATATGAAGTATTTTTATGCAAGAAATCAATATTTCGTTATTCATTAAAAAACTGTTTTGTCTATGAATTGATAATGATAAATATCAAAAGTCCAATAAAACAAAAACTTAATATATAATTGTATGCATTATCTTCATTGACTATATCCATGAATGATTGAGTTTTATGCAGAAATATCCATCTTATAAATGCTCCTGGCATTACCATTAAAATCTCTCGAACAAATTGCTCCATGAATTCAGTTATTATTATTTTAATATGACTAAAAATAGAAAATTTTATTTTGGAATAAATTAAACTTAGTTACGCGACGTTTTTTACTCAGAGTTTTAATTCTTTTATGTTTTCAGTAATGGTCTTTCTTTTAGATTCTTCAAAAGTTAGTTCCGCAATCTTTGTCATTCCATTTTTATTTTTGGGGAAGCTATGAAGTCCGATTTTACATCTTAGACATTTCACATTTCTAAATATTGGTTCAAATTCTCCGTCGCTTAGTTGTCCAATTAGTTTTAGAGCAATATCTCTTTTTGTAGATTCATTTTTCCGTTGCAGAGTGTAGTCCTAATTAAGTTTTGCATTTATTATACTTTCGACTTCTTGGTTTTTAATTATATAAAAATGTCTGAATTCACGAGTTTTATAATTCACAAATAAAAATTCTCCGTAATTAAAGTCAGAAAGTGCTGGAATCAAAAAACGTTTCCAACATACATAACATCTTACATTAAATTCGGCTATTTCCATTCTGTTCAGTCAAATATTGGGTAACGGTTTTGTGTATGGAAAGTTGCGTTGAACGAGCGCGAGGATTTTCCGAAGGAAAATCAGACGCAAACAAAAACGCAACGACCATTTGATTTAACTAAAATAAGCAATTTTTTATACACGTTGTTGTGCTTTAGTTATTTTATTATTTCTGAATCAAGGTCAACTAAAATTTGTTCTATTTGTTCTTTTATTCCACCAAAAAACCTTTGTCCATTTGTAGCATTAATTGTTAAATAGAAATCCAGAAGAGTGTTTTCAAATTTAATTAAACCAAAAATTTTTCTATTGTTCACACTATCGGAAATCGATTGATGTTCAAAATTAAAGCCTTTATTCATCAATACTTTTCGAACACTTCCATTTTCATTTAATTGTTTTTGCAGTTCTTTGTGAATTTCGAGACTAGAAACTTCTTGTATTTTTAAAAAATCTAATGTACTCTCAAAAGAGGCAATTTTTTGTCTAAGTTTTTCATTTTGAATTAAATTGAGGTTTCCAGAGCTAATAATATCAGTCAGCACTCCTTTTGAAGGTATATAAGTTGTAATTCCTTTAAAAACTGAATGTATAATATTTGATGTTTCTTTTTCACTTATAGTGTCACGAACATTATCATCAAATAAAGTCAGCATATTCTCAACTGCCTCCACCTGATTGTGATTTTCGGTTAGACAATTGTTTATTTTCTCTAAGTTTGTTTTAAATTCAGATTGAAGAGACAGCAAATAAGCCTGTTCTATTTTCCTTTGTTGTCTATTGTTATTGTGATTATTTATAGAAAGAGCAATCAAGATTCCAATAACGACAAGAATAATTTCCCCGACAGCGTAGGTCAGATATTTTCCGAACTTATTTTCAGTCAGTGTCTTTTGTCTAATTTTTCTAAAGAATTTTATCATTGGTTATCGCTTGGTCATAATGAAGCACAACGGTTTTGTGTATGATTAGTTGCGTGTTTAAGCAACTAATTTAGCAAATAAAACACAGATAGAATATTCCGCAGGACACGAGCAAAGCGAACTGGCGTAAGCAATAGTCGTAAGCAAGCTATAACTAGCAATTAAATATACACGTTGTTACACACTGGCTTTTTCTATTATATCATTCATTATTTCTTTAGGTAGACTCCAATTCAATTGTTTGAAAGGTGTTAAATTCAATTTCTCTGTTAATTCTCGAATAACTGAAGAATTAAAAATTTCATATTCATATTTAAGGTATTCTATCTTTGAAATATTGTAGTTGATGATTCCAGTCATTTTTTTATCGTTATCAGTCGAGTAGAATTTAAGTTCACCAATATTGTCAACAAGAAATTCCGCATCAGTTTTAATTTTTTCAAAATCTAATTGTGCATAAAAATTTTCAAGGAATAATAGATGAATTTTATCTAATTCAGTTGTTGAAAATCTAGGAATTATAACAGAATAGAAACTTTTTGAATTAACAAAAATCAAACATTTTTTTCTAGCAATATATAATACAGAAGCGTTCCATTTTCCAAAAATATTTTCAACAGTTTGAGTTCTATTGTCAATTCTTTTCTTTATTAATTGTTCTAGTTTTTTTGTTGTGAATATTTCTGTCATCAGCTTGTGTGTAACGTTGTTGCGTTGGCAAGAACTAAGTTAGTAAAAGAAAACTGTCCAGAGGAAAATTCCGCAGGAATTTTACGAGCACACACGAACCAAACAATGAATTATACACGTTGTTGTGCTTTCGTTATTTTTTATTCATCTCAATCTTAATTAATTCTTTCAATTCATTGACATTATTTAGCATTTGCTTTAATTCAATTATTTGTCTTTTTTCTGTGTAATTTTTAAGATATAAAGTGTTCTCAAGAGTCAATATTATTTCTGGGTAGTTTTCGGTATAATTTAAATGACTATTTTCTTTCAAGTGATAATTGTTTCTATAAAATCCTAAATTCCCAGCTTTTTGTAAATCATTTAAATAAACACTGTAATTTCCATTGGCTTGACTGACAATTCTTTCTTGTTTTCTCACAAGATTTATCAACTTTTTTCTGAGGTGAGCAGGTATCAATTTTATGTCTCCTGTTGATTCTAATGTTCCAATTGTATTAGAGTTAAATGATGGATACCAAAAAGCAAGTTTGACTTGAGTTAGTGCGTTCATCATTTCGATAAGTTCTAAGTTTGATTCTTTAGTAAGTTGTAAATATTGTTCATAAGAAGCTATACTTTCACTAATTCGATAAATTTTGTCTTTTATGTTGTCTGTCTCATCAGCCAAGTCTTCTTCTAATTGGTAATAGTAATTTTGAATAACATTACTTTGTTTGCGGTTTTCATTCCAGTTATTAATTTGAAGCGCAATCAAAATTCCAATAACGACAAGAATAATTTCCCCAACTGCGTATTTAAAATACTTTCCAGTTTTATTTTCCATAAGCAAGTTCTGGCGAATTTTTCTAAAGAATTTTATCATTGGTTATTGGGTTATTTAGGTGTCATTTTGGTCCATTCATTAATACCACCAGGGCCGTAATACATTTTTATGGTATTTCTCTCTGGAATAAACCTCATAATAGTGCCATACACTTTTGAGAATATAGGCTTTTCAACATGTAACTGTAACAATGGTCCTGTTTTATTGTTCGTTGTTTTTAGGTAAAGGTCTTTATCTTTTAAATAGACTTCAATTGTCTCGCTGTTCAAAACATTTCTATGCCCTTCGCTAAATTGATATATACCAACAAAATCTTCCGCATCTTTTGTGTTGGCGACACTTGTTAACCTAATGACTTCTGGTAATGGTCTGGCATTCTCTCCCAAAAGCTCATTTATTTTTATGTATATCTCAGTAATTTCGTTTTTGTAGTTGCTAAATTCCCAAACCATTGCTGTTCCTGAGCCAAGTATGGAATTCATTTGATTTTTAAATTTTGGATTGTTCAGAATAAATTCAATCTTCGCATCACTTCGCTCGCCGCTAAATGCATCAACAGCCACCCAGGGTTGATTATCGTTTAAATAGGAATAATATTGCTTAGCAAAATCTGCAGAATTACTGTTGTAGGTTTGATATACATTTTGGTTATATGTGTACATTTCGTCTAATATTTTTATGAGAGGATCATACTTGTTAGGTACAATGTCTATATTTTCTTTTAACAGGTTATAACCATTGGTCTGAATGTGATAAGACATCCACCAAGTAGTCACAAAATTTAGACTATATGAGCCATACCGAGGGATCGCTTTTATATCTTCAGGGCTAAGCGTATCGCGCATCATCCTGGTGTAAATAGAATCTTTTCTCATATAGTTTTCCAGTAACCAGTCTGCATTGTCTATATCCTGTAAAATGTCATTTTGTATTTTTACCAATATAGAATCTATCTTGTTCTTTTGCGCTTTTTCTTGATTTAAGGTGTTAATCCAAAGCGCAATTAAGATACCAATGACGACTAAAACTATTTCGCCAATGGCATACAAAATATATTTGCTAAACTTGTTTTCAGTCAGCATTTTTTGACGAATTTTTCTAAAGAATTTTATCATTGGTTAGCAGTTTCTGGTAATGAAGCACAACGTGTTGTGTATGGCTAGTTGCGTTGGTTAGGTCTAAGTTAATAAAAGAAACCGAACCAGTAGGAAAATCCGCTAGGATTTTCCGAGTACACACAGATTAGCAATTAGTTATACACGTTGTTGTGCGTAGTTTTTTTGTTTTCCAGATAATAATATTTAGTCAGTCTTGTTGGTTTCTTTAAATTCAAATCTGTTGAATAATTTTCGATTGGTAAATTCAAAGAGTTGTATTTGAATTCAGTTAAAATATCTCTATTAGCAGAACCATAACTTTCTTTTTTGATTAGCTTTTCCCCTTTATAGAAAGACTTAAAACCCCAAAAACTTACTGTTATGTCATTCTCTAAAGTTTCGCTACGATAATCAATTTGTTGACCTTTTTTATTGTATTCCTTTATAAGTTTAGAATCAAATTGGTCAGAAGAAACGACTGAAGAATATTCAGTTTCTTTAATTAAAGTTTCAGATTTATATTCCAACACTTTTTTTCGTTGAAGAATTGGCTTTTCGTATAAGAAATAGCCATAGTATTTTTCAGTTTTTATTAATCGTTCCAAATTGTCATAATAGTAAAATGTTTTTGAGTTTACTTGTCCGTCACGATTGTAAACAATCCACTCGGTTATTTTTGATTTTGAATCATATATTTTTTTATAATTCAAATGAGTTTCGCCAGTTTCAATTCGAGTAGCATATCGCTCAAAATCTCTACCTAAACTATCGTATTTGATTTCGTAATTCGTATGGTCTTTAAATGTGGAAAAATAATTTAAATTTTGATGTTCGATTAAAGTACTGTCTTTAATATTTCCATTTTTCTTGAACTCATAGGAATAGATTTTGACAGATTTAATTTTGTTTGTGTCTATTTTAGTTTTTCCAATTAATTCGAGCATTTCGTTAAACGCTAAATTTCCTTCATCGATTTGTAAACAATTCCAAGCTCTATTTTTGCTTGCAGAACAACTACTTAAAATCAGAAATAGTAATATGTATTTTAAAATTTTCAATAGTTTAGTTTTTAGTTTCTCGAAAATAATTCGATTCTTTTGAAGAGAAAAGTCATAATGAGTGAACTATGGATTTGGTCGAGTAACGAGATTTCTCAAATTACGCACAACGGTCTTGTATAAGATTAGTTGCGTGGTTTAGCAACTAACTTTGCAAGTACAAACCGAATAGAAAATCCGCGAGGATTTTCGTAAGCAAGCTCATAACAAGCAATTAATTTTATACGTTGTTGTGGGTAGTACTTTTCCCAGTTTATAATTTCTTTAAATTCCTAAATTCATATTTTTCAGTCGGACTATTTTTCTCAATGTCAACTTCATAATTTTCCGATTTGAAGACTTTTTCAACAAATTCCTTTGCTTTAGAATATGCACAATGGTAAGTTTCATAAGAATCTTGCCAATGTCCGTCGTGTTCATAGTCAACCGAGAAAGCATATTCGTGTAGCAATGAATTTGCTTTAGTTTCTATTCGTCCAGCATTTTTACTATTCAGAGCGTAAAGTATTTTCCAGTCATTAAATCCAGCATATTTAGTCCGATTTAGTGATTCAGTTCTGACTTCGACAGCCTTGGAAAATCCAATTTTCACAAGTTCTCCCGTTAAACTCCCAGCAATATATACAATTCCGCCAGAGTCATTCCTTTTTTGAAATCCTAATGTTGCAGTATTACATTGACAACAATGTCCGCTTCTCGTTCGTAAAGTGTGTCCCTCTTTTTGGCAAGGCGTAACATTATAAGCAACTCCTTTATTCAGTTCTTTCATAATCACTCGATATTCGGATTTAGAAAGTCCATCAGCATCGAATACATATTTCGGATGTACTTTTTGCTCTTTTAAAAATCTTATTTGTTCGCTTGTTAATCCTGCCATTTCGTTTTTCTCGTATTACCCACAACGTGTTGTGTATGATTGGTTGCGTGTTTAAGCAACCAATTTAGCAAATAAATAACGAATAGAATATTCCGCAGGAATATTCGTAATTAGGCTAGAACTAGCAATTAATTATACACGTTGTTGGCTTTTAGTGCTTTTTCGTTCAAGTTTAAATTATAATTATTATCCACCTAATTCAGTTTGAAATTTACCAGTTAATTTTCCCCATAAATTAATTAGTTTTACTAAAAAGTTATTAAACTCGAAAATCGCATCTGAATTTTGATACCTATTTATTTCATTTAGATTTTCGTAATATTCAATGAAATTCTCATCATAATGCGCACCTGCTTTATTTCGGAAGTTTTTAATTGTTGATTCATAATTATATTTCTTTTTCCAAGTTTTGAGTTCATTACTTAAATTCTGATATTCAGATTTTATGTTACTATATTTTGATACTAATTTATGAATATTTTTTTGATGTTTTTTAAATGTAATATTGGATTCATATATGATAAGAAATGAATTTTTAGTATGAAATTTTTTTTCCCAATCTAACTTTGATTTATCTATTGCTATGACTGAAGATGTTAAATCTAAATAGTTTGAAATTAAAAAACAGACAATTCCAATATGTTCTTTAATTTCTTTAAGTTCTTTATTTGTAAATAAATGAGTGTTGTTTTTTTCGAAAAGATCAAAGTGTTTTAATAGTGTAAAATAATTTGTTAATTCAATATTTAACTTTTTAATATTTTTCAATAATTTTTCTTCACTCATTTATTTTTTTTTAAACTATTGTTATTTAGTTCTCAGGCTTGATTTTACTTGCATTAAAGCCAACGGTTTTATATATGATTTGTTGCGTTTTTCAAGCACTGAATTTAGTAAATAAAAACCGAATAGAAAATCCGCGAGGATTTTCGTAAGTATGCTAGAACCAGCAATAAATTATATATGTTGTTGTAATGCGTTTTTATTTTTTAATACCAAAACTCAAATCCAATTCCTAAACTCAATTCATTAAAGGTATTTACTTTATAATATTTTAGAAATCCGTAAAATCCTTTGTATTCTTTTTTTACTTCAGCTTGATATTCGCTCAAGTTTTTATAAATCGTTGTTTTGGCAGATACTGACATTAAAAATGGTTGTCCTATCCATGTTCCAAGTCCAAATGTTGGTCCAACAGAGTTAACTTTTTTGTTTTCTGATGATTTAGTAAAGTCAATTGTACTTAAGCCAATTATTGCACTTATTTTGTTAAAATTTAGACTTGTTTCTACTGAATATGCTGACAACTCTATGTTGCTGTCATAGTCCAAATTTTTATAAGATGAATTAATATCAGCGTTAAAATCACAGCTCACAAAAAGGTGATGGAAATTCAGGTAAGTATTAAGAAACCTATTTTCCTTAAGATTCGTTTGGTAACTAATTCCAGTTTTAATTGTAGGCCAATTATAATTTGGCGTAAAAGAAATTTGAAATTGCCCTCCAACAGGATTATTAATAAGTCCGCTATTTAAATTAAAACCAATAAGTTTTTCGTCAAACCAATCAATATTACAATCTTCTTTTAAAAATATTTCCAAATTCACTTTATCCTTTAGCTTGTATTCTAAAGTTTGTATGCCAACAAATGAAAAAGTCAAAATGTTAAGTGAGTCAGGAACAGTAATTTTAAAATTTCCATCAAAGTCAGTTTGTGTGCCAATCTTTGTCCCTTTAACAATTACGCTTACGCCAGGAATTGGCGTTTTGTCACTTTTGAATTTTACAACGCCACTATATACGGTTGATTGACTGAATAAAAATCCATTTGTGAATAAGAATAGTAGAAGTAATGCTTTTTTCAAAATCGGTCGGTTTAATTTGAGTACAATTTATTTCAGATTTTTATTTTGAAAAAGGCATATTTAGTGAAACTGTATTTTGAATGAGTAAACGTGCCCTCAAATGCATTACAACGTGTTTGTATATGGTTTGTTGCGTGGTTTAGCACGTAATTTAGCAAATAAAAACCGAATAGAAAATCCGCGAGGATTTTCGTAAGTAGGCTAGAACTAGCAATAAATTATATACGGTGTTGCCCACAGTTTTTATTCTTTTCTGATTAATTTTTCTAATTCTTTTTCTATTGGATTACCTTTAATTCCTTCCATACCTTCAAAGTATTCTTTAATTTCTAAATCAGATAAATTATAGGTTTCTTTTAAACCACTAATTATCATCGAAAGATATTCCTTGTTTGGTGCGTTTATTTTGTCGGTTAGGTTTCTCTCGTTTGTAAATGTGAATATTGGATTTCCATTTTGTTCTCCTAAATACAATAGATTTCCATACCAAGACTTTTCTCTAAAAATAAGAGAACCTGATTTTTGTGCTTTTTCGAAATCAATGTTTAATTCTCCTTTGTTATTTGTTTCTTGTTTAACAACTTCTATGAACTGTTCTTTTGTGATAAGATACATTTTACCTAAAGTCGTTTTACTTTCGTCAAAATCTGTTTTGATAAATCCTACGCCACTTCCATTCCAACTTTTAGATTTATTAGCAAAATACAGTTCGCTTTTTATGTAAATTTCCTCGCTTTCAGTTGGTAAAGTTTTGTCTGTGCAACCTTTATATAAATTATTAGAACCTTTTGGTTTGCCACCTTTTATGTAGCAATTAAATCGGTCTTCCAAAAGGTTAGAACCATAACTTGCGTACCAAACTTGATTTTTATCCATAGACTTTAATCCTATTTTTTTAGTTCAATTATTTCTTTTAAGGATTCAAATTCTGGATAATCCAAAATGTCAATTTCCTTCATACTTCCTAATAATATTGAATCTCTACATTTTTTCATTCTCGATAGCATTGGTTGTAAAATACTATTATAGCGATTTACAAATTCGGTTAAATCCGACTTATTTACAGGCAATTTATATCCACCGCTATTTGAACTAACAATAATTACATTGTTATCTCTTAAGTTTCCAATAATGTTTTTTCTAAATAGTCTAACAGAATATTCTAATCCAATTTCATTTTTAAGTTTGTCCATTAATTCGTGTGTTTGAATAAAATAATGCGGACTAACTTTTTGAATTAACATTAAGTATTTTAAAAGGTAGATTTGAGCAATAAAATCTGTCTCATCTTTCTTTTCATTTTTTGCAATATAATCTTTAACTAAATTCAGAGAAAGTTCAGCGATTTTTGGGTCAAAATTTTCTGTTTCTTTATCTGTTCTTAAATAGTTGGCAATGTTATTAGGCCAAAATCTAACATTAAGTTTATCTTTTAATAGCGTAAGATATTCAGATGAATTTTCTTGAAAATGTTTTTTATCGAAACATTTGGCTAAACTGCCAACAATAAAATCACTTAATTGGACTAAATTATTTTCCTTGCTATCGCTAAATTCAAATAGTTTGGTTTCATTGAATAAATCGTACTGTGTAACTTTATTCTCAATATACTTTTGAAAACTTTTTTGATATTCAGTAGTACCAATTTGGTCTGCAATAAATGTGATTTTATTGTTAATTCTATTCAGGTCTGTAACTAATAACCTATTAAAATATTTATAAAAAGATTCCTTGATGCTTAATCCTTCTGAATTAATTTCTTCTTTGTCAACTACTATCAAGTAAATAGTGAAATCAATTTGATTTAGTTCATTAAGAATTGTTAGTCTTCTTGTGTGTTTTGCTCTTTTTACGTTTGAGGACTTAATTTCACTATTTTGAAAATGAGTTTTTCTAACTTCATCAATTATTTTCTTTGCGGGTATTAAATTCTCCTCTTTTATCAGAGTAGCACAGATTAAGAAATGCGAGGAAACTCCATCTTTTTGAGTTTCTATTGAGTTTGTTCCGAACTCGTCAATATGTGCTAAAATTTTTGTCAAATAGTACGGTTTTTTCTAATTGTGGGCAACGTGTTTGTGTATGGTTAGTTGCGTGGTTAAGCAACTAAGTTAGCAAATAAAAACCGAATAGAAAATCCGCGAGGATTTTCGTAAGTAGGCTAGTACTAGCAATTAATTATACACGTTGTTGGGCAATCGTTAATCTGGCCAAATTACTGTTTCATTGTCATCTTGATAATTCGGAAAAAGAGTAACAGATTCAACAGTTCCATTATCCAGCCAGAACGATATTCCAGTTGAGTCTATTACATAATCTTTCATGTTTAATTCTTTAAAATCGTCATCCAATTTTAGGTCAGGAAACAAAGATTTGAATCTAAGTATTAGCTCAGATTCATTTATTCCTATTAATTTTTTTCCTTTTAGTGTAAATGCACTCGAATTAAAAGTAATTGAACCTAATCGATAATCCTCATCAGAAGAGAATATTAAGTCAACTCCGAGCTTGTGATATTCAAGAATAACTTCATTTGAGTTGTCGCTATATTGGTTTCTTATTTGTTCATTAGGTTTTCCTAAGAGTCTTTCGACTTGACCAAGTGTCAGTCCTAATTTGATTTTATCAAATCCAACATATGGTATTATTTCGGTTTTCATAATGTTGTCCAAACGTTATTTTCCCTTTATATATCCATCATTTAACATCAATTCGTACGCTTTGTCAATGTCTTGTTCAGATTTTGGTTTATTCAAATAATATGGTAAACTAGCTTTCTCTTTTTCTAACCTAATCATTTCTCCATCCATGATTAGATCTTCTATCATTCGAATAATTTCTTGATCTAGATCTTCAGGGACTTGTCCTCGATCAAATTGATTTGCCATCCATAAGATATATTCCGCAATTGTTTTCTGTCCATCAGCATCAAGATAAATCTGCTGAGGCCATTCATCCATTGTAATGACTCTAGGAGATTTGTTATCAATAAGATGAATCATTTTTTCATTAAGCCAATCCCATTGCAAAGTTCGGATAAAATACATGTCTCTATTCGGATGATTGTCTAAATATTCGAATTTTGGTAATTCTTTTGGTTTTCGTTTAAATATTCCAAACATTATTTTTTCTTTAATGTTGCCCAACGGTTTTGTGTATGATTTGTGCGATTGAGAATCCGCAGGATTTTCCATCGTTGCAAATCATATTGTTAAAGGTAATAATTTTCCAATTAATTTAAATGTTAGCATGAATTATACACATTGTTACCCACTTTAGTGCAGCGAGAACCATTGGAAAAGGAGGATAGAAGCAAATACACAAAGCAACCGAATCAGAATGCTGTTGTAAGACTTATCAAACGAATCTAATATTTTGATGTATCTATAATTTTTCAAATGTTATAAAACCATTACAGCATTTAGGTTGCACATTGGTAAAAGACGAACGCCTTTTTTTGAAAAGAACGAATCAGAACGCCAAAGCGTTTAGTTCTCAAAAAAAGGATCTTTCCTATAATTTTTATAAAATCCAGAATTTTTTAAAGCTAGTAATTCAGTTTTGTATAAAAGTAACAATGCTGATTTGCACTATTGTTGGTAACTACTTATATCAGCACTAAATATACACATATCCCTAAAAATAAAACATATATGAAACATTTTATGTTTTTTAATCCTTAGTAATACACAGCACCAGTAATAAATAATACACGCGCTAGAA